>JAABUW010003284.1_pt1 | contig 23332 bp, 23 predicted proteins | sample 5560081 | NCBI WGS metagenome assembly JAABUW01 (sample SAMN10711882, study PRJNA513363) | rock metagenome | isolation source: Antarctica rocks | place: Antarctica: Victoria Land, Knobhead sud
TGGAGCAGGGCCGCGTGCTCGACGTCGGCTTCAACGGCGACATGGTGGGCTTTATCGAGGCTGGCGCGCCCGTTGCCGTCCGGACGCCGATCAAGGACGCGATTCTGCTGGCACCGCTTCGACCGCGCTCTCTACGCGACTTTCTCGCGTTCGAGGGGCATCTGCGAAACGTCATGCCGCGCCTCGGACGTGAGATTCCCGATCAGTGGTACACCGTGCCGGCGTACTACAAGGGATTACCGGATACCGTGATCGGCCCAAACTCAGACATTTCCTGGCCGGCATACACCGATCGATTGGACCACGAGCTGGAGTTCGCCGCGATCATTGGGCGGAAAGGGAAGGATGTTCCGGTGGGCGAAGCCCTGGACTACGTCTTCGGCTACACTATCTGGAACGACATGTCGGCCCGCGACACGCAGACCGATGAGCTGCCGATCGGCATGGGCCCAGCCAAGGCGAAGGACTGGGACGGCTCGAACGTACTGGGTCCCTGCATCGTTACGGCCGCCGAGATCGATCCGCAAAACCTGCATATGTCGGTGCGTGTGAACGGTGAGACCTGGGGCAGCGACACGTCGGCGCACATGCACCACTCCATCGCGGAGATGATCCGATATGCTTCGCAGGCGCAGACCATCTATCCTGGTGAGGTCTTCGGCTCTGGGACGGCCTCCGGCGGGTCCGGAGTCGAGCTCGACCGCTGGCTGAAAGAGGGGGACCTGGTCGAGATGGAGGTCGAGGGAATCGGCATCCTCAGCAATCGAATAGGACGAAAAGGAGTATGACATGGCGTATGTGGTGACCGCTGTCTGGAGAGCAAAGGAAGGCAAGGCGCCGGTAATCGAGCGCGTCATTGAAACGATGACACCGCTCTCACGGCTTGAGGATGGATGTCTGTTCTATCAAGCGCATCGGTCGTTTGAAGAACCCGGTACGTTCTTTCTGTACGAGCAGTATCGGGACGCAGCGGGCTATGACGCGCACATGGCGACTCCGCACTTCGAGCAGTTCGTTCGAGGCGAGGCGATCCCCAATCTCGAGTCCCGCGAACGAGCCTTTTACGAAACCATCGACCGTGATAAGGGGTGACCCCGCGTGAGCCGCATCGTTGACCTGAGTCCGACGGTCCCGCAAGGCTTTATGGGGCCGCCGTCCACCAACCTCGGTGTGCAATTCGAGGTCCGCACCAAGCCCGGGTACTGGCAGTCAGGGCAGGTGACCATGAGCCTGCACACCGGCTGCCACGTGGAATCCGCACTTCACTGCATCGAAGGGGGAGAACCGATAGATGGGGTGAGCCTCGATCGCGTCATCGGCACGGCTGTCGTGCTGGACTTCACTCCCATCGAGGAGATGGCGCTCATCGACGTGCTGGACCTGGAACGAGCAGTTCAACGGCTCAGGGAGAGTGATGAAAAGATTCGCGATGGCGACATCCTCCTCCTGCGCACCGACTGGGCGCAGCAAGCCATTGGAACTCCGCAATACTTTGGTCGATCTCCCGGCCTGACCGTGCCTGCCGCGCGCTGGCTGGTAGAGCGGAGTCCGAAGTGCATCTGCTGTGACTTCTTCGAGGAACCGGCGGCGCGCGAGCCTGGATGGACTGCCGATCAGTTTGTGGTCCACCGGGCAATCCTCAGCGCCGGGATTCCCCTGGTCGAGGGGCTGGTGAACCTGCGGGATCTTCCAGCGCGGTGCCAATTCTTCGCGCCGTTTTACCATCTCGCGGGGATCGACAGCGCTCCCGCACGCGCCTTTGCCATCGTCGACGAATGAGCGCGGCCCCACTGCGCGTGCACTGGCTTCGTCACGGACGGGTGTCGCACCACCGGGGAGACGTGTCTGTAACCGAGCAAGGTCTGCAGGAGGTCGAGGAGTCCGCCAGGCGCATGGTGGCAAGTCTGGAGTCGGCTGAAGTGGTCTCCACTCTGCACACTGCCACGCTCCGATCCCGGGAAACCGCGTACGTGCTGGACAGGATCATGCGCGCGCATCCGGACCTGCCTCCCCATGTTCGATTTCGGGCGCCACTCGAGGAGCAGGCCATACGCAATCCCGACATCTATATCGGCGGCCTGCGGGTGGAAATGGTCAGCACCGCCGAGGCCATGGCCGGGCAGACAGAGGTAAACGGGCTCGGGCCGGACGCCGTTGAAGTCCTTCCCTTTTACAGGGACTTCTTCACCCTGCACGACCGCATCGGATACTGGATCGAGCACCCTGACCCTCCCGGAGAGAATGCCGATGCCGTCGCGCGCCGCATGATGGCCTTTGCCGCGAGCCTGTCCCAGCTTCCGCGGGAGCTTCCCGCGCGCTACATCTGCGTGACACACTCCCCGCTCATGCGCGCGTTTCTGACACGATATCTGTCGAACGAGGATCCGGGCGAGCCCGAGTTCATGGAGACCATCGATCTGACATTTGCGGGCGACGGCACCATGGAGATCCGCTTCCGCGACACAGTGGTCAAGCGTGAAATTGCCGAACCTGGGAGGGCATCGTAGCGCACGTCTGCGTGCAATGGCGCTTGATCATGGTTTCTTCCGCATCTCCCATTGCCGAAGAAACATCTGAAACACCTGGTCCGAACATTCCGGATCGTTGATATTTGCATCAATTCGCACGCAGCAGATATCGGGGCGCAAGTTCAATGTAATAGCCGTGAAGAGAGCGTCGTCCGCCTCGGGATCGACGAACGGGCCATCAGGGAGCGCCTCGTACTGGTCCAGCCCTTTCAGCGGCAACGCCACGGCAATCGGTCCACTCGCCAGGTTGACCTTCGAGGCCAAGATTGCGCCGAGTTCGGCGCTCTCTGTCACATTGGTGCGGACGGCGCAGACATACGGGTTGTGGACCACGAGCGGGCGTTCTGGCGCATCGTATCGCGCAGGTACGGAGGATCGAGGACCGAAATTCAACACTTCGATGGCTCCTGGCACCACGACCTGGGGAATCCCGCGACGAGATGCCGCTTCCAGGCGATAGGGGCCGGCTCCGAAGATGCCGCCGAGCAGATGATCCGTCAGCTCGCTGACCGTGTAGTCGATGACTCCGTCGATGAGCCCATCATCAATCAGTTCCTCCATCGCTCGGCCACCGGAGCCGACCGCGTGGAACACGATGGCTTCGAAGCCTGCACTCTCCAGGTTCCAAACGAGGCGCAGCACGCCCGGCGTGGTGATGCCGAACATGGTGACGGCGATCAGTGGCGCGCCTGACATAGCCGCTGCGTCAGAGTCACCCTGCACCATGCCGGCCACAGCGCGGGCAGCGTTGGTCAAGATAGCTCGCGATACCCGGTTGAGTCCGGCGATGTCCGTGACCGAGTGCATGACGCAGAGATCCCTGGTACCGACGTAGCCTCCAATGTCGCCCGATGCCATGGTCGAAACGAGTAGCTTCGGGACGCCCAATGGGAGGGCGCGCATCGCGCCGCTGATGACGCTCGATCCTCCAGAGCCCGCCAGGCCCAGAATACCGTCGCACCGGCCCTCTTCCCGCAGGCGCCGAACAATGGTCACCAGTCCCTGCTCCATGGACGCGAGTGCGATCGCTCGGGTATCGGTACCTTCACGTCCGAAGCGCAGGTCCTCGAGATTCAGTCCCGCGGCGTGTGCCACATCCTCGGCGGAGATATCCGGCTCGATGGACGGCTCACCCAGCACGCCGAAGTCGATGACGATCGGAGTGACGCCTGCTTCCAGCAATCGAGCTTTGACGAACGCGTACTCGCGTCCCTTCGTGTCGAGGGTACCGATGAGGGCGACGGTTCGCATGTATGTGCCGGCAACCGGCTATCGCGGTTTGAGCTTGAGACACTGGAATTGCTCGACGACGGAGGCGATGGCCCGCTCAACCGGGAGGCGCTCAATGCTCGAGGCGCCGAGGTAGCCGTCGACGGAGGTTTGGTCGAAAGCGATCTGAACGCTCTCGGGGTCCTCGAGCGGGCCTCCGTGGGCCACAACGATGACGTCGTGACGAGTGTCGCGCGCGGCCTGTGCCATCTGCTCGAGCTTGGTGCACACGTCGTCAAGGGGGAGCGCCTGCTCGGCGCCGATCATGCCTCCAGTGGTGAGGCCCACATGCAGACCGATGAGGTCCGCACCGGCATCGGCCATCATACGGCACTCTTCCGGATTGAATGCGTAGGCGACGGTGAAGGTGTCGCTCTCTCTGCAGGTTCGGATTAGCTCGACCTCCTCGGGGTACCCGAGGTGCGTGTGGTCGATGTGCCGGCGAAAGGCGCCATCGTACAGGCCGGCGGTTGGAACGTTGGTGACCCCGGAGAAACCCATTGCAATCACCTCGGTGATAAGGCGATCGACGTCGCGATATGGATCCGCCGCGCCGATTCCCCCAACCACCGGCGTGTCGTTCACCACTTTGAGGATGTGTCGTCCCAAATCGAGGGTCATGGCATTCGAATCGCCATAGGCAAGATACCCAGCCAGAGAACCAAATCCATCCATACGGAACGGACCCGTGTTATACGCCATGAGGATATCGATGCCGGCACGATCGGCAGCCTTCGCCACGAGCCCGATGCCCGCGCCTCCCATAATGATCGGCTCCCGCGCGGCCACCTTCCGCCTCAGCCGCTCCAGAATTTCGCCGCGAGTGAACTGCCGCATCGCCCCGTCTCCTTTTTTTGGTCCTGCTCCGTTCGTGCGTCATCTATCGACCACCGCGGAAAGCTCCGCCCCGATACTGTGCGCAATCGCACTTCGTTGTAGCATGGTTGGCCATAGTTGGGAGAAACAACCGGCGGAACGTGGAAAGAGGGCCGCGGGACGAACCATCGGGAGGCCCTCCATGTGAGAGGAGCAAGATATGGGAGCGGGCTTCACGTATCGGATGGGACGTATCTTTGGAGGCGGGGAAGGTCGGGCCGTCATCGTGCCGGTGGACCACGGCCTATTGTTTGGAGCCATCACCGGTCTGGAAGATCCCTGCGCTCTGCTAAAGCGCCTGATCGCAGCCGGCATCGATGGAACGCTCCTGTCGCCCGGGATCGGACGCCAAACGGCTCACCTGTTTGCCACGCGCACCGCACCCGCGCGCGTCCTCGCCGTCGATCTGCCCCTTCAGTCAAACGTCCCCGGCGGCGCCGAAGATACGCTGGGGTACGACCTCATCGGAAGTGTGGACGACGCTCTGGCCCTCGGATTCGACGCCGTGAAGACGATGATCGTGTGGGGTGTCGACCACGGCCTCCAGATGAAGATGCTCGCCCGCATCGCGACCATCCGCCAGGCTTGTAATCGCTGGGACATTCCGCTGATGATCGAGCCCGTGCTGTGGGGCGGCGCGCTTTCCGAGGCCCAGAGAGGAGACCCGTCGACGATTGCCCATGCGTGCCGCGTCTGCGTCGAGTTGGGCGCCGATATCTTGAAGGCCCCATACATTGCCGAGGATGTCGCGCTGCGCGAGCTCGTTGCTCGAACGCCCGTGCCCGTCGTACTTCTTGGCGGCGCCAGACGAGGAACCTTGTCCGAGGTCCTCGAGACCGCGGAACGAGGGATGCAGGCGGGTGTACGAGCGGTCGTATTTGGGCGCAACGTCTGGCAGCACGACGATCCAGTCCACGTCGTCCGTGCGTTGCGGCGAGTCGTGCACGAGGGTATGTCTGCCAGCGATGCCGCGCGCGATACGGCGACAGTTGCGTGACGGCTCGGTCTCGGGACCCCCTAAAATTCTGACCAATCGCGAGCCAGCATGCAGAGGAAGGCATCGCGCCGTTCCTTTAGCGCCTCGGCGCTGCGCTCTGACCAGTCATAGAATCCTCGACCGGTTTTCACTCCGGTTTCCCCTCGCTCCACTTTCTCCTCGAGGAGCGGGAGCGGCTCGGGCGAGCGGCAGAGGCCGGGAACGAGAGAGCGCTGAACGGAAAGGCCGAGATCGATTCCCACGATATCGTGGTGCTCCAGGACACCGTACACGGGCCACCGCCGCCCTGGCCCCATCTTGAGTGCCAGGTCGACATCCGTCGCGCTAGCGATGCCCTCTTGAATCATGTAGGTGGCCTCACGGAAGAGCGCATGCTGCAGGCGATTGGCAATCTGGCCGGGGACATCCTTCCGCGCGACAACCGGGGCTTTGGCGCAGCGGCGCATCAAGGCCACCAGCGCGTCCACCGTCGCATCGGAGGTGCGCCCGCCCTGGGTGATCTCGACCAGGGGCATCAGATGGGCTGGAAACCAGAAGTGGAGCGTCGCCGCTCGTTCGGGATGCCGAAGACCCACGACAATGTCGGAGATCCGCAGCCCGGAGGTATTGGAGGTCAGAAGAGTATCAGCGCTGCATACATTCTCGAGTTGTGACCATAGCGCGCGCTTCGCCTCCAGGTTCTCCACGACGGATTCTTGCACGAGGCCCGCTCCCTCAACCGCCTTCGCAAGATCCGTGGTACCCCACACCCGCTCACGCAATTTCGGAGCTTGCTGGTCGTTGAGGAGTTGATGAGCTATAAGGAAGGCAAGAGCTTCATCCAGCCGGTCGAAGCCGCGCTGAATGCTGTCGGTCGAGCGGCCGAACAGGGCAACACGACTACCACCCCGCGCTAGAGTGAGGGCCATGCCCGGACCCATCATTCCCGTGCCGATCACGGCGACCCGAGCGAACCTATCCTCCACGTTGCGTCCTCTCAACGATTCTACCCCCAAGGAGGGTATGATCACACCGACGTACCTTCCACAATGTAGGATAATCGATGATCATTGACGGGGAGAAGTGCGTCGAAGAATCGGTGTCTGCCTTTGACCGACCGTGCGCGCAGGTGGTCGAGTTCATCCTCGCACGCCTGACATGCATCCTTGCCAGATTGTGGTGTCCGGGCCGATGGCGCGTCGAGCGATCGACGAGCGGTCCGCTGGAGCGCGATGAAGTCGCTCGTGTCGATTAGCTGTGCCACACGGTAGTCGGCATATCCGCGTGGTGACGCTGGACGTCTTCCAGGTCGGCTGCAACGTCGATGTCGCCGATTGGTCGGTCTGGGAGCGCCTGAGTCAGTGTGCGCCAGGTAGCGCCGCGTGATGCCCCCACTGGTTCCAGGGTTGCAACGGCCTCGCCGTCCTGCTCTATTACTAGGATCGACTCGCCCTGGCGACGGACCCCACTCAAGACCGACGCGAGTTCCCAACGCAGCTCAGTCGTGGGAATGTTCGCGTCCATATCTCCACAATACGTGTCCCTGGCACCGTTCGCTCTGACCCTATCTCTATCACGAGTAAGGATCGATTGACGACGATTGTGACGACGGAACTGAGTCACTCATGTCGTGGATGTCCCGAATGACAAATGAAAAAGGCCTGTGAGTGGCGGAATAGTGCACTTGTGTCGCACATGTCACGCCAGTCACAGGCCACAATCACTCTGAGCTATAGGGACCTGGCGTTATTTTTGGCGTAGACGCCCCCTTTTTTAGGGGTACCGACGTGATTGACGACGATTCGAGCGTCGTCAATTTCTCTAAAGTATCTCACTTACGCGGTTTTCCCGCCAACCAGCCTGTTCGATTTCGGCTGGTTGGCGGGAAAAACCACGCCATGCGCGATCATTGTACTTTGCATAAGTACATGTATCCAACCCAAACGAAGGGAGTGTGTTTCGTCTCTGTTTTGAACAGTTCATGCAGAGCATCTTCGGCGTCTATGTCTCGGTCCCGACGAATGGACTGCGTCACACCCAACGCTTTGCTGTGGGAGTCATCCTCGTCTATCAGCTCGCACTGCTCTATCGCTATGAGCATCGGCTCGACCTCCACGTCGGACTCAAACCCTTCCTCCAAGCTGCCTGACGATTTATGACCACTCCTCACTTAGATGCACTGGCCGTGCAGATCCTCCAGGAAGGCGAAGGGCTTGGGAGTTGGAGGGTTGGAGCGCAACTGGGCGTCGGCACTGCGGGCGCGGCAGATGTTCACGTGCGCCATGTTCCCGACCGTCTGAGGTCTCGCCCGTGGCCGGCACTTTAACGCTCGCGGTTGGTCGTCTGACGCATATGCTCGAGTGCCGTGTGCCGTCGCGTTGGTCGTGGTTCCGACCGCAGTGCGGCAACGTAAGCGGGGAAGCCTCCCGCGCTATCCCAGCCCTGCAGGAACGATTCGGCAGCATCGCGACCCGACTGAAGAAGAGCGCTGGACTGCTGCTTTGTGAGGCTGAATTGTGTGCTAGAGATCCCGAGCGTGGGGATGGTGATTGTTCGCACGAACTGATCCAGCTCGAGGTATTGCCGGTCATGTGCCCCAATCATTGTTTCGATGAGGCTCTTGATGAGGTCGAGCGTTTCCTCAACCGGTCCCTGGGGCTGCTTTAGAGAGATGCTGTCGGCCAGCGACTTCCTTGGATCTGCATCCACCAGTTTGAGACCGAAGGATGGCCATCGAGGCGGACCATCCGAGTCGAAGAGCCGAACGGGAAAGTTTGAAAGAATACCGCCATCGACGATGGTATGTTTGCGCTTTGTCTGCATGTTAAGGAAGTGGACTGGCTCGAAGAAAATGGGGACGCTCATGCTCATGCGGACGGCGAGAGCGACTTCGAGCTCGTCAGTATTATCGATGCCCAACTTCGCGGCGTCTTTCGGGAGCACGAGCAGGCAGCGCGCGGTGGTGTCCGATGCAGTGACCTGGACTTTGTAGGCATAGCGGGAGTCGCCGTTCGCGGGGAAGGCTCGCAAATCTCCAAACGTCACGATACCGCGTGCCCGTAATAGCTCTCGCATCCACTCATGGAAGTATTTGCCCTGGTAGATGCCCTGATTCCAGAGCAGGTTCCAGCCCTGGTCCGCGATCGGGATACGATCGCGGGACGTCGGATCGGTGAACTGCGTGAAGTCTTGCCCAGCAATGATGTCATGAATCTCCGGTGCTCGGTAGCCCGCCGCCCACAGCGTCGCGACAATGGCGCCCGCTGACGTTCCCGCCGCGCGTTGCACCTGGAAACCACGTTCCTCTAGCACGCACAGAGCGCCGACCAGCGCGAATCCTTTGACACCTCCACCCTTAAAGACAAGGTCGACACACTTTTCGTCGCCGTGCGTCGCTCGTTGTGCTTCTTCGGTCATCTTCATCACTTTTACTTTACATAGTCGTTTACGAGCATGCTACAGTTCACCGAAGTCTGCACCTTCATGATGCCGAGAGGAAGCTTTGAGCGAGGAGTCCAAGGCCCGATCGTTGCTGTGGTCCTGGCTGGTGATTGCCACGGTTGTTGCCGTCGTGCTGCCCATTGGGTTTGTTCTGACTGCTCCGGCGGCAACTCGGGTATCCGCGAACTCGGCCGGACTGGGCATTCCTCCCATCCCCACTCCATCGGCTGGAGCGCTCCCCTCGCTCTCTGGTCAATACAAGTCATTCTTATACGTGGCGCGGGACGTCAAGGGCGCAGATCCCGGCAAGCGGTGCAGGACTACGAGGGTCAGGACCAGCGTTCTAACTCTGCACTTGGGCGCCAAGCAGACAGGCATGCAGCTCAGCCAACGGCCGGAACGATGGCACGCGCGATCGCCCAAGCGTCAGTACGCCATCGAGAGTCTCTTTCCCCTCGGCTTGGACCAGGTCAAGCGCCGGGCCTGCCGACGGACGCGGGTCAACTTCCCCATCGGTACGACCGGCGGTGCAGATCGTGCCGGTGGCCGGCATCCCGATCGTTGGCGTGGTCCTCGGCTTCCTGGTCGTCGCCATCGCCGGTAACTGGCTCTGGGCGCTCGACTTCTTCCACGTGGTGGGGGGCGGGCTCTGGACGGGGATCGATCTCTTTGTGGGGTTCGTCATCGGCCCCATTCTGGGTCGTCTGTCGATCCAGGCGCGGATGGAGTTCTTTGCCCGGTTCATGCCAAATGTGTTCCTTATAATGATGCCCACGCTGGTGACCATGACTCTGGCATCCGGCTGGCAGCTGGCCCGTCATCTCAACGACCTCTCCACTCGCCGGCGAAAACAGCTTGATGCGGGCGGCGGCAAGCTCGATGCCCAGCGGCAGCCCATCGAGGCGAGCGGATATCTCCGCCACCGCTCGCGCATGCTCAGGCGTGCCCGCTCTTCAAACAGCGCAATCGCATCGTACTGCGTTAGCGCATCCACCTCGGGCAGGACGGCAGCGTCGGGCATCGCCAGCCGCTCTGTAAGCGCAGTGACAAGATCCCTCCCCCTCTCTGGCTTGCATCTCACCACCTGGGCAATCCCTGGGGGTACCAGCGCGGCCTCGCTGGGCGAAGCAAGGGAGACAGCGATAATGCCGTCCGGAAAATCGTCCCGAAGCCATTCACAGGGGTTAATAACCAGCCGGGTCTTCCTAGTTCCACCAGGTCCGGTGATGGTGAGCACCTGTACCTCCGGCCGCCGTAGCAGCTCGCTGATCTCGGCCATCTCTCGTTCCCGGCCAACAAGACGATTGGGCTCATCCGGTACGTTGTTCGACGAGTGCGGGAAAATCAGAGAGGCGCCGGGTGTGGTTGGAGTATCGTTCGGGGCGATCGCAGGCGAGGGCGCCGGCTGAAAAGGCTCGACGTCCGGACCTTGGCCGGCGGCGAAGAACGCGTCGCGCTCGGCTGCCGGCAGCCGTATCGCCTCTGCCAGCCGGCGCATGGTGGCAGGGTGAGGGTTGGTCCGGACCCCGCGCTCCAAATCGCTGATCCCCCGCACGCTCGTCCGAGCCTGGCCCGCCAACTCCTCCTGGGTGAGATGGGCGGACAACCGAAAGCGCCGAAACAGTGCGGCAAAAGTATCGTCAGGCGAGCGAGCGACGACTGTGAACATGTCAACTCATGCTGTCACGCAGGAATTGCGTGGGGATTGCGTGGGCATTGCGTGTGGAACCGGCCAGCGCAACCGTTCACACTACACCTAGCGAGCTAAATCAAGAAGGACTAACGATGACCGATACAGCACAAGCCCGCGGGAACATTTTGGGAACATCACTCTGATAGAGTGACCCTCACGAGGCCCGAACATTTTCACTAACCTACGACACGAAACGGGGGAAAGCCATCATTTCTCGATCTCTGACCACGACTATTGCGATAGCCGCTCTGCTCGGTGCGGTCTATTCGGGGGCCGCAGCCAGCGGCATACCAACAAGCGCCGCACGCGCGGCCGGTTCATCTCTGCTCGTCACTGATGCCACGCGCCTGGTGCCACTGGGCGGCACACTTCTCCCGCAGCTGGCCGCAGCCACACGCCAGGGTGCGTTATCACCGACGCGCTCCCTGGGTATCGCAGTGACGTTACGTTTACGCGATCAGCCCGGCTTCAACCAGTATCTCGCGGGGGTGTATGACCGCCGCTCGCCGCTGTACCATCGCTTTCTCACCACGCGCCAGTTTGCCGAGCGTTTCGCACCGACCACCGCTCAACGAGCTGAGGTCGTGGGCTGGATCAGGAGCAAGGGGCTGCAGGTGCTTGATCAATTTGCCAACGGCACGTTGGTTACCGCCCGGGGCACGGTGAAGCAGATCGACGCCGCCTTCAGCACCCGGCTGTATGCCTATCAGCAGCACGACCACGGCTTTTTCGCCAACGAGATGGGGGTGCGGCTGCCAGGCTGGTTAGCGCCGCGCGTGCTGGCAGTGAGCGGCCTCACGAACCGGGGGACCCTGTCGCACTCGGTCCTGCGTCAGGAGAGCGCGCTGCATGACGGTGGCTCGGGTTCATCCGGCGGCTACACGCCTCAGGACCTGGCCCAGCTCTATGACATGGATGCGCTACACCGGGGCGGGGTGACCGGCAAGGGAGTAACGGTAGGGATAGTGGCTGGCGGGGACATTGTCGATAGTGACGTGGCCGCGTACCAGCAACAGTACGGGCTGCGTAGCACGATCGAGCGCGTGGCCGTCCGCGATCCCAACGGGACCAAGCCATTGTCACCGGACAGTGAGGCCGAGTTGGACACGGAGGTAGTCTCGGCGATGGCTCCGGACGCGCATATTCTCCTGTATACCGATAGCAGCTCAGACCTGGGCAGCATCGCCGTTACCTTTAACCAGATGGTCAGTGAGAACCGGGCAAGCGTGCTCAGCACCAGTCTGGACGGCCCCGAGGAGTTCTGGTTGTCGGACGATGTGAACGCGCTTCACCAAGTGTTTCAGGAGGCAGCGGCGCAGGGACAGACCGTCTTCGCCCCAACTGGGGACGATGGCGCCTACGCCTACGGTAGCACTGATAGTTCGAGGGCAACGGTACTTGCCGTGAAATATCCGGGCTCGGATCCGTACGTGACCAGCGTCGGCGGCACCAACCTGACGCGCAACAGCGACGGCTCGTACGGGGGTGAGTCGGCGTGGGGCGATACCACCACCGATCCCAACAATCCTGTTGGCGGTGGTGGTGGACTGAGCGAGTTCTTTCCCAGGCCAAGCTACCAAATGGGTGCTGGAACGGCTAACCAGTACTCGAACGGTAAGCGGGAGGTGCCGGATGTATCGGCCGACGCCGACCCGAACAGCGGATACGACCTGTATACGCACGATGGCAACAACGGCCAGCCGGGATGGTCGACGCTGGGCGGCACCAGCGCCTCCACTCCGCTCTGGGCCGGCTACGGCGCGTTGCTGGTCCAGGACTTCCGGACTCGTATAGGCTTTCTCAATCCCGTGCTCTACGCCCTGGCGCAGCGCGCCAGTTCCTTTTCGCATCCAGCCTTCAACGATGTGACACAGGGGAATAACCTCTACTATCCCGCGACGCCGGGATACGATTTGGCCAGCGGTCTGGGATCGTTTGACGGCGCGGCGATGGAGAACGACATTCGCTCCATGGGCGGGTTTGCCGCTCCGGTCACGGCAAGTATCGGGATGGTGGGCATCACGCACACGAGCAACGGGAACTCGACGTTCACCTCTCAGTTGCATCTCGGTGAGCCCGGTCATTTTCTGGTGGGGTACAGCGTCGCCGGCGCCACACCGAGTGCCACGGTCCGACTCTGGTTCAACCATCGCTGGTTCACGCCCTTCCGCATGAATCCGATCAAGTTGGCAAATGGCCTCCCAGCCTTTCGCGAAATCCTCACCTTCCACAACACGAACCAGCTCGGCGCCTGGTACGCGCGATTCACTGTGGTGGCCGGCTCCAAGACCGTCTACAAGGATCTTCGTTTCACCATCGTACGCTAGGCCTCGCAGCGTCCTGGCGCCGATCCGAGGGCGCACGCCGCGACGCCGAACGTGTCTGAAGTTCCCAAAGGCTCGAGACTGGCTCTCTCCCAATTACCAAAGGCGCCACCACGGCTTGCGCTGGGTGGATGGCAGTACCTGATAATCCGGCTCAACATCGCGATTCTCCAGCCCGTAGAGGTAACTATTCAGGCGACTCAGAGCTCCCTCGAAAGGCCCGAACTCGAGGATCGTCTCCTCGGTCTCCCATTCCCCGTCTACCGTCCGCCCAGTTGCCGCGCCGAATCCGTCCATGATGCGGTTATTCACAGGAAAGATGCAGCTCTCAATCTTCTGACCATCAACCACTGCTTCGTAGTAGTACCAGAGGCCGTCCTGCCGGACCTGCTCGAACTCCATTCGTCCCTCCCCGGACCTGTCCTGTATTGCCGTCCTCTGAGTACGCCTCGCCATGTGCTTGACCGCGGAGGACTACGAGCCTTATCGGGCTCTCATTATGGATTCCGCGATCCGAATCTTGGCCTCTGTCCCTGGAGCGTGAAAGATGAAAGACCCGGTCCCTCCCTTGATTGGACTCATGTTTCCAGCAGAACACGTCTCTGGAGCGACCGCAGGTCAGGCGTTTGATAGTAGATCACAGCCCGTCACTGTGTGATGAATCGTCCGTCATGAAGAGTACCAAGCTATCAAGCTGCTGCATCAACGATGCCAAGGAGGCCATGCACGGGAGCAAGTATTCAGTAAGACCGCCTGCTCCGCCGCCTTCATCCCGGCAGCCGCTGCTCTGGCCACGGCGGTGATCGCCATGGCGCAGACCGGGCGGTACGACGAGCTGGCCCACTCCTACGGGGCAGCTGGAGAGAACCTCCAGCTGCTCGAGCCGTTGTTTGGCGACGAGACCGTCAACGATGAGAACAGTCTGAGCACCTACGTGGGGAAGGCCGAAGGCATCCTGTCGAAGGAATACGCCGATTGGCAGGCCAAGCACGCCTAACGGCTGGATGGAGCGACCGACCATCCTGACCGAGGCGTACGGGAGGGGCTACCGAACCGCCTCCGAGCCGACGACGGTCAGCCCCTGCTGACCGCTGCAGACGGCGGGGACATCCAGCAGCGTGCCTGCTCGCACGCCCCGTCATTCCACTATGGCGAGGTTATCGGGACAACGACGACAATCGGTTAGATGTGGAGGTGGTGCATGTCGGTGCAGGAGACGCTGGCAAAGAGTGGCCCCAGGAAGCTGCTGGCGCTCGACGGGGGCGGAGTCCGTGGTGTAATGACGCTCGAAGTCCTGCTCCACATCGAATCGACGCTCCAGCAACTGCTGGGCAGCGGTGATGACTTCGTGCTGGCTGACTATTTCGATTACGTTGCCGGTACCAGTACCGGCGCCATTATTGCGACCTGTCTGGCTCTTGGGATGCGCGTGAAATCCATTCGAGAACTCTATCACAACGCGGCGCGGGAGATGTTCGACCGGACCCACGGTCTTTCTCGGTTGCGGTCCAAATATGCCGGTACGCACCTGACCCGCCTTTTGCGCGACGAGATCGGGCTCGACGCGACCCTCGGCAGCGACCGTCTGCAGACACTCCTCATGCTTGTGATGCGCAACGCCACCACGGACTCCCCGTGGCCGGTGTCGAACAACCCCCGAGCCATGTTCAATGCGCTCGATAGTGCAGCCTCCAATCTCAGATTTCCCTTGTGGCAGCTGGTGCGCGCGAGCACCGCCGCGCCCACCTACTTTCCGCCTGAAGTGATCGATGTTGGCGGGCAGCAATTCGTCTTCGTCGATGGCGGCGTGACCGTGTACAACAATCCCGCCTTTCAGCTCTTCCTGATGGCGACCATCGAGCCGTATCGCCTCTGCTGGACGGCCACCAAGGAGAGCATGTTGCTCGTATCCGTCGGCTCCGGAATAGCTGCCCGATCGAACGAGAAGCTGCGCCCGAAGAAGATGAGCCTGCTGTATGACGCGGTGTCGGTGCCCGCCGCCCTCATCTTCTCAGCCACGCAGGAGCAAGACTTCCTTTGCCGCGTCTTCGGTGACTGTCTAGTGGGAGATGAGGTCGACGCCGAAGTGGGCGATATGCGGGAAGCGCGTGGACCACTCGATCGAAAGCTATTCACGTACCTGCGCTACAACGCGGACCTTTCAGCCGTCGGGCTCGCTCGCCTCGGCCTGCCAGACATCGATTCTGCAGCAGTACAAGCGTTGGACGCTAGCCTGCACATCGAGGAGCTGTGCCGCATTGGAGCGTGCGTGGCCCGTCAAGTGAATCCGGAGCACTACACTCCTTTCGGCCCATAGAGCGCGCCATGTAGCCGAGAGATGGGTATGGCCACCAGCTCTTCTGATGCAATGGCGCCACCTGGAACTCGGTGGCCAATCAGACTTTCGATCCCAACTCCAGCTGTATCTCAGCTATTATCGACGCCACCCGCTCCCCCAGTTTAACGGCACCGTTTTTGCCGCTTGCAGCATCGCCCCTATCGCCGCTCGGGTTTCCCGCTTCTCGGCATAACGCGCAGTGCGGGCAGTTATCTTCCGCCGGAGTGTGGCCAGCAATGCCGATTATGAGTTGATGCGGCCCTCTCCACTCAGTATAATTATCGGTAACACTTCATGGGGATGCCAGGATTCGACAGGGGGTCTGGAGCAAGGACTGCAAGCCGAGGTGCCAGTGGATGTCTCGTTAAACAACTGGCAATGGCATAACTGCCGACAATAATTACGCCCTCGCAGCTTAATTAGCTAGCGACGCCTATCCGACCCATCGCCGGCGGGTTGGGGACGGTGACATAAAGCCGGCAGTGCGGTTGGTCCGAGGGCCCATAGGATCGATCTAAGACTTTGGGCTGGCCGGAGAGGACTTTGTCGGTAGAGGACTCGCCGGTGACACTAAAATATCGAATAAGCTTGTAGATGTACTTGTGCCCAGCTTTCTGGACGGGGCGTTCGATTCGCCCCCATCTCCACCAGAAACAGTTCAGCCGGTGAGGGAAACCTCGCCGGCTCTCTTTTTGTACCCGGCGTTGGCCGCTCCCGTGATCTCGGCGAGGTCGTGTACACCCTCTCGCCGGCACCACTGGTCGATTCCAGCGACGACGTTTCGCCAACTGGTTGGGTCCAGCATCAGCGCCGTTCCCACCGCCACCGCCGTTGCCCCGGCCAGCAGAAACTCGATCGCGTCCTCGGCGCGTAGGATGCCGCCCAAGCCAACGATGGGTACGCTGACTTCCTGCGCCACCTGGTAGACCAGGTAGAGTGCCAGTGGTTTGATGGCCGGGCCGGACAGCCCGCCGGTCACGCTGGGCATGAGCGGCCGGCGGTGTCGCGCGTCGATCGCCATCCCATAGACCGTGTTGACCAGGCTGATAGCATCCGCTCCGGCTTCTTCCACGGCAGATGCGATGGGGCGGATGTCGGACACGTTGGGAGAAAGTTTTACCATCAGCGGCAGGTCGGTCACGTCGCGCACGGCCCGCGTGACCTCGGCGGCCATGCGGCTGTCCGTGCCGAACGCCACGCCGCCCTCTTTGACGTTCGGACAGGAAATATTGAGTTCAATACCGGCCACGCCGGGAACGCCATCAAGTCGAGCCACTATATCCGCGTAGTCCTCGACCGTGGTTCCGCTCACGTTCACCAGGAACGGAAGGTCCAGCGCCGCCCAGAGCGGGGCTTTGTCGCGTACCACGGCGTCCACGCCAATGTTCTGGAGACCGATTGCATTCAACATGCCTGCCGCGGTTTCGGTCAGTCGAAGCGGCTGGTTGCCGGTCCGCGCCTGCCGAGTGGTCCCCTTACAGATCACGGCTCCCAGCCCAGAAATGTCGTTTTTGGCCGCACACTCGATGCCATAGCCGAAGGTGCCGGAGGCAGCAATCACCGGGTTTTTCAGACGCAGACCAGTTCGGGGCGTGAGAATTACTTCCACTTCGGTCATTCTGCCACACCGGGAGCGCTTTCGGCACGGTGGTATAATCTGGCTCTGCCGTAAGCGCCGATTCTCTAGTAGGGAGGGTGGTCCGCCATGCAAATTGCAGTCCTCGCCGATACGCACTGGGTAGGCAGCGATGCCGTTCCGGCGCGAGTGCTCGATCTGGTCCGGGATGCTGAGGTGGTCGTACACGCCGGCGACCTCAAATGCGAACAGGTGCTGGAATCTCTGGGCGGGGACAATCGGAAAGTCCTGGCGGTTCGCGGCGACAACTTTGAACTCTCGCTGGCGAATCTGCCCGATACGCGGGTGGAGGATCTCGACGGCTTCAAGCTGGGAATTGCCCACGATATTGGCTCTGTGCAGCAGTTTGCCATCCATGCCAGAAAACCTGAGGACCTTTTCGGCGAGCACGTCGATTGCGTTATCTTCGGCGGGACACATCATCCCTTTTACGATGTATTCCACAATGTTCCCTTTATCAATCCAGGTTCGGCCACGGATGAAGATCATCTGGGGATGCCGGGCAGCGTTGCTTTGCTGGAGGTGAACGGCCGGCTGCAGCAGGTGACGTTCGTCCGAGTATGATTCGTTCGGTAGAGCTCCGGAGCGATACTTTTACGCGCCCCACGCCGGAGATGCGGCGTGCCATGTACGAGGCGGAAGTGGGCGATGATGTGTGGCACGAAGACCCCACGGTGCACCGTCTGGAAGCGCGCGCCGCCGAACTCACCGGCAAGGAAGCGGCAGTCCTGGTCTCCAGCGGCACCCAGGGCAATCTGATCGGGTTGCTGTCGCACACACAACGTGGCAACGAGGTGATACTGGGGGACCAGAGCCATATCTTTCGTTACGAGGCGGCGGGGACGGCCGTGTGCGGCGGGCTCCAATTGCACACCCTCCCCAACGGGAAGAACGGGCGGCTCGATCCCGAGATGGTGCGTGGCGCCATTCGATCGAACGATGAGCACGAGCCACGTACCGGTTGCATCGCCCTGGAAAACACCCACAACCGCTGCGGTGGAGCTGTGCTCGGCGTGGACGAGGTGGCTGCGGTGGGCGCGGTGGCGCACGCGGCCCGCATCCCGTTCCATCTCGACGGCGCACGGGTCTTCAATGCCGTGGCCGCGCTCGGCGTGCCGGTGAGCGACTTGCTGGCGCCGGTCGATTCGGTGACCTTCTGTCTTTCCAAGGGACTGGGGGCGCCGGTGGGGTCGCTGCTCTGCGGGTCGGTTGACTTCATCGCCCAGGCGCGTCGCTGGCGCAAGATGCTGGGCGGAGGAATGCGCCAGGCCGGCGTGCTGGCGGCCGCGGGCCTGGTGGCCTTGGACTGCCACCGAGATCGCCTGGTCGATGACCATGCTAACGCGCGCCTCCTGGCCGAGGGGTTGGCGGCTGTACCTGGCGTCACGGTCATTAATCCCACTCCGGATAGCAACATGGTCTTTTTCGATATCACGGCCACGGGCCGGCCGCTGCAGGAGCTGGCCGCGCAACTCGCCGCACAGGGAGTGCGGGTGGCCGGCGGTGGTCCCGGTACCTTCCGGGCGGTGACCAGCCTTGAGGTATCGCGGGCAGATATCGAGTACGCCCTGCACGCTATAGCGGAGGTGCTGCGCGCCACGGTCCCCGCCCTGGCCTGATTGCGCATGCGCCCCGCCTACGACCCCTCGACGGTAGTGCAGCGTGTGCTGACGCTGGAACGTCAACAGGGCTTTCTGGATCGTGCCGCTGTGGGCGGACTGACGCATTTTGTCCAGCAGCAGGTGAAACGCGCTGGCGACCCGCCTCCTGGGCCACTCCTTGCCGCCGCCTCACTCCTGCGAGACTACAGCAGCGCCGACCGAAGGAAACGCGAAAGCGTGGTCGCCGACGCCTTGCACGCGCTGGTTACCGGTTCAGCTCGGGACGCTATGGACGTGAGCCCCACGGCAGCGCCTGATCGAGCTCCCGCCGCGCCGCCAGCCGTCGATACCGCACTGCCGGCAGACATCCCTCGACCGGTCGCGCCGTCGACCTCTGGTCAGACCGAGCTCTCTACCGTCCATTCCTCCGACGATCTCGATCATGACATTGCTTCGCTCAAGGGCATGCGGAAGCCGATGCCTGAAGCACTCGAGCGGATGGGCGTGGCAACGGTGCGCGATCTGCTCTACCATTTCCCCCGTACCCACTACGACTACGCCGACACCAGCTCGATTAGCCGGCTGCGTCTGGGCGAGAAAATTACACTGGTGGGCGTCATTCGCGATGTGCGGGTCAATCGAACGGCACGCAAGGTGGCGATCACCACGGCGACCATTTCGGACGACAGCGGTACCATCGCGGTGCGATGGTTCAATCAGCCGTATCTGCAGAAGACCTTGCCGGTGGGCAAGCGTATCGCCATCTCGGGCGAGCCGGATGTATTTAACGGCCGCTTTACCTTCGCGCCGCGCGACTACGAGCTGATCGAGGATGTCGAGCTGACCCACACGGCGCGTCTGGTACCCATCTACCCGCTCACCAAAGGTCTCTTCCAGCGGTCGCTACGCACCTGCATCCGCCGCATCGTGGACGAGTATGCGGGCGCGCTGGAGGACTATCTGCCGGCCCCTGTGCGCGGTCAGTTCGACCTTCTCGACCTGGCTCGAGCCGTCGATCAGTACCATTTCCCGGCGGATGAGCGCCGTAAAGCCCAGGCAGAGCGGCGCCTCGCCTTCGACGAGCTATTCCTGATCCAGCTTGGGCTGCTGATGCGCAAAAAGGACTGGCAGCAGTATGACCCGGCGGTTGCCGTGCCGGTTGATGCAGCCTTGCTGGAGCGCTTCCGCGCCTCACTTCCCTTTTCGCTCACCGGAGCGCAACGACGAGTGCTCGCCGGGATTCTGGAGGACATGCAGCGTCCCCAACCGATGAGCCGTCTCCTGCAGGGCGACGTTGGCTCCGGCAAGACGGTGGTAGCGGCGGCGGCCCTGCTGCAGATTGCTGCCGCGGGCCGCCAGGGAGTGTTGATGGCTCCGACCGAGATTCTCGCGGAGCAACACTTTCGCACGCTTTCTCAGGTGCTTGCGCCCTTCGGGGTGAGGTGCGAGCTACTGATCGGCAGTACCACCAAAGTACAACGCCGGACGGTGAATGCGGGCTCGGCGGACGGCTCGATTCCGGTCCTGGTCGGTACTCATGCGCTGATCCAGGAGAACGTGGAATTCAGGCAACTGGGCCTGGCGATCACCGATGAGCAACACCGGTTCGGCGTTGAACAGCGCGCTGCACTCCGACTGAAAGGTCTGCACCCGCATACGCTAGCGATGACCGCCACGCCTATCCCGCGTACCCTGGCTATGACCATCTACGGCGATCTGGATGTAAGTTCGCTTGACGAGATGCCGCCCGGCCGCCTGCCGGTGATCACTACCTGGTGTCGCAAGCCGTTTGAGGCGTATGCCGTGATACGGGAGGAAGTGCAGCAGGGGAGGCAGGCGTTCGTCGTCTGTCCCGTGATCGAGGATACCGCGGATTCCGACATGCGCTCGGTGATCGCCGAGCACCAGCAACTCCAGAGCTTGACCTTTCCGGATTTTACGGTTGGCTTACTCCACGGGCGGATGAAGCCAGCCGAGAAGGAGAAAACGCTGGCGTCGTTCCGCGCCGGCGAGTATCAGGTGCTGGTGGCCACCTCGGTGGTGGAGGTCGGCATTGACGTGCCGAATGCCACGGTCATGGTGATCCGTGATGCCCACCGGTTTGGTCTGGCGCAACTCCACCAATTTCGTGGAAGGGTGGGACGGGGTGGCGAGCAGGCGTATTGCATCCTGATCAGTGCGTCTGAGGGCGACCAGGCGCGCGAGCGACTGGAGGCGCTGACTGCGACCGACAATGGCTTTGAGCTGGCTGAAGAGGACCTGCGACTGCGCGGTCCCGGCGAGTTCTGGGGCTTGCGCCAGAGCGGCCTGCCAGCCCTGCGCGTGGCCAAACTGGGCGATGTGGCGACCATCGAAGACGCCCGCCAGGCCGCTCACCAGGTGCTGGCGGAAGATCCCGAGCTGTCGGGGGCGGACAACGAATTATTGAGCGGACAGGTTACACGCTTCTGGAGGGATACGGCGGACCTCAGTTAGAATGCGCGGTGCTTTGCTGCTCTGATCGCAGAGCACACCACGGACCTACCGCGCTCTAGCAGGGAAAGAAGGCTACGGTGATCAATCGCGTCGAACCGCCTCAGACTGGGACCGAAGCCGAATTGTTGCGAGCATTCCTGGATTACTATCGTGATACGCTCCTGCTGAAGACCGAAGGGCTGGATCGAGAGCAGTTGACGCGGCGTCTGGTAGGCTCGGACACCACGTTACTGGGCATCGTGAAGCATATGGCGTATGTGGAGCGGGGCTGGTTTCGTCGAACGCTGAACAACCAGATCTTTCCGGTGCCATGGACGGACGAGGATCCCGATGCGGACTTTCGCATTGAACCGGATGAGACGCCTGAAGAGATTGTGGCGTTCTATCGCCAGGAGGTCGCGGAAGCCAGTCTCAGTGCGGAAGGACACTCGCTTGACGACCTGGCCGAGCGGACGGATCGACCGGTCTCACTGCGCTGGATCTACATCCATATGATCGAGGAGACGGCCCGCCACTGCGGGCATGCCGATATTCTGCGTGAACAGCTCGATGGCACGACGGGAGAGTGAGCGGGTAGCCATGTGCGTCGACTGTGGGACAGCGTCGGCGCTAGGCGCGCAATTCGCGTAACGCTCCCAGTAGTAATTCCCAGGTTCGGAGCACATGGCGTTCTTCGGTCCGAACATTGCCGATGGCCAGGCGCAGTGTCAAGGCGTCGCCCAGCATGGTGTGCGCAATGAATACCTCTCCGGTCGCGTTGACAGCGTCCTCGACCTTCTGGTTCAGATCGTTGAGTTCAGGTTGGGCGCTACCCCTGGGATGCGCACGGAAGCACACGGTGCTGAACGGAGCCGGCGCCATGATCTCCCAATCGCCGTCCTCGCGTACCAGTTGCGCGAAGAGGTGTGCCAGTCGCAGGTGCTCGCGCAGCCGTCGAACGATGCCTTCACGGCCGTAGGCACGCAACACGAACCACAACTTGAGTGCTCGAAAGCGCCGACCCAATTGCGGCCCGTAATTCATGTAGTTGCGTTCGCCCTCGTGCTCGGGCGTGTGCAGGTAGGCCGGGATCAACGTAAACGCGTCCGCCACGGTGTCGAGATGCCGCGTGAAGAAGGTGCTGAGGTCCACCGGCGTAAAGAGCCACTTGTGAGGATTGACGACGACCGAGTCGGCGCGGTCTACACCATTCAGCACCCAGCGCATCTCCGGATCGATCGCCGCAACTCCTCCATAGGCCGCATCAACATGCAGCCACAGGCCGTGCTGCCGGCAGAGGTCCGCGATCTCCGGCACCGGGTCGATGCTGGTGGTTGAGGTGGTGCCGACGGTGGCCACGACGCAGAACGGCCGGTGGCCGGCACGCAGATCGTCCTCGATGGCCTGCCGGAGTTCGTCGGGGCGCATGCGGAACTGCTGGTCCGTGCCGATCTTGCGCACGTTGTCCTGGCCGATTCCGAGGGTGATTGCGTCCTTCTCGATGGAGGAATGCGCCTGGCTGGAGCAATACAGCCGCAGGATAGGAAGATCGCTCCGTCCCGCCATCCCCTGTTCTCTAATGCCCAATCCAGTTGCCTGGCGCGCCGCAGCGATCGCCACCAGGCTGGAGATGGAAGCCGTGTCGTAGATAACGCCTTCAAAGCTATCGGGCAGGCCCAGGAGCTGCCGCAGCCAGTCCAAGGTTACGCTTTCCAACTCGGTCGCCGCCGGCGAGGTACGCCAGAGCATGGCATTGACGTTGAGCGCGGCTGCCAGAAACTCGCCGAGGATACCAGGAGCAGATCCGGTGATGGCAAAGTAGGCAAAGAAGGCCGGGTGGTTCCAGTGCGTTATGCCCGGCATAATGAGCCGGTCGAAGTCGTCGAGAATAGCGCTCATGGGCTCCGGGGCATCGGGCGCGTGAGAGGGAAGCGATGACGCAATCTGTCCCGGCCTGACCTGGCTGAGAACCGGGTTCTGTTCCAGGCCGTTAAAGTACTCGGCAATCCAGTCCACGACCTGGTAACCATAGGCTCGGAACTGCTCGGGCGACATATCGCCCACGCCTTCCTGCCAGTTATCGCGTTCCGGTTCAGGCGGGATTGATTTCTCGTCTGGCTCCAGGCTCAAGGTTGGGTCACCTCCCGTCGAGCAGCTTCATTCGTGAGTCGATTTCCGCTTTTCCCAGTATGGCCG
>JAABUW010003285.1_pt1 | contig 23320 bp, 23 predicted proteins | sample 5560081 | NCBI WGS metagenome assembly JAABUW01 (sample SAMN10711882, study PRJNA513363) | rock metagenome | isolation source: Antarctica rocks | place: Antarctica: Victoria Land, Knobhead sud
AGTAATGGCCATGTAAACAAATAATCCTGAGCGGCCCTGAGCGGCCCTGAGCGGCCCTGAGAATATTAAGCCGGTATTAAGAATCCTAAATAATCCTGAGCGAGCCTGAGCGAGCCTGAGCGGGCCTGAGCGGGCCTGAGAATTCTTACCTAGCTCTAAGCTATTTTAGCGCTCGCGAGCGGGCCTAAGCGCTCCGAGCAAACCAGGATTCTCAGAGTCGCTTGCACTTTTATAGATGTAGTAATAGAGTATATTATAAAGTAATAATAGGGTATAATATAGAGTAATAATAAACTATACTATAGAGTAGTAATAGGGTATACTATAAAGTATATTATAAAATTATATACGAGAGTATAGTAGAGCTAGTACTAGGCTCTATATTTAGATATAATAAAGTTATAATTACCCTACTACTACTCTATAGTATATTTCATTATTACTCTATAATATACTCTATAATTACTCCATAGTATACCTCATTACTATTTAATAGTATACCCTATTATTACTCCATAGTATACCTCATTGTTACTCTATAGTATACCTCATTACTACTTAGTAGTATACCCTATTGTTACTCCATAAGTAGTATACTCCATGGTATACCCTATTGTTGCTCCATGGTATACCCCATTAGTACTTCATAGTATGCTCCATGGTATGCCCCATTGGTGCTCCATGGTATGCCCAATTGGTGCTCCATAGTATGCTCCATGGTATACTCTATTGTTGCTCCATGGTATACCCTATTACTGCTCCATGGTATGCCCCATTGTTGCTCCATGGTATACCCTATTATTGCTCCATAGTATGCCCTGTTACTGCTCAATAGTATACCCTTTTATAGCTGAATATATCTTCTTCTACTTAAGGTAAATGGTTGCTGTATATAAATTTTTGTGGGTGGGCCATCCGTTTAGCGCTTCCGCCAATGGTTTCCGAAAAGACAGTACCGCAGATCATTTTCGGATTTTTGGTTTTGTCCTATCTTCAGCTATCGTCGGCCGTATTGGGGGCGACTGACAGGCATTTTGTCAAGCTAATCGGCAGACCCTGCCAAGCTCTGGTCAAGACCCCGCCATTCTCCTTACACATGCCACATAGAAAAACACAACATCAAAAAGACAACCACCTTCCAAAACCATCCACCATGGGTGACATCGAGAACAAAGTTGAAGGGGACGCGATGAAGGACATGAGCGGCGGAGGAGGTGGAAGAGGGGGGGCAGCAATCAGGTGGTAGCGGAATGGATAAAACCATTAACCAGGATAGCGCAATTCATTCATCGCCTACAATTCCCCTTGACAAACGCAGGTTCTATGGAATAGATGCTGATTCTCTGCAATACGCCAGGCGTCGACAAGTTCGCGAGCAGCGAGGGTATCCCCAGCGCTGGAGATGGCATGATCAACAAGGAGGTGGACTCTGAGGCCAACGAATTTACCTAGGTGAATTACTGTACAACAACTAGGCGTACATACTTGGGATGATGGCAAAGAGATACGACACACAAAATATGGTTGAGAAGCGTGCATAGCAGACTGGATATACTAGTCGAGCCAAACACTTTGTGATGATGCCGTGCAGTTCAATCGCTACATTACTGCATTATCAATGTGATCCGAGCGTGCAAGTTCCGAGGCTTCGATCCAGCCAATTGTTACAGAAATCTTTGATGGCCATATCATCAGCCACGCTTCCCTGTTCGTTGTTGTTGCGACGACCTGTTGCTCTCTACGGCATCAGCATGCAGGGCAAGTGACTTCCTCGATTCTCTTTCCCCTCGAACGTGTCATTTCTCTTGCAGATCAGATAACGCAATTGAAGGCGTTGGCGAGCCCTGCTAGGGCGTCAGCAGGTCTCGATGTCCTGCGGAGGCCATGTTTCCTGCTCGTACGTAACTTACACGCAAGCCATAGCGCTCGCATTCCGACAAAACCCCCAGGAGCGGAGAACGGCAGAAGATGCTCGTATAGACGCAGCTTCCTGAGCCTTGATAACCGTTTCCGTTTCAAATATTCCTTCGCTTTTGGGCGAAGGCTTCCTTGACTCATCACATTCATATCCAACCCGGCGGCCTCCCCCCAAACTCCTCACACCGCGCATCAAACCACTCCACATACCCACCCCTCCCCACCCTCCCTTTCTCCGGGCTCCCCGTCTCCTCCGGCCGAGGATCATATCCCAGATCATTAACATCGCAGAGAGCCTCTTTGCTATACATCGGCACCGGCTGATTAAACCCAAACGACGACGAAGCGGAATTATTCGCTCGTCTTGGTTCCGTGAGTTTGGCTGATTGCAAGGGTGCAGGAGAAGAAGAAGAATTCTCGTAACTGGGACATAAGGGTTTGGGCCAGCTTCTCTGGCTTTCACTCCTGTGGGGCTGTAGGGTCGATTTGTTGAGGGTGCCGTGAGTGAGTAGCCTGAGTAGTGGTTTCATGGCAGGTACGCAGGCGCATACGATCCCGATGTTAGTCTCGACGGCTGTCCAGATTCCAAGGTCGATAAAGTCATAGGTGAAGTCTGTGGAGATTTGATGTACGGCGATTGTTTCTAGGCGAAGGCCAGCGACTACGATCACGAAGCCACCGAGGGTAAAGATTCCAGAAAGTGCAATCCTTTGAGAGAGGGTGATGTGGAGGTTCCAGAGATAGGGAAGGGGGAGCATCATGATTACGAGGTCGAGGATGATATTTGGAATTTGGATGCCGAGGAAGTAGTGTAGCGTGTCGATGCAGTTTCGGTGCGGTATCATTATATTCCAGTAGGCGTCTATTGGATTGCAAGTGAAGACTGCAACGAGCAGCTGCACAGTCTCTATCAGTATGCATGATCAGAGATGTGCTTTTTCTTGTGCTTACGTACCGTGGCAGCTCCCCAAGCCCCGACTGTTATGCCAATCATCGATGCATATAGCCTGAATTGCGGAATATGGAAGATGCGGTAGAGGAACAAGAGGATAGAGAATCTAACAAGTACGATCGATATTGGGTAGATGATCTCCGACGCATATAGGAAAAGCCAGAAGTTCTTGATATCGGCTGGTATTGCCATTATCAATTGTTTTCCAAAGTTGAAGTGCTGGGCACCTGTTAGTGGTCAGTAATGTCTTGATCAAATTGCTATCGCACCATCTTACAATATATCATCAAGACACTCGGTAGCCATGAGAATGGGAGTGCAAGCAGTATGAGCCAATCATCCCACCATAACGAGACCTTGGACAATCTTCTTGAGAGAAAGCGAAGAGTGACTGTTGTAGCTGATAACGCAATCATGGCACAGCAGACTCGGATTATAAAAGGTCCTCTATCTGCGATGAGATCACAGCCTGGTGGCTCGACGGCAGTGGGGTAATTGATTGGCGACATTATGGCTGCTGGGGCAGCACAAAAGCAGCAGCAACACTGAGACCGCGACAACGAAGAGTAGAGATAACAAGTACACCACCATTGACTTTATGTGTGCCAAGTTGAAACGCCACACTCAGAGCACAGACTCTAGCCTTTCGTAGTAGTTTTGAGCTAAGAGTGCGGATGCCACATGGCACAGCATTGCGGAACGAAATTCGTTTGAGCGACAGCGCCTTCCACTTGCTAAACAGCACTGACAATCAGGAACCTAGACTGTCAAACCAGCATTCAGACTTTAGACCACGGGTTGTTGCTTGATGATCCTCGAGCCAGAGCCCCAGGTCTAAGCAAGTTTGAGTCTGGATCTATCGCCTAATGTTCACTGCACGACTTTTGATCATCCTCAAAAGGGTTTGTAGTTTGTTTCATAATAGCAACCGGTGTCAAGAACTCTCTGACGGATAGCACAACTAATAAGCTGATGGACCACAATTCCTAGGATCTTGGATCCCATTTGTCAGAATTGTCCCCAGCCAGCATAGCCTCGGATGTCCCCAATTCGCACGCCGAAAACCCAACCGCTATGGCACGGTGCGGCGTGGAAGGTGGCCACGTGCACGTCATGGTAGTCAAGAGAGGTATGAAATATAAAGTTGAACACCGGCTTATCCTCTAGTGCTTTAGACAGTCGTGACTAGACCATATGGGAACAGCCGAACCTAATGGCGCTTGAAACCCAATTTTACGGCGGGATCCAACTTTCGCCGTGATTGATCCATACAATGTCGTGGCATGTGTTGTGAGAAGAAAATGCCGAGATCATGGAAATATATTTCCATCCATTGTATCGCGCCTTCCTCGTGTAGGGCACAAGCAAGAGTGTGACAGAAAGCATCAAGAGTTTTCAGCTGCTCGTCTTTCCGCTCGCCTCTAGGTCCCAAATCAGCGAGACCCAACCTTAAGGTAGGATTCATAAGTGAGCCAATATATATCGGCGGGATCGCATCTCAGATTGTGAGCGGCAGAAGCAAATTGCCATTTCGGCATGACAGTCGTAGGTGTTCCCGTCTTGAGTACTTGACTCTGATAGATCCAGTATAGCTGATGGCTTTGCTGAATTTGAGCGACACGTGCATCTTTGGCGACAGCTCTAGTTTAATGGTAGACCTGCTTATTCGCGAGAAGTAGATTGGGGTACTCCTTATGATATTTCTTCGAAAAGATGCGTCGAACAGCGAAGTCAAAATATAGCTCCCAGATTGGAAGCCGGCTCTCCGCGGGCAGAGAGAGGAATGACATCTGAGTCGACGTCGACGTCGTTTGAAGATCTTTGTCGTCTGCCATGGTCCTAGCTGTAGAAGGTGAACGGTCCAGATCGCTGTCATTTTGAAAATCTCCTGGTAATTCTTAAAAAGTGTAGAGAAGAGGGCGATCATACAGTGTTGTCTTCGTCTAAGTGTGGGCTTCTCCAATGTTCCGGCGAAGTTTGAGTAAAACCCAAATGATCGAACGCCCAAGTCTTGGTATCCAATGCCTTCCGAATAGTGCAGGAGAACTGGTGGAAACATCATATCTTCGCCACAATTCTGGCCGAAGTCTTCTCCCACAGGATCGAGTTTGAAGCTATCGAGACGGATCTGATGACCAATAAGGCGGCTCATGGTCCATAGGAAATCTTCTCCTAACATCATCTGGAGCATCTAGCCAGTGATATACTCTTGCCTTTACATGATCCCCGGCGAAAAGATCGTGGCTGTCTCTCACGAGGTCTATGTTGTCCAACAGGTAAACAATATCACACTGTTTCCGCGATCTTATGAAATATCGTGACTTCAACAAAGGTCCCGTAGCTAGAAAGAGCGATATCGATATCTTCTTGAGTTGGCCTTCGAGGTAGATTTCAAGTCTCTCCATTGCATCCTCGTTGCGGAGGTGGTAGACCAGCGAGCGGAAGAAACCCTCGAGAACCGCCAGTTGCTCATCATACCGGTAGCGATCTGACTCACGAATAGTCAATCCCAGCTTCGGTTGGCCGAAGTTGGGCAAGTGTTTTCGCGCTTCGACATTAAGGTTGCCAGTGGAACTCGCTCTGAATTTGCCAGTTCCATTTGGGTGACTTCGACTTGGATTGGCGGCTGGTTTGGCATCAGAAGTAAGTCTGATGCGTCCGAGTCGTTTGGCGGTGTTGTGCTGCATATGCGATGTCCCTGGCTTCACGATAAAAAGGGTGATTGACTAAGAGAAGGTCGATTTCGCGGAAGTACTCGGGTGGCCGTCCTTGCTCTTCGAGATCTCGTTGCGAGTCTGTGTGCGAGTATGTACGTTTTGGAAGAAGAAGAGATCTTAGATATCAAGGCAGATTTCCAACGGTATTGACAGCAACGCTGATGGTTTATTATTGATGGACGCCACTGGGTGATCTCTGCGGCAGCTTCCGGCAAGGACATTGTTGTATCTGCAGCAACCGCCATAGATTGCCGTTGATGACGAACTATTTTTATTTCACAAAGTCGTGAAGGATGAAAGCGAAAAGCCTTACTGTCTAACAATGATCAAGCACAATTTGAAAGAGCCTATGGGAGAAAGATTCATGGTATATTAGTCGGGAGGGGACGAGCTGACCCACCAAAAGATACTTTCTGAGAATTAATTTCTGTGGTACTCGCAAATTCTTAGGCAAAATTCAAATTTTTGTACCACTAGTGGTGGCAATAGGTCGTACGATGTTCGACCATAGTATTGAAGAATATGTGAGCCAAATCAAAGCACCCGAATTCTCTCATTTGCGCTCAGAAAATGGCAATTCCGTTGACATGTGAGCCAACGCCACCTTGAACATTGTTAGTTGGCATGAATGGTGCAACAGATGAACCTCAGTGGCTTACCTGGGACGTTAGCGGGTGAACTCGTCACAAAGAAGGTCCATCTGTTCTTCTCCTTGCAGACCTGCGACAGCTTCTCAAGGTCCAACATCTCGCCCAATGGGCAGCCCCACAGACCCAGCAAGTACTCATGTAGATGATACTCCTGATTGGTCGGCCACGCCTCGAACGTAGGACTGTCACCCGCAACAGCCGCAAAGTAACAATCATGCAGCCAATCAATCATGGCATCCTCCTGCTTTACGCCAGCATATCTCTGTCCATCATCCGGGCCCAATTGATGCGGTCTCACCGCCAACCTATTCCTTTCTTCCTGGCTCTTTCCAAAATACGTCCTGATAAACCCACTCCTCACAAATAGTAGATCACCAATCTGTATATCCCCACCCTGGCTCTGAGGCCTGATATCAATGCCCTGATCTTTCCCGCAAGCCTCAAGCTCGGCATAGGATATGAGGTCTGCTTCGTAGGAATTGAATGCGACGCCCTTCTTATCACAATAGGAGCGGTAGTCAAGGAGGATACCGCGGCCGGCGATGCCGTGGTTTGACCAGTGATGGATGGAGCATTTGTGATTGGCTGCTGGGCCAACAATATCAGAGCCATGCGTGTTATTGTAAAAGGAACCGGTTGGTACCCAGGCGAACTGGTGTTGGCTATCAGCATACATACAGTCTTCTGGTGAAGATACCGACATGTCTAAATCCATCCCATTGGGTCCCGCTCTGTGTGTTCAGCTTGTACGTATCATCGTAGGCTATATCCTCGGCAAGAGTCTTGATGTTGTGCTCGAAGCTCTCGCGCGCGAAAGCTGGTGTCTCTGGATGGTTCAAAGGGAGACTGGGGCTGTCTTAGCATACAGCTAGCACAGAGGATGTTTATTCGTACTTGATCGGTACCATTTCTCCACTCTTGATCTCGCTCGAAGCCGCGGCCTTGACTCTTGCAGGCGTCAGGAGGTTGAGGCGACCAAGCTGTGGAGGCATTAGGGTCCTGGCTTTCGACGGAACCTGGGTGCCTACCATATCATTCTCTCCCCATACCCAAGCCGTCTGTAGTCCAGGAGGCGCGTAGGTTGGTTGCGGGACATCCTTACGCTTTGGGAACTTGGTAGAGTCTGGGTCAAAGGGGATGATTGTTGCTGTCTTGTTCATGGTGAGGAAATCTTTGACCTGTCCTAGGCGTGTCTGAGCCGTAGATCTTTGGTCTGCCATGGAATCCCAAACATGGGGGTATAAGGAGATTAACAGGAACAAGGAATGATTGAAAAGAAAGGAACCAATTGACAGGGTGAAAGAGAAAGAGGCTTCAAGAGAACAGGAGCAACAACGCCTTCTGCACCCCGCATTGGCCTAAGGCATTACGTAGAAGGATCGCCGTTGCGGGGAGAGGGATTGTGGGTGCGGAGCGAGGGAAGCCTCGGTGCCAATTGCATAGGTACTCGTAGTCAGGCTAGCCGTCGATACTTGCAATAGAGTGAAAATACAATGAAATACACTTTTTAGACGAGCAGCAAGCCATCCAAGAGGTCAATGGTTGTTGCTGATCTCTATACATACTCGTAGAAGATCAAAGCGCAGCGCGAGAAGGCATCTTTAGACCTTGACAGCGCTTCCTTACTTTTGAGCTGCCGTAGTTTTTGGGCTACCGTAGCTAGTACCCCAGCTTATTGTGATACTCCTGCAACTCACACGCAACTTCGGTCCAATTGTGTTTCCAATGTTGAACATTTTGCATCGAGGAAGTACATTCGCCTACGCTCCGATGCTTGAACACTACTGTCATAGTTCTTTGTTTTCATACGGCACTAGTGAGCCTCGACATTTGCTTGAAAAGAAGATACTATCAAGTGCTTAGCAAGATCGCTGGTGAATGCGCCCTGCTTCGCTACAAGGAAGTCATCGTCAACTTCTGAACCTTCTGTGAGAAGGTCAGAAATACGCTCTGGTCCAGTACACGGGAGCGAATTGTTTTTATACTCCCCTGATACTACTAACTTTCGGACTTTCCTAAGCACCGTGGTCTCAGTCGTGGTTGTACTTGAGCCAAGGCTAAGTCTACAGCGTATTGCGTCGTCACTTTGTTGCCTTGAAAGTACTCATTCGTCCATCCACTTCATTCACCACTTTCGATTGCGACCCTGTCTTGTAAAGACTTAGCAACATCCGGACATTCATCGACTTTCGCACAAAATGGGACTCATAAGTTTCTCAATACAGCACAGCGCTCGTCCATCGAGAACGCCGTGATGATCCTCCCAAATTCGTCCGGATCAAGCTCGCCACTTGGTATTTTCTAAGCCCAAAGACCTCCACTTAATGGAAAAGATAACAAATAGGGCTGGTAGGAAGCGTTCAGGCTAGGGATAGCCACCGCTGAATTGATCAAACCTTCTCTCGTTGAATGCCTCGCATTTCCATCCGCGAGCACATAAGAAGATAGCCTTGACATGTATCTGGAGAGACACGAGACACCTACATTCCTGATTGTAAGTTGAAGCTAGGACTTTATGGAGGTAGTTGCCAAGCGAGAATCACCTCAGAAAATTTCAAAACCTCTATAGCAGCGTTGTCGCCCCACAAGGGTTATTTTGGCTCGGGCACCGAGCTATCGTTCCGACATTGAAGCAATATCGATGGCTAGATACTACGTTGAGGTGGCAATCGGTATCAAAGTAGGGGGACTTGCTTATTTCACCCACACGCCGCTACTGTTTAGCCAATTGGATAAATGCTGACATAGCCTTGTGCCGTATGTCGCATATCGCATGAACGTGGCTGACACGAGCGGCTCGCGTGAGCGCGGAGCCTCGTACCCTAAATGAAGATTTACCAATCATTCCCGCCGACTTGACGCGCGACATCGTCACCTTCAACATTCCTTTCGCTCTCCTTGCATTCACAAATGATAACGCTGACAATGAACATGTCTAGCCTAGCTATGGTACACCACCAAGGGAAATTGCAAACGCGCGGTGGATACCGATTGAAAAGAAGCACTAGACAAGGCGAAAAATGACAGCAGATATAATTCAACTTCTTTCTCCGAAAGATGTAAAGGGACTCTTCTAGCCAGGTTTTTACAACATGAATTTCATCCTCTAATACTCGACACCTATCAAACATCCAGGCTGAAGCTGTCATCCCAATATTTCACTATACTCTTCAGCAACAGCTTCATCGCACTGTGCCTGGCTGCCTGCAGCTTAGCCACCCCTGCTGTACACAATGGGCTCGCAACACCTAAACGTCAGGGAAACTTGCTTGGACCTATGTTAGTACAGCCATCGCCCCCTCCCGTCCGGGCTTATCGTTTTACTTTTCGGTACCAGTGAAAACGGCAACGCCACCCAATTCTCGGAGGTTGGTGCACCGCAGACTTGCGGCACCAAAGCTGCGGTAAGTCACCCTCCAATGGTCAGAATCTCAGTCAGAACTCACACTAAACCTTTCCCTACACGACAGAGTTACGGAGGAATTGCCGCCCTTTCCCCGATCTTCGATGTCGCATTCTACTGCGGTCGCTACATCAAGATTACCAACACTGGCGGCGGCCTGAACAATTTCGGCGGCGGGAATGAAATACTCGTCACTGTGGCTGACACTTGCGATAATTGTGCTGAGGCCGATCTTGGTAAGTCATTAAACAGACTTTTCAACGCAGATTTACAGCTGCTAAGAATCGCTACAGGTTTGGACGCAGGCTCCATCAGTCTTCTGTTGGAGAATCGCACAATTGAGCATCCGTATCCTGCAGCGACGGAGTTCAGCATCCAATGGTAAGTACATATTAAGCTCGACTGCTGCCCGATTGTTGATTTTGCTGACTTGATTGGTCGCAAGGTATCTGTGCGGTTCCGACGGCAACTGCTAAATGGATCGCACACAACAGGTCGTGGTGCTGTCATGGACTGGGATTATAGATGGTTTACAAGGAGCACGCTGACTCAACCCAGTCTTATCCCGATCTCAAAGAGATGACACATGGGGCGCGTGTGCCAACGCTCATTTGTCAGCCTTCAATTGTACCAAAGTAGAAACGCAGATTTGAAAATCACGATAGAAATTCGAAAGATAGAACATCACCCTAGAAAAAGTTTTAACAGAAAACACGAGTAGCTGGTGTATTGCCCCAAGAGATCACTTGGGTTCTAAGCTAGCACTGCCCAGAAGCATACTGATGCTATCGATGAGCTGGCACGCTGTGCTACGACAACTAATCCTTTTTTCCTCGAACGAAGTTTGAAACAAAAGAAGAACTTTTTCATTGTTCCCTTTACATTTGTGGCATGATATCTCGAGAAGCTCTCTTCACCTGGACTGAGAGGCTTGGCTGACATTGAACGTACGGCACCGAACTGGAGCCAATATCCGTACTCCGGGCGCCTAATGCAACGAGGTCTCCTCTCATAGTAACGGCGAGCACTTTCTTCGTAGGGTGCATTACTTTTGAGAGGTTGAATGAGCAACATCGAGTACTACCGATACATGGGGCTGTCTCGCTGCACCTCAACTTCGTACCCCAGCCCGTAGACACGAGGGCGCGACTTCTCACGGTGTGTATCCTACCAATACTGCCTTGAATTAAACACCTTTTCGGTAAACCGGCACTTCCTACTGTCGTTGTATTTGTCCAAATGCCGTAACCGGCTCGCCACGCATCTTTCATGGCGCTGACAATAATATGGGTAGTCTTTGTAGTGTTGCCTCCTTTCGCCTTTGGTGTCAAATGTCTCATCGCAGCAACAGCATCTTAGTTCGCCATAAGTAGTACCACAAGTAGCGTAGGTTATGCCTGCATGAGACTGCGTCGCCCCGAAATTTCTGTCATAGCTTCCACTGTTGATGTAGCGGTCCACATCGCTATTGGTGGTTTCGAAGGCTTTGCCTCCAGCTGCATTATAGATGACGGCGTTGCACGCTTTGTTCGGGTTGTAGTGGATCTCGCCTTGGTTGTAAATGAAGGTGGTGGGATAGCTGCTTTGACTTAGGTGCTGAGAGACATGGTTATCAAAGGGGTTGAAAACTTTGCCGAACGTCAGCTGAGATCCCTGATGATACTTACAGTAGTTGGACAAGTTGGATGATATGTTGTATTGTGGAAGACTTGATTCGTTTGCGAGAGCACGGGTAGTGGAATTGCTACGTGGACGCAGCTGAGGAAACTTGTTGTTGTCAAGGGTTGCCAGTTCTTGCAGAACGTTAGCAATAGTCTATGTGGGAAGGAAAAGACTTACGGTAGTTACTACACATCTTTGATGATGTGTCGTCCTATGAATAGATTAGATTGTTCACCACGATAATAAGCAAGGCATTGAGAGGCTCTGTTGAGGATGGAAAAATACCCCGATCTTATTGAAATTTATCAGCTGATGCCCCACTGGATCCCCAACGTCGGTGGATGACAACGCATCGAATATGCTTGCATCCGAACTTGCATGGAAGTCTGAGCAGGCGAATACTTCCAGCTGGCCTTTTAAACTCCAACCATCCTGAATCCGCTTGCTTCTCTCACAAGTCAACAGGTACTCATTACCATGCAGCTAATCAATCATCGTCTATCCATCAATACACTTTGAAGTTTGAATTTCCTGCCCCTCTTAGCGTATAGCTTTGCGTATCCTGTACTGACCCTGCATACCGGCGGGTACCAGCATTTTAGACGTATCATAATTACCCTACCACAACGTAGTATATCTCTATCAATCGCATAAACGGCAGGGCACCGAATGTGGTCGGATCTATGGGGTTTGTACATTAGCAGCGGTCACTGGTGGCCGATGGCAACCCTCCCTCAAATAACGCTGACGTCCGTTCTGATTCATTAGGCCGATGCAATTGGCCTCCCGATCCGCCTGAAGTTGCGTTTTCTCTCCATGAATAGATCAGCTCAAATTGCCCATCGTAACTAGAGCTAATGAAGCTTGTATTACAATATGTTGACCCGAGGTGTCTGCCGGAAGAAGCAGGTGAGCCATAGGATGCACCCAACAGAATAGTCTCGCCTTCAAGATCTGAGCGCACTTTTTTCTATGCCATGCTCGAACCCGGCTTGCATGCATGCATGAGGCGGGGACGAAAGTAAAAGCTTGTACAGCGCCAATGGAGGAATGAAAATAGACGAGTCGTCAGTCGCGCAGGTGATGCGAGCCAGAAGAGAAGACGCGTAAGCTAGGAGTATTGGCGAAGGCAGTAAGAAGACTTTGGGAGAGGCTGGTGGCATGATATCTTTTTCGTAGCGGCTTCTTTCGGTTGACACACGCTCAAAAGCCAAGCTCCTAAATTTTATTCAGACCATCTATCCACTATATCTCCAATCTAGCACCATTAAAGCTAATGTAATGGTTTCCTCATATATATAAAGCCAGGCAGCAGCTCACCTCAATGTCCCAGCTCCTTCGGTCACGGCGACAATCACTCAAGCGACATTCATCTGACACCAGATCGAGCATGAACTGGGGCGACTCAGATGTTGCAGGCTAGTCTTTGGTGACAGTGGGCATGTGTTTCTTCTCAACGTACGGAGCAGACCCAACCTCTGCTCGCCTACTCCAGAGTTCTACGACCATCAGACACGTCGCGCAATCGCCACTTGTTTTGTTACTCGAGCCCGATTAAGGCTGGGGGGACATTTAAGAAGGGTTTTTAGAACTTGGTCGTGCGTAGGTTCTTGGGTCTTGAATAAATTCTAAGGCCACAAGAACTAGCTTCTGCTTAGTCATACCCTGCTGTCATCGTTGCCTCGGTCCCTTAGACCTGCCGAGCCCGCTAAGCCTCTTCGGATTAGCCTCTTGATTACCTTAGGTACGAAGCTGAACAGCGGCAGGAGGCTCTGTAGGAAGCGGAAGGCGCTAACCCGAAGGGGCTTAGAGGAGCTTGGCACATCTGAGGGTCTGAGGCAATATCATCGTAGGGAATAGACGTGTTGGTAAGATCACCTTCTGATCATCCGCTCACACGCAAGCCTACCGAGAATAAGTGTGGTAAAGTCGATTTTCTCGAATACGATGCTGACTCGGTGGTTGAAAGCCAAGGATCACGTTGATGGAGGGGAAAATGATCCTGCGCCTTCCTTGCCCTCTCAAAGAATCTAAGCCCCCCAGCTTCTTCACTGGACTTTGTGAAGCTGCCTATGTCAGCTTTCCCCTGCCCTTCACTTAGCAAAAAACGCGACGGCCATCCTGATTGAAAGACGGAGAGACTCCTCCCAAACGCCTACTGCCTCCTACGATGCGGGCTTCATCGTCGGATCTATCCGAAAGCCTTCTAATCTCAATGACTTCTCTTGTCTAGCCTCGTTAATATGCGCCTTCTCCATACTTCCACCCTCAGGCTCCGCGAATTCTACGGTGACAGAACACCAGAGTACGCCATACTCTCCCACACATGGGGCGAAGAAGGAGTGTCCCTCCAAGAGTTAGAGAAACCCGAGTCGAAGGCTCGGGCTGGATACTCGAAGATCATAGGCTGCTGCGCATTGGCCCAATTGCAACGTTGGGAATATTTCTGGATTGATACCTGCTGCATAGACAAGACCAGCAGTGCCGAGCTCTCGGAGGCGATCAATTCCATGTTCCGTTGGTACCGAGACGCGAAAGTCTGCTACGCCTACCTAGCGGATGTCTCTGTTCTGTCACTCGACCCCGCTGCTATGGAGGTATTCCGTGGTAGCCGGTGGTTTACAAGAGGTTGGTGTCTTCAGGAACTTCTGGCGCCCGAGACTCTGGTGTTTTACGATCGAGACTGGAAGGAGATAGGGACGAAGCAGGGCCTACAAACCGAGATCTCGATCTTCACTGGCATCAAAGAGGAACACGTCAGTAATCCAATGAGCGCGAGCACAGCGCAGAAGATGTCATGGGCTTCTAAGAGGAAGACCACAAGGCTAGAGGACATCTAGTATTGTTTAATGGGGCTTTTTGATGTCAATATGCCACTGCTCTACGGCGAATGTAAGTGATTATAAAGGAATTTCTCCCATCTTGATTGAAGTCGCGAGTCATGTGCGGGCACACGACCGCCCAAGTCCTGCAACGTGCCTGATAACTCGACTTCGAATTTTTGAGATGTAATACTAATTCGGAATCTGCATCAGGACAAAAAGCGTTCATGAGGTTGCAATACGAAATCGCAAGATATTCTCATGACGAGTCCCTCTTCGCTTGGAATGACTCAGATCTGCACTGGAGTGGAATGTTCGCCCAGTCACCCGCCGCATTTGCGGACTCTGGAGATATCGTCTCAGTCACATTTCCTCAATTCTATAGAACTCCATGGAGTGTGACCAATAGAGGCTTGGCAATAGATCTCGACGTCAGAAGGGCGTTGTCCTTCCTAATTGGAGGAACAACCAGCGGGGTCCCCCTGTTGGAGCTGGCTCCACTTCACTGCGCAAGGTCTGGAGACAAGGACAATCCTATCTGTATCCGGTTATATAGACAATCTCAAGATGACCTGGTCAGATGTGGTCTCGGTGAGGTGTTTTTGGGTAAAAGCCCCGTGGCTGGCAATCTCCAAGATCGGGCGTATGAGCGCAGAACGGGATACATCAGGCAAGTCTGTATTTCTCCAGATCCCCTCGCCTCTATCTCGGATTCAAACCCAGAGATCCAGTCGTTCGGCCTTTCCGCATCGCTGCGAGCACTACAGGAAAAAGGATTCTCGCTTTCAGGACCCTACCTGTCCAATTCAAACCTGGCTTTATGGGATGGGAATAGTGCCACAATAACTCTCGGTGAAGGGTTTGCAGCCCTCTTGTTCACTCATGGATACGGGGAAGACTTCGTGTTGATCCTACGCGTATCACGAGATTTCCCGACTATCGATATTCTCATTCAAACGCACAGCGAAAAATTGCCTCTCAAAGGACCTCTGATATACCGTTTGTACGGCTTGTCAGAATCCTGGGATAACTCAGGAGAAGTCCAATTTTCTGGGCCACTACAGGGTAGACACGCGCTGTCTGTTGCTTTGAGGAAGCGGTCCGCTCCTGGGCAGAAATACTACTTTGTCGACATCAGTATTACTGAGCTGTTGCCAAGTGAAGTGATACCGAGTGAGCCAATACCAAATGGTACTCATCAAGAAAAGACAAAGAAGTCGGCCTTCTCACGTCGTCTGCTTGCTAGGAAGTGGATTTAGAAAACGACTCTGCGTATAATGTATACTCTTGCCATCATCCTTCAGTCATCGAGCGCTCTCTCGCACATCCTTGTTCTATCTATATATGGCTCGAAAGCGAAATACAGAATGGGAGGTGTTCCTCCAAGTCTAGCTCTGTCCAAAAGCTATCTGGTCGTAGGACTAGAGACACCTTTTTGTGAGCTTTACAGGCTTATACCAGCATTGCAGATTTGGTTGTATGTCACAATGAGTGGTGGCTACGAGAGCTACAGAGCCCAAGATTTCCAGCACAAAACCCTTCAAGAGCAAAGAATTCCCTATTAGCAGTCAAGGCAAGCCGCGGTTGTGTAATCTTTGACTCTTAGATAGGCTTAAATCCTTATTTTTCCTACTCAACACGAGGATTTTTTGTGCTTGAGTCGATTACGCTGGCGTCACTTATCTTGATACTAAGCCTGATTAAACAATTACCTTCCGCAATCCGTTCACTCACAATGCCAACGAGAAAGTCGAAATACCTAAGATAACCCTAAAGACGTGCGGGATAGATTGTCCAAGAAAGTTAATGAGACTCGAAGAGAATCTACTTACCACAGCATCCCACGAAGATGGTTCGCCTGATAGGAACGCCCATCCACCTCCTCTTCACTATCTACGCTACGTCAATCTTCCCCCTTCCCTCCTCTGCATTCCAAATCCCCTTCCTCCATTACCAACCCACACCACTCACCCTCCTCTCCTACACCACCTCGTTGTTTACCGCAAGCCCAAACGACTGCACCTGCCAAGGCGGCGAGCAGCAGACTTGGCCAATCGCCAGCACAACCCAAATAATCCACCTCAGTGCCCTGATCTACTGCCCTCACGGCTCAGGAGGCATAAGCTGGAAGGTAGATGACCAAGTGACAGCACCATGGTAGAAGATGAGTTGGAGAGGCGTCAGCGCTACTCAACCGGCTTTGGGGCGGCAGAATCGGAAGAGAGTGGGGGCTTGCGCTTGCGTGTGTGTTCTATCAGGATTGGAAGTGTGAGAGGTTGAAGGAGGTGCGGCGGGGTGGGACTTTTGTGTGGGGTTCATTTTGGGGGTAGATGGGGACAAATAAGTCATGTCTTTTCTTAGGGTAGAATGGAATCTCGGCTAGTGTAGTTTAATATGCCCGATTTGGTGTCAGCATCAGTGGCAGTCTGGGACGCCAGTGTCATGAAACTTGAGTCGAATCACAATCGATTGGAGCAGCAAAGTCGAGCCACTCATTGACTGACCGCGACTCATCTTAAGCGTTAACAGACTACTCCTCTACTCCTCCAAACCTTTTGCACCCAAACCCTCACTTCTCAGATTCTGTAACCCTCGCAACTGTCACTCATCTCGATAGCTTGCCTGACGAACCAAAGACATACCTGTAGCGCAAATCAATGGTTTGTCTTAGTCTTAAAGCGGCGCTCACTTTAGTCGGCAAGGCCAGCGCAGAAGTTTGGTGTCTTGCCAAAGAGTCTGCCGGCTCCGACCACAACCACACTCCAACGGCTATCAAGTCCACACAGTAATTGACCTATGTCTGAGCTCATGCTTTAAGTCTTAAACCATACCGTCTGTCTAGAGCCTCGAGATCTATCGTCCGACCTTCGATCAAGCAGCCATGCCCCGCCAACTCTCCACCGCCCTCAGGGCCCTCATCAAAGCCGACCTCGACGCTGGGGCCAACATCAAAACGCTGATGGCAACACATAAGATCTCCGAAAAGAAAGCCCGCAACATGCGAAATCTACACCAAGAGACTGGCGAAGTGTGGCGGCCCACAGCGGGTATCAAGCATGGCAGGCCTAAGAAGATCCAAGAGAGCCACGAAGATCGGCTACGGATCTACCTGGAGGAAAACCCTGGTGCATATTTGAAGGACATGTGTGATTTCCTCGCTGCGGATCAGGGGCTGGACGTCAATGAGGCGACGATGTGGAGGACGTGCAGGAGGATGGGATGGGAGTTGAAGAAGCAGGCTAGGCCGAGGGATGAGCTGGGGTTTTGGGTCAGAACACTTCCGCGAGACGAGAACGGAAAACCGATTCGTACGAGTAGGGTGGCAAAGGAGAAATACACCAAGCGGCCGAAGGGACCTGACCAAATTCCGAGCAGGGGCTTGGCGAAGAAGTTGCTGGGGAAGACCCATGAGTTTGTGAAGGAGTATATGAGCCAGGCCAGATTCGACGCCAGTCATGATTGGGACCACGTGCAGAGAGTGCTAGCGCTCAGCAAGGAGATTCTACGTGTGGAGCAGAATACCTACCGAAAACTCCCCTTCGACGCAACGGCAATAGAACTGACAGTGCTGATGCACGACGTCGACGACCACAAATACAGGCTGTCCACCAGCAACCCCGAGTCGCAAGGTTACCCCTCTCCAGACTCCCAATTGGACCCATACCGCTCAAATTACAGAAATATGGACCAAGCCACTCGAATGGATCTAGACCAATCAACCCTTTCCAACATCGACCCTACTCTCTCATTCCCTCCAGACACCATCCTAGTCCCTGAAGACACCGCCGCTGTCAACTCCGTCGAACATCATCTCCTGCAACTTGGCTGGCCGCCCGTCGTAGTTACGAAAGTAGCCACAATCTGCACCGCTATCTCCTATACGTGTGAGACGCAGCAACCCCAAATCCATGCAGCGGCTCTGGCGCAGTATCCCGAACTAGCCATCGTGCAAGACGCCGATCGCCTCGACGCCATCGGCGCTATCGGCATCGGTCGCGCCTTCACGTACGGTGGTGCCAAAAGCAGAGAATACGGTATGAACGCAACCATTGCGCACTTCAAAGATAAACTCGAGAAACTTGAATCCATGATGAAAACAGGGCAGGGCAAGCGTCTAGCCGTGCAACGAGCGGAGCGATTGAGGCAATTCAGGGGATGGTGGGAAGAGGAGATGAGATTTGTAGGTGTGGAAATGGGGACTGGGCCGGTGCCGGCGACGAGTAGACGAATTCAGAATAGTGTGGGGGTGCAGACGAATGAGCAGGAGTTGGAGAGGAGGAGGAGGTTGGTTGAGATGGCTGAGACGGCGAGGGCTGCGGAGATGGTTGGAGTGGAGACCACGGCTGAGGGTATGGCTGTGGATGCGAGGGCGGGGAATGCTGCGAGGGCGGGGAATGCTGCGAGGCAGTTGTTGGAGGCAGCAGGGGGTGCTCGTACGCTTGGGGAGGCTGGTCCCAGTGGGCCTGCGGAGAGGAGTGCCTGAGGTTGGAGAGTAAGGAGAATGAAGCTGGGTGCTGAGTTGCATGCTTTTGATTAATGTCGATATGTGGAGTGCTATGGCCAATGAGCAGTATCCAGCGGCTCAAGTGCTATCTACAATGGTTAGCAGGCTATTAATACACACACTCCCGATCTTGGGAGCTTGAATCTGTACAGATCAATTCAGTAAACGCCGCGCTTGATCGCAATAGCTAAGCATCGCTTCCGCATGAGGTCCTCAATGCACGTATAGCCTACAAATGGTATCCTAGCGTTGCATGCTCTGTTCAAAAGATAATGGTATCAGTCCGCAAAGCTAAGGGATTTTTGTTATGTTCAAGGTTGCCCTGCTAGCTGCTCTTGTCGAATTCAAAAGACATCCTCGTCCCACTCATAGTCTTCCTTCTGAATGTCAGGCAAAGGCTTGTCTTTGTGATACTTCGTTGCCTCGACTGACCTCCCGGGCTTCTTCTGAGGAGCCTTGTACTTCAGAGAATCACCCCTAGTCGGCGTATCTTTAGCGCAAGGGTCAAAGCGAAGCTTCTTCGCAGAAGAAAGACTTGGTGGTGGTGGAGAAATGCCACGCTTTAAGTTCTTGGATCGCGTTCTCATAGGCGAAGCTGAAGGACGCCTGAGGAATGGGGATGCTGGTCGATTGTCGTGCGCGACAGACAACACGTCTGTCGTCTTCGCGACTTTGGGCTGCCATCCAAGGCTCCTTAAGTATTCGGCCAAATCGTGTTCAGTGGCGATAGGAAATTCCTTGCGTAGATTGGAGAGATCCTCGGCTAGTGCACCAAACAGAGCTTTACTTGAGATGGTGCGCATGTTGATCATTCTGGCTTGATCGACCATGAGCGGGTCGAATATTGGAATGCTTGCTGGCACTGGTGGTAGATTTTCGTTGTTGGTCAAAGGCGAGTTCTGCGGAGTCTTTGACGGAAGCTTTGATACCTGTCGCTTCTTAATTTCAGCAGGAGTATGGCTTGAACGTTTTTTGGATTCGTGTGACTTCCTTGGCCTTGCGACCTTCGTTTGAGAAGCCGAACCTTTCGGAACCTGAAATTCAGGAACTCCGTCAATCTCAGTGCTGGCATTGTGCGCGTTTCCATTATTCGTATCGTGCACACCTCGTCTCTTTATTGAAGATGTAGGCTGTGGTTCTTCTAGAAGTCTCTCGCTAGCGGCACGGCCTCGATTCGCCGTTTGCCTATGTTCTGCAAGCGCTAGGCCGCCATTGTCCTTGATCTGCTGAGGAGTCATATTTCGCTCGGACGGCAGAGAGGAGAGACCTCCGGGCACGAATGGCTTTCGACCCAGGTACGCTGGTAAATCCGGGACAGGTGGAGCATTTGATATTGACGATTCCAACTCGTGACGGGCGATTTGAAGCTTATTTTCTAGATCACTGACCTTCTTGCTAAGCTTAGTCTGTCTGGAAATGTCCTTTTTCGAGGGTTGTCTCCGAAGTCCAAGCCCTGCTGTCATGGGCGTGGCGGCATCATCCGTCTCTATGGACGGTGAGAATGACGCCTCAGTGTGCTTCTTGATGGACGGCAAATGAATCTGTGATTTTACCTTCTTCAGATTCTGAAAGGACGGCTTGCGGAAATGAAGAGACGATTTGCGCCTTGAACTAGCGTTGGAAAATGGGCTAGCAGAGCGTCCATTTGCAGTGGTCAGTGGGGGAACCTTTAGAGCTCCATTGATATCCATCATCGGAGTACTGCTTGTCTGATCAGGGGAAGAAGGATACCCGTCAACGTCAATGCCAGAATCCCGGAAGGAGTCTCGAGGGGCGTTCTCAGCATCCTCGCATTTGATTGCAGGTATTCCTTGATTCTCCCGATCAATTGTACCCATTTGTGTCCCTTTGTAGCCGTTTTTCTTCAATTCGGCATAAGCTTCGATAGCTTTGGCTTGCCGTTCCTGCAGGACATTCTTCTCTGGGGCGACTTTATTCTCCTTTTCCTTCTCTTTCCACATGCCATTGATCCCCTGCCAGATGTGGGCAGGATTGAATGTGCTGGCGATTACTTTGCCAAATCGAAACATCCCCGAAGGTTTCATAGGCTCAATCCCCGCATCATAGGTCACGTCCATCTCATGAAGGTCCGTCCCCTGGCTCTTTACATAGTTCTCCATAGCCTCCTCTTCCTTGGTATAAAGGCTTGGAGGTCTCTGGCTGACTTTGTCGTTCATACTACCTTCTTGAAATTTGGACGGGCGGACGCTGGCAGTACTAGAGCGCTTCTCAACGTGGCCGTCGGCTTCTTCCTCTTGCAGGCCTGTGCCAGAGACATCGTCCGTGTTCTTGAGAGGCCACTCTGCTGCTCGACTACGCTTTGGGGCGTGCAGAGCTTTGACATCGTCTTCTACTCGAAGGGCGTCATCGTCTGCTATGGGTTCGAACAGGGACGCAGGATCGGGATTGTGAGGTCGCTTTCTCGGATTGGTCCAGGATGGCGATGGCTTGATGGTCTTAGATGGTATGGAGGCATTGGCCATCTTCTGATTCTGCTGGATGGTATCTGAAGGCTAGACATATAGTAATCAGTATCATGCAGGCCTGCGGGTTCTTGCAGCGGAAGGGGAGCGGATGCGGTGCTTGGACCCACCTTCATGCTCGACCTCGTTCCTTGCATGGTCAAGTTGCGAACTCTCGGGCTTCACATGCAGCGAGTAAATTCTGTACAACAATGGCTGCAGCTGATGGACGCGGAGGTGGCTGCAGTGGACGTGCACTACCAAAGAGAAATTCGAATGACAGCGGAGTAAACAGAGGTCGCGCCGCGCCGTTGCCAAGACTTCACGCCGTAAATTTAGCGTGTGCAGAAAGCTGCGCAATCCTTGGCATTATTTTTTTTCCCCACCACAGCTACTTTATACTACCCAGTACCTGCTCTATAAATAACTCTTCTAATCAACCAACCTTACATATGTGGAGAGCTCTATTCAAGGCGATTCTAACGCCGTAGGAATCAGCTTAATCGAATAAATAGGATCGAAAATATCAGGGGTTCAAAACTTGGCCTAGGGCCCTACCAAGCCGAGTAAGCCTACTACCTACTAGAGGGTCGCCATCTCCGCAAGGAGATTACGGGGGCGGTAGGAACAGGTACAGGCAGTGTATAGCGTAGTACGATCTAGGTTACGTAATATCAGACTTTATAAATCCACTAAGATCACTAAATATCGGTAACGATATATACGTTTTATAAAATAAATATATAGGATTATATAATAAAAAGTAAATAGAAGAACCCCGAATAAATATCTATATAATCTATAGTCCCCCTAAAAAAACCTTCTAACCTATACTACTCTTAAGGTATATATATATAGAACCCGTATAGAATTTTCTATATTAATTTATACTCTATTTATAAAGCCCCTCCTTATTCGTTATAAATAAATCCCTATTTATATTAAACCTTAATTAACCGTACGCTGCGGAATAGGGCAGGGATAGGCCCGGGGTAATTCCCTTCCCTGGTCCAGGGAAGGGAAGGGATTCCCTGCTGTTCCCTTCCTCCCTTCCGGGGTAGGGCTGACCCCATATATGGCCCATATATGCGCGCATGCATGCCCCATTGCTGCTCCCATATGGCCTATGTATGCCCCTATATATGGCCATATATGCGCGCATGCATGCCCCATTGCTGCTCTCATGTGGCCCATATATGCCCCCATATATGGCCCATGTATGCGCGTATGCATGCCCTATTGCTGCTCCCTTATGGCCTATGTATGCGCCCATGTATGCCCTATTGCTGCTCCCATATGGCCCATATATGCGCGTATACATGCCCCATTGCTGCTCCCATGTGGCCTATATATGCGCCCATATATGCCCCATTGCTGCTCCCATGTGGCCTATATATGCCCCCATGTATGGCCATGTATGCGCGTATATATGCCCTATTGCTGCTCCCATATGGCCCATATATGCGCCTATATATGCCCCATTGCTGCTCCCATATGGCCTATATATGCGCCTATATATGCCCCATTGCTGCTCCCATATAGCCTATATATGCCCCCATATATGACCATATATGCGCGTATGTATCCTCCATTAAGTGGTACAAAGATTAGGACAATTAGGAAAGCGGTCAAAAAACGCCAAGCCTTATATCTGATCTAGACTAGCCTCTTGGCACTAGCTATATATAGCTTATAGGGGTAAGAATGTATGCCCTATTACTGCCCCATATATGGCCCATGTATGCGCGCATATATGCCCCATTCGCTGCTCCCATATATGGCCATGTATGCGCGCATGCATGCCCCATTGCTGCTCCCATGTGACCCATATGTGCCCCCATATATGGCCCATGTATGAGCCCATTACTGCTTCAAAATATGGCCCATTCTTGCCTGTATATCGCCTATTGCTCCGCGCATACATGGGCTATTACTGCGCTAGTCCAAATTAGGTATAAGGCTTGGCGTTTTAACCGCTTTGCTAATTGTCCTAATCTTTGTACCACTCAATGGAGCATATATGCGCGTATATATAGGCCATATATGGGGGCAGCAATGGGGCATGCGCGCATACATGGGCCATATATGGGAGCATACATGGGCCACATGGGAGCAGCAATGGGGCATGCATGCGCGCATACATGGCCATACATGGGGGCATACATGGGCCACATGGGAGCAGCAATGGGGCATACATGGGCGCATACATGGGCCATATAGGGGGGCATACA
>JAABUW010003287.1_pt1 | contig 23297 bp, 20 predicted proteins | sample 5560081 | NCBI WGS metagenome assembly JAABUW01 (sample SAMN10711882, study PRJNA513363) | rock metagenome | isolation source: Antarctica rocks | place: Antarctica: Victoria Land, Knobhead sud
TAATTCTGAAAGATCTATTCAAGCACTCTTTAGAAGTATGATCAGACTTATGACATAGAAAGCAGTTTTCAATTAGTAAGTCATTTTCTTTGACGTTAGTCAAAACAGCGTCACGTGATTTTGACTGGTCAGTCATCTTCATTTCTATGATTCTACGAGTAGCTTTGACTGATTCTTCAGCGTAGATGATCTGTTTAGTTGTTTGAGCTTTGATCATTGCTTCTTTATTCTTGATCTCTTGAATAGCTTGTTGATTGTTATTCAATTGAATGAGATAGAAACGAATTTCTTTCAGAGTACTGAGTTGAATCAATTGAGTTACTCAAGCGAATTGAAGTCGAGAGTTTATTTTATTCTTTAGATCGACGATCAGCTGTTTTTCTTGATAGTCTAGATAGAAGAATAGTCGTTGAAATTGAGTATAAAACTCGCTGAATTTCTTCTGTTCTTGAATCAAGTTGTAGTAGTTTCTACGAAAGTTGACTTCTTTATCTGAGTCATTGAACAACTGAGCTAGCTCTTTCAAAAGCTCATCGACGATCTTGTATAAGTTGAAACAGTCACGTTCGCGTTTTGACTGAGTGATTTCAGCTGCATCATCGAATAATCTGAAATGTACATAGCTCAGCTTGACTCGTTCACTTGAAAAGAGATTGACGTTGATTTCTAGCTTGTTCTGAACTTTTTCATACCAGTTCTCTCAGATAGAGTTCTTTTCATCAGTGAACAACGAAGAATCAAGTATTTTCTGAGATCTAGAATGCTCAGAGTAGGTTGATGATGACGAAGTAATCTCTCTAGCTTGTAGTCTAGCTTTCAGCTCTTCGCATCGTTTCTTCAAAGCTTTCATAGTCATAGAAGGTGTTATGATTTCAGCGAATGAGTCGTTATCTTCGACAATGAAGAATGAAGCTTCGAAACGCTCTTTGAAGAGACGAGACATGATGAAGAAGAAAGAAGAGGTTGAATTGAACGAGTGTTTTAAAAGAAAGAAATCAAGCGAAGAGCGATGCTCGACAATAGAAGATGAAGTCGTTTTTGTTGTTTGATTTGAGAGTTGATTGATTCTCTTGATCGATTTGATTCTCTAGCAATCAACGAAGATTCTTTATCGCTGATTCTATTAATCGAAATGAATGATGCGTACTTAATGAGCTGTAAGTCGTCTAGCAATTCAATCAGCCTCGCTGTTGATTCTATAGATTTTCTAGTGTTGTTCTGTCTTTCGATTGCGTCGATCATCAGGTAAACGAATTTCTTTAGACTCGATCTGCCTGAACGAGTATATTGAACGAGTAATGAGTATCTGTATCGTATGATAAATGAGATTCTTAATGTAATGTTGAAATCATGTCTAGATCATTCAATCAAAGAAACTCGAGACTGATATGTATGTATTGCTCTTTAGAGATAGCTATAACAAGACATTAAGAATACAGAAGAGAAAGAGTGTGAGCTCTTTTATAAATAATGGCTTGAGACTGCGCTAGACTCGATACAGATGTGATGTAATATGTCAGATGTGTTTGCCTAAAAGAATGATGAAAGAAGTGAATGAAGAAAGTGCTGAACAATGAAAAGAAGTGCTGAAGATGACTTGAAGAGTTCAATAGAGATGCGCTAGATTCAAACTAGACATAGCATCATCTGAACTCTGATCGATTCAGGCATGTTCATAATAATCATTACTCTACTGAAAAGATTCATATTGTCTATGTGATTTTCAGACTAGAAGACGATGCTGATCAGCAAATCTATGCAAAGCATCATGTTGATGCTTTCTCACTCTATCAATCACTATCAGAACTACTGAAACATCTGAAAGAAATTTACGAAGATCAGAATCTGATTTGAAAGTGTCATCATGAATATGTCACTCTGAAGCAGCTCAACAAGTCTTTCAGCTCTTTCTATTCAGAATTCACTAAAATATTCAGCTTTCTGAACTACAACGATATTATTCTGATGAACGACATTCAGAATAAAATCAATAATCATCTTCAAAACGCGTTGTCAGTTTGTCTCATAAAGTTTAGCTCACTTGATAAGCTCAAGATCTTTCTTCAAGATGTGAATAATAAACAACAAGTCAATTATCAGCTACGTGACAAGCAATGAACAGTCAAATCAATAGCAGCTTCGAAAAAACGTTTTGTTTCTTCATTGACATCAACTTCAGCCTTGACTACTAGTTATGTTCAACTCGCTACTTTTTTCACTCTTGAATCTGAATGATCAAGAATGTCAATCATCTGCTTCAACTGCAAAGCATCGAATCATCTTTCAAAGAACTGCTCTCAGCTGAAGACTAGTACTTCAACATCTTGTGCATTCATCTCTTGTCTCAATGAGATCATCATGTTGAAAGAAGAGAAGAAATTATTTACAGAGAAATCAAAGAATGAGGCAAAAAACTAGTGACTTTCATCAAAGACGTGATGAAAGATGTGTTAATTTCTTCAACAATGAGCAGCTCAAATGATTGTTATGAGTCTGCATAGAGCGAATCATATGAGTGTATTTTAACTAAAAGTTCAAAGCTGAAGAAGAAAGAAGATGCAACACGTCGTGAGTTTTACTCACGAAGACACGCTAGATCGCTAGCGTGTCAACATCAGCTTTATACTAGTCTATGATAGTCTGACATGATCTATGTTAGACTAATTTGAAGTACATGATTGCAACATTACTTTCTCTCTTCATTTAGCAATGTTCTCATTGCTGCAGTTCAGTTAATCTTTCTTGAGTCAATTTCTATCTTGACTTGTTCAAATAATGTTCATGAAAGTCATTGATGACTTTCAAGCAATCTTCAAATTCACTTTCATCAACGTTGTATCAATGTAGATCGACATCATATTCTTTTCAATTGACATGATATTGTAGTCATTTGTCTCGTTCATAGTGTCTGAAGTTCAATATGTTCTTCACTTTTCATTCATCTTCATCTTCAATCACTATAGAATCAAATGATTCATTTCATTGTTCTTTTAAAGTGTTTTTTGAATCTAGTTGCAGCAGATTTGACGCAAACTTTGAATGAATCTTCATAGTCAACAACAGTTTCAGTTGATATGCATGTTTGATCTCAATCAGAATCTTGAAGAGTTCTAGCATCTTATCGTCTAACTTCTTTGATGATCGTAAGATCATTATGTTTCTAGAATTCAGAAACATCATGTCATTTATCTTGTAAATCATTTTCTTTTGATGCTTATCAATCTGTTTCTTCATTGTGATTCTGACTCTTGCTAAGACTTGCTTGATCAATGCTAGTGATCATTTCATGTGTTCAAATATATTCTTTGCTTTGTCTGCTTCAATTCTAGCTTGAGTGATCTCATATTCAATTGAGTTCAAATTGAAGCTTATATGAGAGTGAAAGCTCTTATTCAGAAAGAACGTTGACTGTTCAATTGATGACGAAATAGCATTGTTATCAACGAATTCGATCATAGATAATCAGGCGAATCAATCATCTTGCATATATGAGCAATAACTTCATAGATATTGTTTCACATTCTGATTCGCTCTTTCTGTTTGATCATCGATCTGCAAATGATAGTCTGTGAATAGTTTCATCTTGATGTTGAGTTTCAGACATAAAGACTTTCAGACAATTGATATGAATTGTGAATCACGATCAAACACTATTGATCTTAATAGTTCATGAGTTCTGAAGACTCATATCAACAGTAGCTTGACTGTTTGTTCTGCGAAGATTTCTTCGTCATCTGATCAACACGATATATAATGTCGTTTCTTAGACAATCGATCTATGACTGTCAGAATCGCGTTGTTTTCATCACTTTCTGATAGATCAATAATGAAGTTTAATGATATGTTCTGTCATTGCTGTTCAAGTATGAGCAATGACTTCAGCAGTTCATTGATTCGATCTCTCAATGCTTTTGACCTACGACAAACATAACAGTTTTGAATGTAGCGCTTGATCATCGTTCTCATCTTCGATCAGCAATATGATCATCTCAGCAAGTTCAAGATTCAATTCATGTCAAAGTGATCATTGATCAAAAGATCATGTGCTTTTCTTATCAATCAAGTGATCATTGATTGAGAAACTTATAGTCTATCATCTTTTCAGAGTACTTCATCAAGTACTTTGCAATTGTTTAGATTAATATCTTGATAAGTTCTTTTGTTCTGTTTCATGACTATTTAAATATCGAAGCACAGTTAATTCGTTTGATTTTCGACTATAATTTGATTCTGAATAGAAATCATCTCTTCGATTGAATTTTCATTAACGTTTGATTCTTGTTTTGAATCTGAGTCAGATCTGAGCAAGATCTGAATCAAATCTTGATCAGCTTTCTGATCATCTTCTTGATCAGCTTCTATTGACTGCAACTTAAATTTGTCTTTCAACAATAGCATCTGATGCTGATATAGCTTTCAATCATTGTTTGCTTCAACTGACTTGACATCTGACATTCTGATCAGCGCGTCGACTTTCAGATTCTGTTTTTCCGACTGATATATGATCTTGAAGTTATATTCAGATAACTTCTCAGCTCATCTAGCTTGTTGTCGAGTCAGTTCTTTGATGATCATGAAGTACTTCAAATTCAGATGATTGATGAAGATCTTAATTGAAATATCTGTACATTTCAATTCAAGACATCAATGTTTCAAACAGCGAATAATGATCAGCAGTTCTTTGTCATAGATCTCGTAGTTGCATTCTGCAAGAATCATGTTCTTGCTATAGATGATCACTGAATGTAGAATGTTTTCATCATCATATTGAAACAATACTTCGTCGTTCACATAGTTCAAGAAGTTCGTTTTCAGAATAGCTTCTCTGATTGAGTCAAAATGCTTCAGAACGAAGACTGTCATCATTTGTTGCTTTAATTCTTCAAAGATTGTCTGACAAATCTCTGTTCATTCAAAAAGATGATCTTTTTGAGTCAGCTTTATCATAAGTTGAATGATCTTTGAGAAGTTCTTTATGAATCATCGATAGAAATTGCAGAAGTCAATGAAGATCTGCACATGAGTCAACGATCATGACACTTTTCAGCTTCGAATCACATTTACTTTTCAAGAATTCATTTGTAGATCATTGATGAATATCAGTAGTTCAAGAAACAAGATTTTCTGAATTTTGAATTCGCACTTGTCAATGTCTATCTGCAAGTCGACTTCGCGAAGCTTGTCTAGCACTTCTTTCACATGAGTTCTATGTTTCTTCAAGATCTTACTGTAAATAAGAATATTATTCAAATATGTCTGACAGAATTTATGCAGACATTTGAACAATACATCGTTGATATAGTGCTGAAAGAACGCAGATTCATTGATCAATTCAAAGAGCATTACTCTATACTTGTAAACATCGAAGAAAGTAACAAAAGTAGTTAAATTCTCACTTTCTGAACTCATTCGCAGTTTATTGAATGCAGCGATAATGTTGAGTCGAGTCAAATACTTACTGTCTTGAATTCAAGCTAGTACTTCGTCTATCAAGAATATTGAATAACGATCTTTTTTGATCAGAGCATTCAGTTTTCAATAGTTTACGCAAAAGCAAAGACTATCATCTTTCTTTTTGACAAATAGTATTGACGAAGCGAAGAAAACTTTGCTGAGTGTAATAAACTTCTTCTTCAAGTTCTCTTTTAGATACTTCTTGATCTTCTGCAACTTGTGACTCAACATGAAATACAATCAACTTCTAGAAGATTGACTCTCATCTTCTAATTCAATTTTATGATTGTATGATTGATGCAAGAACAACTGCGTTGTCTTTTCTTTATCAAAAACATTCAGAAAGTTGTGATAAACTATTGAAAGCTTCTTTTTCAGTTCATTTAATGACATGACAGAGATCATTTCATTCAGTTTCGCGAAATCTTCAACTGAGCTAAGCGCTTTGTTGATTTCACTAATGATCAAGAAGAAAATCTTGATCTTCTTATTCTTGATTAAAGTTCAATATGCAGTGACTTCGATCATGACAATATTAACGAGTTTCTTTTTCTCAGTTGACTGAAAGAAGCGAAGTTGATTGAGATCAACTTGAGTGCTTTGCTTTGCTATGAGAACAGATTCAATGAATCAGACAGATTCAATGAATTTATTCACTGATTTCTGATTCAAGAGTCTCTTCAAGATGATCGTTGATGTAACAATCAAGTTCAAGTTCTTTCGTTTTATTTTGCAAGTCTTGTTTGACTCAGATCTGTGAAATGCTGATTGACTGCTTGCTTTTAAAACAACAGATTTCGATGTTCGAATTTTCAACAATGATATTAATCGATTGTTTGCAGAATTTATCAAAATTTGATTTCTTTTCAATCAGAAATTTTCAATGATTATCTTGTGCTGATCTAGACAAGTTATCAATAAAGACATCATTTCATTCTTGTATTCTTGAATCATGATCGATGTATACAGAGCGTATGTAATCGACTTTCAATCAGAGATTTCATCATACAATCAAATTGACTTTGATTTTGACAGCGATATTGACTGAATATCAAAGCGTTCACATAGCTCTGACATCAAAGATTCATCGATGAAAGTCATGTCAGTGACTTCAGTATCTATCAGAGCAAGAAATTTGAATATCTTTTTTAAACTACTCAAGATGACGTCAACAGTAAACGACTTGAAATCAAATGAATCATCAGACATGCTGATGAAACAGAATATGAGTATATCGCTCTCAATCACTACTTTGATGAAGACAGGTCATTTTTCAAATTCGCAGCGATCTCATGCACTTGAGTCGTTTTGAAACAGTCATATGCTCTATGTTCTGACTTCTTGCATTTGAAGCAGAGTTCTTTCTTAAACAACTCTTTCTGAATAGAGTTGAGATTCAATCTTCTGAGTTTCTTTCACGCAGAAACTGATGACGTAAATCGAACAGACGAAGTGCTAGCGACAAAGCGAGCAGCTGAAATCGCTGAGACTTTGATGATTGATCGAGCATTCAATTCAGTCAATCTAACATCGACTTGCATGCAGATGTTGATAAACTCGTTCAAATTCGTGATTTATTCATTGAGCGTTGCTCGTTGAAGATCTGAGCTGATCTTATGCTGAAGATCATTTAGTAAAGTCTCATTATTGTATTCTAGTTTTGCGTTGAATTTTTGAAATTTCATTCAAAATTCATGAAAGAAAATCTTGTTCTGATACAGCTTCAAGTACTGTCGTTGAGCTGTGTAATGATGATTGAAATCATCGTACATTTTATCAATGATCGATAGTACTTCTTCGACTTCTAGAAACAAGTTCAAGAAGATATCTTGCATGCGAGAAGCTATGTGCTTGATCGCAGCTTCACTGACTCGACTTTCAATGTAAACAATCTTCAACTCTTCGATAGAAAAGTAATTCTTGTTTATCTTCAGCTTATTTTGCATTCGCGATAGTCAATTGTTTACATTCTGCGACGAATCTTCAAATAGTGAAGAGTTCAATAATTTAATCAATTTCGAGAAACAATCTTCAGAGATCAAAGTGCTTTGTCGACTTGATGCAGTTTTTAAATGATGTATAATCATGTTCTTGTTTCTCATCTCTTTCTGCAGACGCGTCTGCGCAGCTTTCAACATGATGTTTGTCTCGTTGACATCTTTTAACATCTGAATCATGTCATTGTGAATCTTGATTTCGATGTCATGCTGTTGACATATGTACTTGATAAAGACAACAATGTCGTCTGCTTCATGAGTGTTTATTCAAGCATTCAGTTCAGTGCTGATGCTGATCTTGATCATTTTGTGATCAAAAAGCAACACGTTCATGTTCTCTTCTTCTGTATCTAATGATGCATTTGTGCCTTCTTCTTCTGATGCTGTTCAATTCTGTGATAGAAGTGATTCTCTTTTAACATTTTGAAAGTCATAATGAGCAATGCTCACTGATTCTGATTCTGTGCTTCTAGTCATGATATGAGTAGAAAATTGCTGATTGAAGTTTTGATGTTACTCTATTAAACTTTCTGAGTTTGAGTACTGCTGAAATTTCTGATTTCTGATGATGAGTTCAATAAAGAGTTAGTCAAGAACAACGTGTTCATATTCTTTGATTCTGATTCTATTGAAATTTCTGATTTTGAATCAAGATTTTTCTTTAGAAATTTCTGATTTCTATTGAGCTTTCTGAGCTTGAGTTCTGATTCTGCTGTCAAAATTTCTGATTTCAACTTCTGATTTGAGTTGTGTAACTTGTTTTTATATCATCTACACATCAATAACAAGATTAATGAGCTTTGAACTAATGTTATGAGTCTGCATAGAACGAATCATATGAGTGTATTCTAACTAGAAGTTCAAAGCTGAAGAAGAAAGAAGATGCAACACGTCGTGAGTTTTACTCACAAAGACATGCTAGATCGCTAGCATGTCAACATCAGCTTTATACTAGTTTATGATAGTCTGACATGATTTATGTTAAACTAACTCGAAGTGCATGATTGCAACAATGATCTCTTTGCTTTGAAATCTTTGACTATTGAATGTGTATTATTTAGCAATGAAATTAGTTACTCATTAAAGTCATTGATTGACACTGAAGCAGCTGACTATTCATTCATTGATGAATTAATTGCACAGAATGTTTGTGATCATTGTAATTGTAATTGTAATTGTAATTCATACACTCTTGTGACATCGATTTAGACTCAACTCATGAGAAACTCTATGCTATTTATATCAAGTGAACAAAACTCTCTGAGAGAGAAAATCACTTGTCGTCTATATGACTGCTTCATGCAGTCGAAACAATGAGATTGACACTGTGTTATCAAGTAATGAATCTATAGCTTCTATTCAGCGTGTGACGCTCAAGTAAACTCTTGATGAAAGTGTCTGTGCTGTTTGATTATGACGCATCGTTTTTGCTCTGCTCTTCATTGACGATATTTTATACAACGATGTTTTGATTTGATTCTCGATTCGAAGACGAAAGACGTTTTCTTTGCACTCGTGATGCTCGTGATTGTAACGTACGTAAAGCTGTGTTCTCTTACTCAATGATTGTCATTCATTGAGCAGAGAAATATGTGATGAAAGAGAGATGCACACGATGAGAAGATAAAGTATGATTGTACTGAGTAACTCTTTTCTTCTTTTGATTTGACTTGTGTCACGTAGACGTTGAATGAATTGTTAGTATAAACATGCAATTGCAATCGTTCAATGTTTGACTCTGATCGATGAAAGAGAATGCGTTCTGATCGTTCTCTTGAGCTCTCGATTTTTCACGTGAATAAATGAATGACTTGACGTCAAGTAAAGAAGATGAGTTCAAGTCTCTTCAGTATATCAGCATGATCAACGAGTCACTACTTCTTCAAGCACTGTAGTCACGTCTCTCAATACTTGAAATGACTATTCTACCTGATATCTTTTCATCAATTACTCGATGACACTGTCAATGTGATGAAGACGTTTTGATATCAACGCAGTCAACAAGTCGCAAATTCTTCAATCACTTGTAGTCACAACTTGCAGACTCTTCATCTGAGTTGTCTTTTTCACTAGTAGTATCTTTTCATCTCTTACTGACATTGACATGTCATTAATCTTCTTCGTAGATTGATTGTGACTGTTAGAAGAGATGTTGTCGTGTGAGTGAAAACTCTGCATGACAACTTTTCTGATCATGCAATGTTCTAACATTGTTTGAACTGCGTTGAATTGAGATCTCTTGACTCTTTTGACTTCTATTCAAACACAGAATAGAATCAAAAGATTCGTAGTCAACATCACATATAGATGAATCTCATTGTCAGTCATTTGTGATCATTTGCAAATCAAATCTTTATCTTTAATTAAGCTTAAATCAATAAGAAAATTCGATGATCATTATGCAAAAAAACTCATTACTCATGCAATTTATTTGAATCTAACTGTTCAAGATCATATGAAACGTTTCACTTCTATGCTGATCACTTAATTAAATCAACATCAGATGATTCTTGAAAAAATATGAATGAACAAGATTAAAGTGACTATTGATATGAAAGATGATCATCTTCAATTTTCTAGTTTCAAAGCTCATATTAAAGCTTTTATCAAAGTTCATTCAACTGTTCTTTCAAGCAAGAAAATCGCGATAGAACAGAAGAGTTTAATTTCTACTCAAATATTAAAGAGATCTATCTCTTCTGTTGTCACTCAACTCAGCGAGAAGTCATCTTCATTCAGTAAAATCATGAAATCATTTAACTCAGTCAACTTCGCTTTGTCTTTCAATTCAATGAACATAGCAATGATAAAGACTGCAGCATATAAATCATTAGTCAAATGATTGAATGTGACTACTTTCATGATTATCATCATGAAAATCGATCGACTTCTAAAAACAGCTAGAAATAAACTCAAAGATGTAAATCTACAAGAGCTTTCACATGAAGAAATCTTGAAAGAAGTCAAAGCTAAGCTTTCTTTGAAATATCATGACTATCTAGACGTGTTTAATTAAGCGATGACTGATCAACTACTCTTTCATCATTTCTACAATCATAAAATTGAGTTGATCGATAAGAAAACATCTTCTTGAAGTCATCTTTATCATATATTTGACTACAAGCTTCAAAAGATGAAGAATTATCTGATCAAGCATTTGAATAAAGACTTTATATCTTCTAGCTCAGCTTTATATGCTTTATTCATACTATTCGTTGAAAAGAAAGATGATAGCTTGCGTTTCTGCATCAATTACAGAAAGTTCAATGCTTTGATTAAACGAAATCACTACTCTTTGTCATTAATAGACGAGATTCTCACTTGTATACAAGAAAGTAAGTATTTGACTTGATTGAACATCATTATCACATTTAACAAACTACGCATGCATTCAGATAGCAAAGATTTGACTATCTTTATCATTTTTTTTGATTTCTACAAATATCACATGATGTCTTTCAAATTAATCAACGACTTGACTTTCTATCAACATTATATGAATGAGACTGACAATGAGATTCATCTGTACATGATGTTGACTACAAATCTTTTGATTCTATTCTGTGTTCAAATAGAAGTCAAAAGAGTCAAGAAATCTCAATTCAACGCAGTTTAAACGATGTTAGAACGTTGCGTGATCAGAAAAGTCATCATGCAGAGTTTTCACTCATACGACAACACTTTCTCTAACAGTCACAATCGATCTACGAAGAAGATTAATGACATGTCGATGTCAGTAAGAGATGAAAAGATACTACTAGTGAAAAAGACAACTCAGGTGAAAAGTTTGCAAGTTGTGACTACAAGTGATTGAAGAATTTGCAACTCGTTGACTGCGTCAATATTGAAACGTCTTCATCACATTGACAATGTTGTCAAGTAATTGATGAAAAGATATCAGATAGAATAGTTGTCTCAAGTATTGAAAGACGTGATTACAGTGCTCGAAGAAGTAGTGACTTGTCAATCACGCTGATATACTGAGAGAGCTTGAGCTTATCTTCTTTACTTGATGTCAAGTCATTCATCTATTCACATGAAAAATCGAGAGCTCAAGAAAATGATCAGAACGCATTCTCTTTCATCGATCAGAGTCAAACATCGAACGATTGCGATTGCATGTTTATACTAACAATTCATTCAACGTCTACGTGACATAAGTCAAATCAAGAGAAGAAAAGAGTTACTCAGTACAATCACACTCTATCTTCTCATCATGTGCATCTCTCTTTCATCACATATTTCTCTGCTCAATGAATGACAATCATTAAGTAAAAGAACACAGCTTTATGTACATTACAATCATGAGCATCATGAGTGCAAAGAAAACGTCTTTCGTCTTTGAATCGAGAATTGAATCGAAACATCGTTGTATAAAATATCGTCAATGAAGAGCAGAGCAAAGATGATGTGTCATAATCAAACAGCACAGACACTCTCATCAAGAGTTTACTTGAGCATCATGCGCTGAATAGAAGCTATAGATTCATTACTTGATAACACAGTGTCAATCTCATTGTTTTGACTGCGCAAAGCAGTCGTATAGACGATGAGTGATTTTCTCTCTCAGAGAGTTTTGTTCACTCGATATAAATAGCATAGAGTCTCTCATGAGTCGAGTCTAAATCAATGTCACAAGAATGTATGAATTACAATTACAATTATATGAACGACGTGTTATTTGACTATCTTCATCAATTTTGTCAGATTTATCTAAATGATATTATCATTTACAGCAAAACACTGAAAAAACATAAGCGACATATACAATTAATTCTACATAGATTATGAGAGACTGATCTTCAGATGAATATAAACAAATGCAAGTTTCATGTTCAGAAGATTTTCTTTCTGAAACTATTGCTATTCATTGAAGAATTAAAGATGAATCTCAGAAAAGTACAAGCATTAATTGAATGATCTACTTTTACAAATCTCACTCAGATGCAGTTCTTCGTTGACTTCTGCAATTTCTATCAACATTTTATAAAGAACTTTTTGAAGATTATTCATTCTCTGATTCAACTAATTCAAAAAGAGATGATATTTGAATGAAATTAAGCTTGTCAAACGATCTTTGATCATATGAAGAAATGAATAACTGAAGTCTTTATTCTTCGTCATTTTGATCAGAATAAAGAGACTATTCTTGAAACAGACTCATTTGACTACGTCAACAATGACATACTTTCTCAATATGATGATGAAGAAACATTGCATTCAATGATTTACTACAGCAAGAATCTGAGTCTCGCTGAGTGCAATTACAAGATCTATGACAAGAAATTACTAACAATCATTCATGTTTTCAAGCATTGATGATCTGAGCTGAAATTGACTAAACTATTCATCAAGATGTTCACTGATTATCAAGCTTTAATGTCATTAATGAAAGATAAAGAACTAAATAGACGTTAAATGCGTTGAGTACAAAAGCTCATCAACTTCAACTTTAAAATCATGTATTGCTTAAGTAAATAAAACATCAAAGTTGATGCATTGACTCGTTGAGTCAATTCAGTTTTTAGAAGTCTTGAGAATGAACGATGTTGCTATCAGCAAACTACAATTCTCACATTGAATTGAATGAAAATCATTGATCTAGAAGTGAAAGAGAATGATGAATCAATTTATTGATTGATTCTAAAAGCTAACAGAATCAACAAGAATTGTATTCTACTTCATGAAGTTGTATTAAAAGATGAAACTCAATACAAAGATATTAAATTAAGAAATTGTTGAGTTCAGAATGAAATACTATATCAAAGTGATTTTCTATGAGTTCTCTTCAATGAGCATCTTCAAATGAAGTTAATTCAAGAAGTTCATGATCAATCTTTTATTGATTATTTCGAAATTCTCAGAACAATGAAGATCATAAGAAGATACTACTATTGATCTTCAATGCAAAAGACAATAAATCAATATATTCAAAACTGCTACATTTGTCAGTGATCAAAGACTTCTTGAGATAAATTCAATGAACTACTACATTCTCTATTTATACTTGAACAGTAATGAAAGAACATAGTTATGAATTTCATTATCGACTTATCTTTTTTGAAAGACAAAAACATCATACTAACAGTGATATGTAGATTGACAAAGAAACGACATTATATTTCTTGCTTCACTGATGACGAGAAAATCACAGCAGAAAAAACAGCTGAGCTAATGCTTTAGTGAATATATTGAATACACGATTTACTCAATTTCATTGTTTCAGATCGAGATCTTCAATTTATCTTCATTCTATGAAAGTCGCTTTGCAAAAGACTAGACATTAATCTTTGACTCTTCACAATCTATCACTTTCAGATCAACGATCAAAGTGAATGAGTCAATCAGAACGTTGAAAGATATCTTCAATTCTTCTGTTCATACATGCAGAATGACTGAGCTAAGCTACTACTCATGATCGAGTTCGTCAACAATAATGCTCTGTTCTCAGTCATCTTCTCGATTTCTTTCTTTCTAAACAAAGACTTTCATTCTCGTATGAGCTTTGAACTCGATGTCATCGAATATGAAAGTTCTCGTGAACGCTTGCAGACAGCTAAAGTCAAGAATATATCTGAACATATGAACAAAACACTGAAGTTTGCTCGCGAGTCGCTAGTCAAAACATGAAAACAAATGATGAAACAAGTCAATAAGCATAGAAAAGAAGTTGATTACAAGATCGAATCAAAAGTGTTTCTGAATGAAAGAAACATCGTTACAGCGAGATCTTTCAAGAAGCTAGATGACAAAATGCTCGATTCTTTCATCAATCTAGATCTCATTGACTCTTCATATAAATTGGAATTATCAGAGTTTATGCATGTTCATGATGTATTTCATTCTGACCTGCTTCGCTCTGTCGTCAACGATTTCTTGCCTGGTCAAAAGAATGAACCCTCAGGTTCAATAGTGATAAACGACGAAGACGAGTGAAAAATTGATGATATATTGAATTCTTGTCGATATCGAAGACGACTTCAGTATAGAGTCAAATGAAATGACTATGACAATGATCTCAATTGGTACAACGCTGATGGCGACGAATTTATGAACGCTCAGAAGATCGTTGACGATTTTCATATTCGATACTCGAACAAATCGCGCTAATTGACAATTCAATCAATTACGATTTAACAGGTCTGAGTCTGTGAAATCATGATTGAGCAATCAATCGAGTCGAGCAGGAAATACATTCATGCGAACATGAATCGTCGAAGAGAGAGGGTAATGTCACGATTCTAGCCTTGCCAGGCTCAGCCTTCTAGCCTTGTCAGGTCTATCCTCGCTCCGTCACCTTGACTAGTCTCTATTGGGCCTAGCGTCGGCTGAGGAACACACATATGTAGCCAGCTTCTTTCCTGTAGCTACCTTTCTTCCTTAGCATTTATCTTCTAGTTAAATGACATCTCTATCTGACTCGCTCTAGGCAGGTCTCTAACAGCAGCTCATCTGCTAGTCATCGAAAGAAAGTCTCGTCGTTGAATCAGCCTTCACGAATGTCAATACAGAATAGATATTCGTCTTTCGTATAGATCGAAAGAATACTTCAGCAATGCTTTCTCGTTCTGAAGACTTGATAGCGAGCTGATTGACTAACAGAAGCATAGACTTGATGACGCTAGCCTGTGATCTCATTGAATAAGAACTAATTCACGAACACGAGCTGTTCAGCCGTCAAACGAAGCATGTCTGCTACTCAATTCAAACGAAGCTCATCATTTTGTCTGACTTCTACACGCTGTTCTTTTTTATTACTTCAGTCTCTTCTCTTCAGAATTCTTGATATCGTGAATTGATGCACATTAATGTCTCACTTCTTTCATATGTATCAGATCATCTCTTTCTGCATGACTCACGACTGTTCTTCGAGATAGACTATGAGATCATTTTCAGCTGCCTTAAACACCTTGCGAAGAGCTTCTTTGAGCCGAAACTGAGATTTAAACGATGAAGAATACATGAAGATATTCTCTAGCATGCTATACATCGTTCTAGAACAGCAGTGAATCTCTTCGACGATGACGACGAGTTGTCAATGAAGTAGTAGAAGTCGTACGATTCTGGAGCGAATCGCTGCAGATAGTGAGCCGGTCATAGCTGAAAATGCGTTAAGAACGTCAACAAACAAAGAGGTCTGAATAGCTTCAATTTTGGGCAATTGAGAGGCGATGAGGTTGAATTTTCGAATTCCCCATACAAAAGGGATGTGGGGTAAACGCAAAAACGAATGTCAAGGATTGCAGAGCTTTCTGCATACGCTAATAGCCGATAGCAAGTAAAACTGCCATTCTGGCTGGAGAAGGCTCAATTTAGAAGCTTCAAAAAGTGACTCCGGTAATCTGACCGACTGTCTTTGTACATGCAGATTCAATAGCCCGAATTCATGAGGTTTGAGTACAGTAATCTTATTACGGGGACGAAGAGTTGTGTCCGCCTACTGTGGTACGCTGTGGTCCTTGCCGGTAATGAGTTGTTAAATAGATGTATTTTCGAGACAAGGTATTGTTGACGCTCTCTATATTGAACCATCCAGACAGTCTGTTCTCTGTGATACATGGTCATATTCGTTTTCAGTAAAGTATTGACCCTCAGGCGAGCAAGACTAGAATTCTCGGATTGGCCATCGCATCGAGGTTTTCGATACCAAGTACCAACATTACCGCACAATCGTTGTATACTTAACAATGGAAACCCTTTCTGTCGCAATTAACACGACTTGATTCGAATATGGAGGTCTATTGAAACTTGAGATGGATCGTCCGTCCTCCCACTAGAACTACTGTATGCTCGTCGTCAACGTCATCACTAACTCTATCTCAACTTCTATTTCAAAATAATTGTTACAGAAATCCCTGTTACTCTTTTCTTCTCTCTAGTTGACACTCAATTAACTGCTCTCAACCAACCTCCCCGATCAACCTTCAAACTCATCAAACATAGCTTCTCCACCCGCCCTCCGCCTCCGCTCCCTCCTCCGCACAATGTCCACCACCACCCACCAACTCAATGTCCCTACAGCACCATGGAAACAGGCCTTCCTCTCACATATTGCCAAAATGGACTCACCTGAATTCGTCTTCGCCTCTTTACATCCGTCTAAAGACTCCTCATCACCAACACCCTATGTCCCCCGCCTCCGCTACTGCATCTATCGAGGCATGTGGGGCGAGCTGCCCGAGAACAAACACAATGACGCACCTCAAAACCCCCACGCTTACACGTCCGATATGCCCACCTTTACGACAGACGTACGAATGCAAAAGGTTGGAGACATATTTGCTAGTAGCGCTGGGCATGCGACTAAAGATGAGCAAGTGCAAGGCAGCGGAGGTGGGGGACCAGTAGAAGCGGTATGGTGGATCAAGGATACAGGGACGCAATGGAGGATAAAAGGGGAGGCGTTTGTGGTGGGCAGGGATATCGAGGGGGAAGGTGAGGAGAGCAGTGGAGTTCGGACTGTGAAGAGTGAAGTTGGAGAGCGGATGAGGGTTGTGGATGGGAGCAAGGAGCAGGAGTGGAGTTGGGGGAAGGAGTTGACTGCGCATTTTGGGAATTGTAGTCCTGGAATGAGGGGTGAGTGATCCAAGTCTAGCGTTTGAAACGGCCAGCGGTTGTTTGACTTCGCATGCTGACAATACGATTCTCCAGGTTCTTGGAGGAACCCTCCACCAGGTACGCTGGTGAAAGGCGAGCCGGACAAGGACCATCAACTTGCGCAGAAAGTGACAGACCTGCACGATCCGATCGCAAGGGCGAACTTCCGCGTTGTCATTATCAAACCAGAAGAGGTCGAGCAAACGGATATCAGTGACCCGGCCAAATCGAGGAGATATCGATACACGTTTGTAGTAGAGAAGGGACAAGGCACCGAGGGCAAGGGAGAGTGGAGGATGGAGGAGCTTTGGCCTTGATTGGCCCCTCAGCATGATGCTACGGAGCAAGCACAATGCCAATACGAGCTCATCATCGTACATGATCAGAAATTGGACACAATATGCTTGTCCGGGTCCTTCTCACACATTGGCATGCTGCTAAGCCCATTACAAAGACCAGCAGAATCTTCTGAATTTCAGCACTACCAGTGTCAGCCCTAGTCACGGACCTTGCAAGAACGACGTTGTGCTTCGTATCTCAAAGAAAAACATTCATGTGATGACAGCGGGAACGTCCGGAGATTCTCCAAATAGAGAAGGCAGCCAATTTGCAAGTGCTATCAGAATATTTATTGGTGGAAACAGCCAAATGTTTACTTCCAACTACTTCCAATCCACGACCATCTGCTTACAATACGCGGGGTTGGCCAAAGGCATTACTTGCTGACTCGTTTGACACTTGGATAATCGATCGTTTAGGGATTCAACGCCAAAGGATTGTGATGTAACAGAAGTGGAAGAGGCGTGGTAAGGGGGTGATCAACAAGTAAGTGGCCTAAGTTCATTAGTAAGCTCTGCTACAGGAGCAGCAGAGGATTCAGGTAACAGTTAAACATTTCGAGCTACTGCCCAGGCGGCGCATTCTTGTACGTACCATCCAACATTCTCGTCGGGATTCTTGGTTCAACGGTCGGCAAATTCTAACCTAAGAAGGGCTTTGCAACAACATAATGCCTTGCGTTTCCAACTATGAGATGTTTCATCCTACAGGAATATCTGTAGGAAGATATTGCCACGATGGTAAGTCATACATATATTGTGATCTATGCCCTTCTCTGTGGCTGTAAAATATCCTCCAATATCCATCAATCTTGTCCTTTAATATGCTCACTTATATGCAGCGTTACCTCTACCCTATTTCTTTGTTGTTAAATGCCTTTTCTCAAGTTCGTGGACAATCCGCTGGCGGTTCGTCCGGAGTGCCTTCGGCGTCTTTCATTCCATCGTCTGGCGTTCCAATTGTGCCGCCTCCATCCACATTATCATCGAATCTCTCATTGAGTCTCGGGTCTTCGGCAGGGACACCATCAGGGCCTCCACCTGGGATTCCGTCAGCCGGGTCAAGTGTTCTGTTACCGACGGCAGGTATAGTACTCGTAGCTACAATTAGTTCAACGGCTGTCAGCGAACAATTTATACCTACAACTTTTCCAGGGTATGCTACGCTAACTACTACTATCTCAACGACTTCATTGGACGCGCAAAGTAACCCGATTACGGTCTTGATCGGTCCTAGTGGCGTTGCTTGGACGCCTACTAATCAACCTTCTGGGGCTCTTGAGGTCCCACCACCTTCAATAGTACCCTCTCAAATACTGCCTCGGACTACACAGTCTTCAGGAATAGCATTGCCGACGATTACGACTTCCTATGATCCTGGGGCAGTAACTATTCTTTTCATTGACCCTACCATCACGGGGAACACTGTTATTCGAGCGAGTGACGATCATCATACTCTAGGATTATATCCATTCATTAAGGGAGGACCAGGCTGTTTCTTTTGTCCTCCAGGCCTTGATAATGGGGGGTTTTTCTTGTTTGGGATGAACTTGCCAGGCATATTCCCTCCTCCGACTCCTCCCCCCTTTCCAAAGGTCAATAATTGGCCGACGATCACAGCCGACTCCTGATCCGGGAAACAAAGACCAGCCGTCTACGCAGCCAACGAATTCAGCCGATTCAACGGCGACATCTACCGGAACACCATCGTCCTCGGAAACATCGTCATGTAGTGCGAGCACTATTGCATCGGACTGCTCCGTGCTTTGCTCTGCTACAAACGGTTCTGGCTCTTCTCAAAGTTGCAGCACTAGCTGCTTCTCAACTGTTACTGGATGCAGTACCGTAGGCACAACTATAACATCAACCACCACCAGGGCATGCCAACTACTAGTGCCTTTCAGTAACATAGTGGATGGATCTGATTATGCGCAGAACTCGGCAGCTCGTACAGCAAACCCTTCCAGTGCAGCTTCTCGCTCTGCCGGCACCATAACCGGATCCGTGTCAGCTATTGCCACTGGGAATTCGACATCTCAAGATGGAAGTGGCGGTACTTCGTCCATACCGCCTACGAGTACTACGAATACGACCACCACTGCGAGTACAAGCAGTCCCTCAGACTTCTGTCCCGCAACCAGTCCAGCATCTAGCGATCCTCAGATTCCCGGCTGTTGGGGTGTCCCCGGTAACTTCAACCATGGTCGTCTAGAGAACAGTCTGAAGGCTAACATTGATTAGGTTGTGCTTACTATTTAGCTTCTGAGCAAGGTCTTCCTGCTGACACTCCGAACTACTGCAACTGCGGGGGTACCACGGCTCCGCTCCTTACCAGCGACGGGACAACCGACTGCTTCTATAGTACGCAGCCTGCATCTAACATTCCCTTGGGGACATTGAGTGGAGTTAGCACTACGTCAGCTTCCGTTCAGCCATCAACATCCCCACCACCATCAACGTCGGCACCCCCATCTTCTTCAACAGTGGCAACCACTACATCTTCCCCGGTCTCTACCACCATAGATACTTTCCCATGCACATTATCAGAGGTAGCTCCCCTAGCCATCTCTAACGGTGTCGGTGCCGGTTCGACGCAGGACTGCTGGTGTAATTTTGATGGAGGTACTAATGCTTGGAGTTACGGCGGAACACCTGGCGATAATTGCTGCGACAACGCTTGCAATGCCTGTACGAATCAATGCAGAGACACTACAGGGGGCCCTTTTTTTCCTCCTAGGCGTCGTGAACTTGCTCTGGGTAAAGATCGACCGCGCCAAATATCCAGCAAAAATTCAAGACGAGATTTTGTTGCCAAAGCTCACGCGCCGGCAATTCGAAAAGAACCATGGACGGCGATCGGGCGCTTGTTCGATGTTCGAGGACTAAAAGACCATCAACCAAAATGGCAGTATTATGCGCCCAAAGGCCTGCAATACACAAGGACTGGACGAACAAGAACGGCGCTGACGCACAAGACCCATGCATCTTTGACGACTACTTCAATTTGCAAGGCCCTACCAAAGCGAAACTGTCTGAGACCGCTAGAAAGCTCCTAAGCGACAACGAAGACATCACCGACTCAGTCTACCTCTCAATGGTAGCCACAGGCCCCAAGGACAACCAGATTGCAGATTTCACCGTTACCGTCAGTGCGAGCGCAGGAGTGTTCCTTGCTAACGCCATTAACAGAGGCGCAAGCCCAGAGGACAATCCGCCTCAGGACCCGATTCCATACAAATTCTCTCAAGTAGCTTGGTGGATGTGGGTGAGGACTGCCAAGACGGACAATCCGGACGCGACTGATTTTTCAGGGATTAAATCGTTCTGGCAACGCGATGTTGACAACCCAGACACCGTCGAGATCCTGAATGAGATCTTTGCGGGAAAAGACATAACTGAGACGGTCAAATTCGACCCCAGCGACGAAGGCCCTGACAATGCTTTTTGGCCGCTACTTGGTTCACCAAACGGGAATGGCATGCAATACTTCCTTACTGATCATAAGGTCGCCACTAAAGGCAAGGGTATTAAGAGGATCAGTGTCACCACGGATAAGGTCAAGAGATACCAGATGTGGGCTACGATTGGATAAGGATGATCGATGTTGCGACTTGGATGGTTAGCCTTAAAATGAACCTTTGAAGTTCTGTCTTCGGAAATGCTTCCATAACGTATTGGATAGAGATTGGAGCACTCTTTCCGCGGCGAGGCGTGTCGTTTGATCCCTTCCATTTCCTAATGCAAACTACCTTACACTCGTTCCAACTTTAAGCAAATCGTTTCAAGTTAGACAGTTCTACGGGGGGGTCCATCTCTTCGCAAAAGCCTTTTCTCTTCCACGGAACAGTGCAGGGTGTCAAAATCCGACTTTCATGGGCTTTATGATGAAATCCGCTCTTGTAATCAAGTCCGCAGCTTCTGGGATAGCCAGGCCCCACCCAGAAAATAAGTGGTGGTTTTTTTATTTATTTACCATATCCCTTAAGAAAATCAGACAGAATGCGACTCTCAAAGTTACAATATCACAACCCGTCGTTGACAACATGGAATATCACTGATAAATGTTTCTACTACACATCTGCATTCAGACAATCAGATAATTAGACGGTTTTTTTAATTGTCTGGCACGGGTATCGAAATGATGAAAGTCGACAACGCGAGAGTGAAAAGGAGGCAAGCTTCTCGCTAAAATTCCCAATTATTCTTTGAAATGCGCCTGTAGCGCCTTGCTGGCTTTGCAGATTCATTAAGCGAAAAAGTGAAATATTGTCCCCGGCGCCAGCGAAGATTTATTGGGATAAATACTGGGTAGATGTCTAAAAAGGATGGTGACGCAGACCGGATTGGTGATATAAAACCTGCGAAAACCGGAGGGACAAAAACAACACGGACCCCGTTCATACCTCGTCTTCACTTCCATAAATTTCATCAAACATCTCATTGTACTCGGTCCGCTTCCTCGCCCTTTCCTTGTCTCGCGAGACCACAATCTTCATTGCGCGCTTGAGTGGGCAATGGAAAACACGTGCTTCACCCAAGTCACTGCCGTCGGTGACTTCATAGCTAGTGATGCCGTCCTTACTACCTTCGACATCAAGCTCTCTTGCAGTGCTCTCAGTATTGCACACTAGGAGTACGCCGTGCTCTTGCCACCCCTTGTAGAGGACAATTAATACCGACAAAAAAGTGGGTCTGAGCTGAAAGAGTCTATCTCGTCGTACTTCATCCGGCTTCACATGAAACGGAGCATAAAGTTCCCGATCCGGCACGTCGGCTTCTAGTCTCTGCAGTCGCCTGCAAAGCGATCGATGAAAGCGTAATATCTCCTCGAGTTTGCTTACTCCACGCTTAAACTGCATGAATTTCCCAAAGAAACTCTCATCCGAAACGTTCTTATCTCGGGCACGATGCGGAAACCATTCCTGATAGACCTGGCTCAGCAGATCGAAAGAATCTTGCCCTGTCAAACCAGCATTACCGTATATGACGCAGTCTTTCCAGCAGAACGCTCGACAGTCGTCGGGATTCAGATCTGACAGAGATCGAACGGTATGTCGGTTGTTGTAGCCACGAAACTCGAGCAGACGCTCCGAGTCTGTGGCCGCAGGGTTGATGTAGAGGGGAATGTGGAATTGTTTGCGTTGTGGTTCGTAGTGTAATTCCAAGTCATCGTGAGAGCAGCGATGTTCTTGGTTCATGGTGTGTGTTTCGACTTGCGAAGTGTGAGAGAGAAAGGATAACAGCCTGGAGAATGATCGAAGCCGGAAGATAGATACAGTAAAGCATTCAAATAAGATCGTCAACTCTTCTTCACATCAGTACTATAGAGCGATTAGAACTACACATCATCGCTTACAAGTAGAAGGATTGAAGGAGCTGGCTGAGTCTAGGCAGCAGTGTTTGCCCAACCCTACTTGAAACAATGGCGGACTTCAAGAGAAACATGTCCTGCGTTTGGGATTCCGTGCTCGAGCCCTGAGACCCTCGCTAATGCTTGTACTACGTAGTCGATGTTGAGGTATGAGGGTCAGAAGGCGAGCATACCTTAGGCATGTGTATATATTGGTTGAACTATTCTAGAAATTAGGAGGAAGAAGATACAGATAGTGATTTTATCTTATCTTCTTTTCATACAAGCGGTATTTTAAAATTTACCATATTTGTTTTAAAAAAAACCGGTTTGCCACTACTCTAATTACAGAACTCTTTGCCCCTAGCTGAACCCTAAGGTAGACTTCTTTCTATAACATTCCTTCGCCCTACATATACTGGAACCCGAAGCTGGAGACCACAGGACGATACTGCCCCATCTTAGACGTTTCTCGCATTTAAAGGTCGCTATCAAGTTGATGGCCAATGGAATGTATCAAACCTTCAAAGTGAAGGGGCTCAGCTCATCAAATACAAGAAG
>JAABUW010003288.1_pt1 | contig 23295 bp, 35 predicted proteins | sample 5560081 | NCBI WGS metagenome assembly JAABUW01 (sample SAMN10711882, study PRJNA513363) | rock metagenome | isolation source: Antarctica rocks | place: Antarctica: Victoria Land, Knobhead sud
TATCGTAGGGATCATTGAACACCCGAATCAACATCCTCTACTTTCTCGACTCCCTCCTCGACGCCTCCCAGTCTCTTCGCCCCCAAGACGCCCCTTATCCGAGATTCGTGACGAGGGATCTGGGACAAATTGTGGAGAGCGTGGTACCAGAGAGTAGGGAAGGTGTCTTGAACCTGAGATCCGCTCGTCAAGTCCGTCATCGTCTTCAGAAGCGATTGGGCTGGAGGTGCTGACGAAGGAATGTGCCTAGATACTGGAAAGCTGGAGGACGAGACGGGTAGTTGAGGTGAAGGTCGTGGATGAGGTGCTGAGACGGCTCGATGCTCGGTCTACCGGGTACGTCCGGTCGGCATCGCAGCTGAATGGATTGAGAGGGCTGATGAGCTGTAGAGAGTGGTCAGAGAGGAAAAGGAGTCATGACGAGGTGTTCTCGCGGGGCGATATCCTACGTCGTATGGAGGAGGACCGAGAGCGGGTGAGTCCCCGATCGCCCACCTTATCTCCTTCCCCCTTACCAAACCTCAATCACAGAGATCATGCTGATACGTGCACAGCATAAGCGGCTTCGCGAACGTATATGGATCCTCCCTATCCCCCCACTCCACCACCCCTCCTCCCTCGGCAAACCAATAGGCCCTTCTCCCTCTAGCGGTTCCCCATTCACACCCGCTTCCCCAGCTCAAGGGCAGGTGGGCAAGATGATGCCTCCTCCACCCCCTGTTCCGCCTACGTCGAATGATGGCCGAGGGGAGGTGGTGGAGAAACAGTCTTCGGCGCTAGATCTGGAGTTTGAGCAGTTGTGGGAGACGACTAGTGAGTTGGGGGAGGATGATTTGGAGAGGATGAAGGAGTGGGTCGTACCTCACTCGTTATGGAAGATGAGCTGATTGGGGTAGCGATTCGTTATTGATAGCCACTGAGGCGGGATGACATGGATGGACGATGGTTCGAACCTGCATGTCATCGCATTCAGGACTCTGCATATGCCTCATGCTATGCTAATGCTGGGTGAACCAAAGCTACGAATGGTTGAAACAATACGGTGATATTTACCCGTCGAGTAGATCTTTCAACTTGTTGATGGCGGATGACCGAGCTGAGGTGATCTGTTTGCCAGTGTCCAGCAAGAGGTCCTTATCGTCCTGTTTTACCTCAATCAGCTCTTCTCGAATAAAGGCAATGAGGGAAACGCACCTCGAATAGGTCAGCCGCCAAGGCAGTCCACTCAATCTCCGTATCCCGCTTGACCAGCCCATCCAACATTTCGATCACCTCAGGTAATCGATCCTTGAGACTCTCCTTCGCCCCCTTGAGCTCGCCAGCAAGCTCGGTGATCTCGGTCGACGGTTTTCGTTTCCCCTTGGCCCCAGGCTTGGCTTGCTCATCGATTCTCTGGGTCACAAGATCCACCATGCGCGAAAGCTTGCCAAAGCTCATCAGCCGCAGAGCTATTTTAGCGACTTGGAGCTCACCTCGACGAGTAGGGCCGTGCAGTAGAGGCGTGACCATCGAGTCGAATGATCCTCGGAGAAGCATATTTCCAGGCTCGCTGATGAATGTGAGCTCCGCACTAGATCGCAGACCTTGGAACTGACCTTCTAATATGGAAGCACCCGAGAGAGCATGCCCATTCTCCACACCGCCGTTCTCGGCTGAGGCGGCCAATGCTCTGCTGGCTTTTTGCAGAAGATTAGACATCGATCCGAGCACCGCTCGTTCGGCTGGTAATAGCTACCTCATGTATAAACACCTATTCAAACGGAAAGAGCGAAACTCACAGCTTGACCCTCTGGCAATTCCACATGCTCCACTGCCTCGCCCTTCGCGAACTTCCCTAGCGCGGCCAATAGCCGTGCATGTGTCCGCACCCAGCTCTCTGAGACCACTCCGCCGAGATCAGTCATGTCTCGCGTACTCGGTCTCTTCCCGCCAATCTCCGGGAGGAGCTCGAAATTTCGATTGTCCATCAGGCGGTCCACGTCTGCCAGTTTCGAGAGAGTGGCAATCGTCTCTTCAGAAATACCCTTGCCGCTCAGCAGAGCCATTCGAGCCTGCTCGACCTTAAGTATCGCTCCGGACAGCGAATTGGCAAGCTTGGAAGCGAGTTCGCGGATTCCCTGGATCTTCGAGTAGCTTTCGTGCTCGAGCGCTTGCTTCACGTAATCCGGCAACTGGACGATCGCGTCAGCGTAAGTATCGAGGAGAGGGAAAACCCGGACATCAGATGCGCTCCGCTTGTACATCTTTTGAGCTTGATCCGCATACATCGTGAAAACGGCAGTACTCCGGCCCATGAGAGCTTCGCTGGCTCCTCGCTCGAACAGAGGGTGTAGGAGGTTGTCTAGTTGGATCTCGGTGGGCTTGAGGGCAGTCAGGGGAGAGGCGATGAGGGATGGAGCACCTAGCCGCCCATGAGCTCATGATCGCGCAGAGATGGGTGCCCGCACCAAGCAGTCGATGAAGGCGTATCAGGAGAAAGTGCGCATGGGCGCAGGATGGACTCTTCGAGACGATAAATCGAGCACAAGTTACGGCTTGAAGGAGCGGTGCCTCGTGCGACGGCGTCTCGTGCCATCGCACGATGAGAAGCTGAACAGCGACCAAGCCGATCTCATCTGCTAGCTGTACGTCGGTCTTTGGCAGATTCAGTCCTGCTCCGCACTCAGCGTACTTCGAAGCGTGGCAGCAGTCCCTACCGTATTGCAGTCCTTCTACGTAGAGTCGCCAGTAGTACTTGGCGTCCCCGCCAGACTGCTGTCTTCGGACGAGGAATATCTCGGCATTCACGAGCTCTCGGTATTCCTTCTCGTTGGTCTGTCCTAGTGAGTACTGCTGGACAACGTTTTCGGCGCCTCACATGTCCCTCTTTCGTCCTCGTCTCCAGCATCCTCACCTGTCTCCCCATCCGCAACTCGTCGTCTCCCACAACCCCCTCCAGCTCGCTGACCACACATCCCTTCGATCCCCATCGCTTCCAGTAGGTCTGCACCATCTCGAACCACTCGTCATCCGCCATAGCTCGGCTGTCCTTCTCCACCTTCAGAAGCGCGAGCAGTGGCGCCCGCTCCTTCTCCCCTATCTGTCCATCAAGAGTTTTGAGCAGGTCTCTCGACTTTGCCACCAGCTCCGGCCTATCTCCAGCACATTGAACTAAATACTGATAGAAGGCATAATTCCGTTTACTACCGTCATTTCAGCTTCCACCTCACGATTTCTCACTCACACTTCCTTATCCCCCTTAAGCACCTCCTCAACAGCACTCCACTCCCCCTCCCAATCCACCTCTTTCCCCTTCTCCGCCATCCGTCCAAAGATGACAGGAACAGCCTCCATCCTCCACCAAGCTCTAGCCAAACTTCCCCCAAACCCCTCTTCTCGAGCAAATCGGTACGCCTCCTCGAGGTCTCCTGCGGAGATAAGGATCTGGAGCCGGAGCCAGAGGTGATCTGAGGTGGCGCATGGACGGGCGGTGGTGGAGAGGAGGGTGGTGGATATTCGGAGGCTCCCCGAGGGGGCTGTCTCGGCGAATGGGCGGTCGGGGGATGGTTGGGGGGATCTCTGGGTAACCCTTTGGTCAGTCCAGAATCCGACGATAAGGGACAAGGTGAGAAATCGAGAGAGACCCACCTGGACCCACTCGGACCAAGCAGCGACCCTCGCCCAAACACTCGACTTGACGAGATTAAACATTTTCCGACTGGAAGCCACCATGGCAGCCGTATCCCATGCAGCGGCAGCATTCAGAAACACCTGTTCCCCCAGATCCGTCCTCTCGGGCTGAGCATCCCAGAATGACTGATACATCTTCAGCGTCAAGTCCCCTAACCCACCCAATCAGCTTCCCCCTACCATATCAAGCTGACGAACATCTTTGGATATTCCGGAGTGTGTTACCAATCCACCAAGCACCCCTCGTACTCAAGTCCCCGGTAGTATGAACTTCGTCGAACACTTTGAGTATGGCTGGTGTGGGAGAGTGGAGACGCTCGAGGAGGACCATGCGCAGGACGAGGGCGGGTTGGGATTTTGGGTGTTTCTTTAGGTGTCGGAGGATAGTGGATTCGGCGGATTTGTACCGCTGGGACGATATGTCATCTGAAGCGATCGACATATCAGCTCGGCAGTACTGTGGTCATAGCGAATGGACTGGAGAGCCAGGCAAAGGGCGCCTGGTGAGGAAGTCGACCGAGACAAGGGGGTCGAGGCTCACCGTAAGCCGAGTGGAGCTTCCGCTCGTCAGTCGCCCACTTGGCATCCGCCATGGTACCGCCAGCCTGCTTCCGCCTCGTACACGAAGCGCAGGAAGAGTCAAGAAAGGATACCTTCCAATTATTGTTGAATGTAGCGCTCTCTGGGATGTCTCGCCTTCGGGTGTTTAATGCAACGGTCAGCACGCCTAAAGGAAATCCGGGTCCAATCCACTCCGTTCGAATCATATACATTCTGGGCCCGGACGACGGGATTCTAGATCGCGTCGAGCTTTTCCTCTCGGAGGCCGACCCATCACTTTGCCTCAACAGCAGTAAGAGTGAGCCTCACAGCCTGGACGTCATTCGGGATAATGGCATCAGTCTCCTATAGGACTTTGCGTCGGTCCCCGGACAGCTACGCACGCCTTCCTCGACGAGCACATCAAACTTGAACGAAAACTCATCGAGCGGCTCCCCAGCCTCCCGAAGCAACACGCCTTGCTTCTCCTTCGCATTTCTGTACAGCACAATCTTCGCCACCTCCAACGGTCCCTATATTCCGCCGACCTCACAGTCTTATGGGATCGCCTCGACTCCCTACTGCGGAACTGAGTGCACCAGATTCGGTCTCTAGGGCCTTCCCTTGACGAAGTGCATCGTGCCATCGAGCAGGCCCTTATCAGCCTGCCAGTCCGTCTTGGGGGCTTCGGGATTCCATCATACGCCAAATGCGCCCCACATACGTATGCAGCAGCGAACGGGTTAGCGGACACAGTCCTTGCCCCAATTCTTCCATCAATCCAGCCCACCAGCGAGCCGATGCTGTCCCAGAGTGAACGATGCCAGGACATGTCGAAGCTGCCCACTCGTCCACCTTTGAACTCCTCGATTCGCACAAGCTTGTTCTCGAGTCGTCTTCCTCCCTTGGCCGCAAGTGGATGAGTGTGCTTCCGACCGCGGCGCAATTTCGCCTTACCGACAGTGAAGTTGCTGGCGCTCTCCAGCAGCGCACACCTTGCGAATCGGAAACGTGGAACACTGCCGCCGCTGTGTCCGGGAGAGGCATCTGGGCCACGACGAGGTCTGCCAACGCGGTGGCTGGATGCTCCCCCGCCATGAGCAGGTCAAGTATGCGCTGGCGCATGCGCTGCGCTCAGTGGACGGTAGCCTTGTGACGGTCGAACCTCACATCCAGGGAACCATGCGTCGCAACGACATACGCTTCGTTCCCCCTCCCGACGCCCCGCTCCCCCGCTTCGACGTCGACATCAAGGTCGTCTCTCTTTCCGCCCTTGACGCTCTTCACCATCCAACCCCGCCTCATCCTCCCACCGACCCCATCGAACGCCGCCAATTCACCATCGACGACTACCTCAAGACCAGGGCAAAACGCGTTGTCGATCATCTACGCGACAACGAGGCGTCAACGATCGATTACTTCCGACCGCTCGTGCTCACTGTTGGAGGTATACTGGAGAAGGATGCCGTGGGATTTCTCAGGAGCTGGAGAAAGACACATGAAGAAGTCGGTGTATTCACGCTTCGAAAATCACGATAGCCCTGACGCGAGCCAGAACCAGGGCTTCGGACGTGTGATATTCTTTGCAATCTTCCGACCTTCCAGACACTTATCATTCCAGGCACCGAACATTCCGGGTTTCTTTTGGCGTAGAATTCCACTCGCCTATCCAGCTGGCTGGCAGGCCTAGTTGGCAGCTTCCCCATCGCCTCCGACAACCATACATACATCCATGACACTTGTATATGAACGTCTTGCATCTTCACTACAGGTGCTCGGAAATCTGGAACGTGGTCGATTCCTTTCGACAATGAACAGGTAGTATTGCAGATACCTTCCTAGCAAGATGTTCCAAGTGATACACATTAAGATCAAGTCGGTACCCCACCCATCATCCTCACCCCATCCATCCCTATCCGCATTCCATCCATCCCGACCCTCTGCACACCGAATCCCACACCTTCCAGCCGGCGCCAAACTTCCGCCCTCTCGATCAGATCAAAGAAATTCGCACTGCTCCGGTGGGGGAGCACGAATTCTGATATCGCGGTCGGGAGGGGTATGCTTAATGCTAGGTTTGTCGGTGCGAAGGGGTCGAGCGAAGAGAGGTAGTGTGTCGAGGTGGCGAAGTCGAGAGTGACCCTTTTTAGCCTATCAGCGATGCCTCTCCTTCAGACTGGTTTGAGACTTACCTGAACACACCCCAGAGTAGGAGAAGCTCCACACCGACCCACCAGACCCAGGTCCCCCATCCCCAGCTCTTCCGTATGACATCGACAGCGACATTGTTCTGGACAGAAGCGAGTGCCTCGAGCCACTGCCGCTGTGTCCGCTCAACCTTGATTTGGGCGATTGACGAAGCCTCAGCAGCCCGTGCGAGTGCGGATTGAGCCTCGCTCAATGTCGTGGAAGGCTGTGGAATGGGTCGACGGGTGACAGCGCGGGACAAGCGGCGGATAAAGCTCGTATCCCCTTCGGCAGGCTCACTCTTGCTTTTCGCCGGCGATCGGACCTTAGCTGGGGACAGCTTGAGACGGTGTATGGACCTATCTCCCGAATGAGCTGATCCGAAACTGCGATCCGCATCGGTCGATCCCGGTGGACGAAGCGGGGAGAACCGGACATTCCCCTTGACCGAAGCTGGAGAAGACTGCCACCGCCCTGGAGGATGGGGTGTCAGAGTAGATGTCGCATTCCCCATCTTCGGGGTCGATGGCGATGGTGTCGAGACTAGTGCCATACCCACTCGTATTGGCTCTTGCAGCGGTGTCTCCAGCACTTGATTTCGCCGTATCGATGCGAGCGATGGCGACTGGGATTGTCGAGGAGAAGAGCGGGAGGTTGACCGAAAGAGGGCGGCTCGACGGGACGAGAGGGTATCGACGTTGTCCTCATCGTCAGCAGATTGTGAGAGGTCGGGTTCGGGCAGGGCGGGGAGTGAAGGTGGTTCATGTGGAGGTCGAGATTCGGCGAGTATACGGGACAGCCTCGAGGAATCCTGTGACAGGCTTGCCTCCAGTGGTCGAAAGCTGGTTTCGCGTGACCTGCTTTGCGGAAGACTCGCTTCTGCCGATCTGTCAGATTGCAAGCTGTTCTCCCTTGACTGTCTCCACAGCTGCTTCTGCACGGGTGCCCTCACTCGTTCCCGCTCTGTCCTATCCACCGCTTCTCCTGCCTGCTCACTCTCCTCCGTCTCCCCCCATGGCGGCGGTTCACCACTAGCCTCATCCAGATCCAGCTCAACCTCGCCTCTCACTTCCAGCTCTTCTGCGCCCTCTGCAAACAGCTCGGAATCGTCAGGAGCAAGTTCGATGCTCACCCGTCGAGGCGTCACTGGATATCGCTTTCTTGTTGCGTGATCGGATAAATCGGTGGAAGAGTGGACAGGAGCATATCGGCTGGGGCGAGGAGTACGTGTCGGAGGTTCTGCAGCTCGTTCTTTGCCTTTGCGAGAATTTTTAGAGGTGGAGGATCGGTCGAAAGAGCGGGATGAGGATGGGTCGGATGTGGGTGTGATGGGTGGAGCGGGGTGGGTTGCGATGAAGGTTTCAAGAGGAGATGGTTTGTGCTGCGGTTCGGGCTGGGATGTAACAGTAGGGGAGCGGGATGTGCCTGATGACCATTATTACTGCAGAATGAGGGACAGTGTGGAGAGACGTGCTGGCGTGCAGAGCCGCTGCTCGGGACGGCACTCGAGCCACTGCTACTGGGGGAGTAGGCGTTCTTTGACCTATATCCAGATCCCGTCTTCAGCCAAACCTCTTTCGACTCAGTGTCACTCACCTTCCCCAGAAACCCTCCTACCGGGGTTCAAGAATGCCCTGGTGATCCTCGGTGGTGGTGTCGGCGGGCTCTCCTCCTCATCCCGTTCCGGGCTCGCCGGTGGAGAAGGTGACGGCGACCTTTCAACCTTCTCAAACCCCCTTCTCCGTCCATCTCTCCATCCTCCTCGTCCAACTTCCACCTCCAGGTTTTGTATCGGTGTGATCGTCCTCGGGATGACGGGAGTCACCTGCCTGATCTCCGCGTCCATCTGACTCAACAGCATCCTCAGCTTATCCCCCGGCGTCGGTTCCGTCCCACCGATTCCTCCATCTTCATCCCCAAAATCGATCAATGGCTCCTCATCCACTCCTCCGACGACAGTCACGCTATCCTTGTCATGCGGCATTTCCGTCCCATCATCGCTCCAGATACTCGTACTCGTCCGCGAGCTCGGTTGCATCCGCCCGGACCAGGACGAAGGTGGTGAGGAATCGAGTATCGTCAATGTCGAGGAGCGGGAAGTGGGCCGAGGGCGGGGAGCGTACATCGGTCGAGATCATTTGCGTCACCTCGATGAAGGCGTGGAGTGTCGTTGGAGGTCAGTATATCCAGTTGATGGATACGAGGAATTCTTGACGCCGCGACACGCGCTGTTCCTGAGGACCAAACATTCTCCGGTCATAGGTACTCAGCCACACCGAGATTTATCCCGGGATTTAGCGGGTTTACATGCGTGGTCCATCCCAACCCCCATCATGAACCCTCCTCATTGGTTCTCTCACTTCACAGCGATGTTCAAGGACATACCCCCGGCTGAGGATCATAGATGGCCACCGATCGTTTCCCATTGATGACCTGAGGTCGAAAGGCTAAAAAACGCGAGAATCACGAGATGGCCGTCAAAACCACAAGACTTCAAGTTCGGGCATTGCTGTCTTTCTGAGATGCTCGGGAATCTCATAGCATTGTCCAGTCATGCGAAATTATTCCCAATAACGCTTGCCATCCGCTAGTATATCACGACCTAATCCTTCCCCGTGCCTCACCCTACTTCTTCGGATACCACTCCGCCCCACGCTTGGCATCTCTTTCCATCCGGGACCTCTTCAGCTTCTTTGTCAGGTAGTGATCGAATTCGAATGCTCGATAATCTCCTTTGCTCGAAACCCGACTGGCAGCGACCATTTCAGCCATGCGCATCTTCCGGCGTATCTCCAACTCCGGCACGTTAGTACTCAGGAGACTCAGGAGTTCCTTGCGGTCCGTCTCGAACTCCGTTTCGATAGCATCGCTGAATTGCTTCACGCGTTCGGTCATGAGTTGCTTGGCCGACTCTGCCCCAGAACCCTGGACAGACCACCTGTGGTCCACCGGATAATAATTGACGAGATCGTCTTCGCATGGTAACCACCTGCGTTTTATGTGACTGACTACTACGCCGTGCCAATCGTTCTCCGGTTCAGACAGCGTCTGTTCGCTGGATCGTGACGGCTTGTGATCGGAATTACCGACGGCAAATTTACCTTTGCGGTCTCCTCCTGCGTCAGTGGCTGACTGGTTGAGAGTCCGGTTAGCGCGTCGGGAAAGGGTCGTCTCGGTTGCAAGGGAGAAAGGCTTTGGGTGGTGGCTGCTGACCTCAGCGTATTCCGTCGCTCCTTCATACGCTAATAGTTGGTCCATCCCGCTTGACTCGGCACTCTGAGGAGACGTCATGCAATCAATGTCTTTCACGGAATCGATGTCTCATCCGGTATCGAGGTAAGAATGATTGCAGAAGCTATTGAGCCAGAATGAAACAGCGCATCTTACATTGCTTACGGACTTTCCCTTCTGCTCACGGAGGTTCAGGTTCAAAGGATGTCCGCTTCGTAACGACCTGAACAGCCCCGTGAACGCCCGCACTCTTGTGGCGAATGGACAGGCAAGCGTAGATCAATTTGTGATCTTCTCATGCAAGACTGAATTGATCAAAGTCAGAAGCGATTCGAAGTCGGATCTTCCGCCTGTAATCGTTCATACGCAAAGGCAGCAAGACTTTGCGGTTCTTCCCTCCTCATCAAGAGGGTTTGCGCCTCAGTGTTGTTCGCTTGACGAAAAGCCGTTACAGCAAGGCTATACACAGATTCATGCACGCATCACGATAGTGTACCCTGACGTGATATCCCCCCTCATACAGATACTTCCCAAGCATCGATACGACTTGTCTGTCCCCCGTTTGCGATCATAAAGCGATCGTAGGCCCTCTGATGCCCCTTTCCTCCCACGCTCCCCGCCATGTGATAGTGGTCAATCTCTTCGGCCGTTTCGTGTGACGCCGCCGAGCACAGGATTCCGCATCCTCCCTCATCCTCATCCTTCTCTTTCGCTGTTGTCGAACTCAAAACCGTGATACTTCGGTTTGCGACTCAAGCGATTGGCCGCATGGACCTCAATTTTGCGCATCAAGTTCTTCACATTCAGATCCGAAAGGTCGGTCTTCAAGGCTGACTTCCAATCGGATCCGCACAATTCCCAGACATCGGGACTGAAAGTCAATGAGACGTTCCTCCATCTCCGACCTAGCCCAGGCAGAGCCAATACCCTGGACGGAGTAGCTGTATTTCGGTCGTAATCTACGAATGTAGTTGGCAGTGGGGGATAGGCGCGTGCTGGAGAGATCAAAATGGTCGACCAGGACACCGCGTAAGGTGTTGTCTGACTTTGAGGTATCGCCTGTCTTGTAGGTGGTCTGTTCGCACATGGATGATGATGACTTGGGGTCAACCATGCTGGCATTCTTGACCTCTGATGTGACGGCCTGAGCGAGCTGCTGATTGTTCTTGAGACTGCTGTCGGCATCCCCGTGTGAGGGTGGCAACTCCTGGTGGAAGTTATCATTGTCGACATATTCCCAGTCTGTCGCCTGCTCGTTCGATGGTGGCACGCCCGTCCTCGCTCACCTCGTTCTTGCCCTTGTAGCACCCGTCAGATCTCATGTGTAAGTGTGATCCGTCAGTATATGTCGAAATGATGGATGTGGTCAATAAGCTGAGATGTATAGCCGTCTGATGTCGCGTCGCACAAATGATTCCCCGTTGTTGGATCATGTTGAGTCCCGGTCAAAGGATGTCTGCCGCTTAAAATCTACGAAGGCGTGCCCTTTTCTCACTGGTCTCGGCATCAGTGGCACCGTCGCCGTTTGCAATGTGCAGCTTTATAACCCGAGATCTGGGCACCGTTGTTGCGACGAAAGTACTCCGGATGGCGCGCATTTGAGACATCAGAGTAGGTGGTCAACGTGCCGTTTACTTGCGACAGATTTACCTTTGCTTTGAGCTGATGTCATGTTGTACTGATATTTGTCAAAAGCTGGGCAACAAGTAAAGTGGGATGTGAGAAAGAAGTATTGCTGAGAGACAATGCATCTCTATATACCCCACTGATTTGAGCTGGCGACTTATCCTTTCAGCTCGTCTCGATTCAAGGGAGGCGATTTGTTGAAAGGACCGCCGCAAAGTGTCGAGACCTTGTCGTCGGAAGCTGGTCGAACGAAAAGATCCTGGTCTCGCTAGACAGTCGATGTACGGTGGGCATTCAAGCTCGCGATTCCCCACGCACTGTCCAACCGTGACGTAGCGACAAGTTCAACTCGGAATAGATCAATTTCGTATCAGAAACACATCTCGCTCCGCCACCAACATTCACACACTCCGCCTTGAGCCGGACACGACATCAATAGAACCTCCTCTCTATTGTGACTGGCAGCTCTGAAATGGTCGTTGCATGCACACCGAGCCAACTTGGCCCATCATCGTGCTTGTGAGTCAGATCTTGGAGTCACGAGAATGCTTGAGGTCACAAGCCACCTTCTCGGCCAACTCCTTGATAGCCTTCCTTTTGGATTTTGACTCTTTCAAATCAGAGATAAACTCTGGATCCTGCTCACTCTCCTCAAACTGCTTCTTGAAGCTTGCTTGAAGGCTGCGGAGGCGGCCTTTCGTCTCCTCGATCACCTCATCAGGAGTATCAAGCGCAGCCATGACTTCCAGATAATAGGCTGAGATTGTGGGCCGCTTTTTGCGCAGGAGCGTCAGTTTGGGAAAGCGGGTATCCGAAACATCAGAGTAGGTTCTCAGTGTACCGTCAACTCTCCCAATGCGTGGAAAATAGCCGCCTGGAACAGTTGTATCTCGTGCTGGTATTTGTTGCGGATTGGGTAGAAAGAGAATTTGATAAGGGAGAAGGAGTACTGCGGGGAGAACGATATATAGTGCAGCGGTTCGAGCTCACGACTCATCCTTTGTCACGACCCGTCCTATTTGCTCGTCTCGCTTGTTGGGAGGTGCGCTTGAAGGGACTGCCATACCGCCGTATGACGAATTGTCTCGAGGCGATATATCATGCGGAGATATCCCTTGAAAGAATCGTTTTATTGCTCGAAGCAACATCCCGAATCGTTTGTATTGACGTTTCCTCCCATGCCGGAATTCGAGGACTTCCGAGGACTTGACGGAATTCGAGGAAAAGGAAACGAGTGTGTAAGCCGCCTAAAACGTCCTTTGGTTGACGTCGTGCCTTCAATCGTTTCGGCAGGGGACGAACCGCAAACAATCCTCAGAAGAAATTGCCTTTCCCCGCCACGTCAGTATGTCGAGACGAGGTATCGTAGATTTCTACCTTGAGACCTAAGCCGTCACTTCGGGATCATGCTGACACTTGCCTCCCACCTGTGTCGACAATCGGTGAAGGATATCTCGAGAGCGGGCTGAAACGATATTTGCGAGGAAGCGCTTTTTAAATAGCTGTGCTCGCGATGAGTCACCTTAAAAGAGTCAGGGTCAACATGCACATCCGAGAATACATGCTCGAAGCGGAGAGTCAGCTGTCTACACCAGCCTCCGCTTCGGAGGCGATCGCGACCTCGTCCGTTTGCGGTCATCCCTGCACAAGTCAGTCAGAGATTGATTAGCTGATGGCTAGGCTCACTCGTATTTCCTACCCCTGTCTCTCTCGCCGCGATCGCGGTCCCGCCTGTCCCGGTCGTCGTATCTGCTGCTCCTGAATCGCATCGTCAGTCCACCCGGGAACACAGGGTATTCAAACTCACCGCTCGTCCCGCCTCTCCCTGTCGTGCTTCTCGTGCTTGTCGTATCGGTCCCGCTCATCCCTCTCCTGATACCGATCCCTATCCCTATCACGATCCCTCTCGTTCTCCCTACTGCCATCCCTCTCTCGGTAACGTTCCCGATCCTTCTCCCTCTCACGATCGCGATCATCATCCCGACTTCGCTCTCGAACCTCCTTGACGTCGTCCACCAGCTCCCCAGCTTCACGCTTCAACTTGTCCCCGTGGCCGACAGCGGGCATCTCCTCCGCAGGAGGCACTTGAGGATGGCTCATGGGCGTACGAGGCGCAGCGGGAGGTGGTGTCGAAAGTTGTTTGGGGCCGGATGGAGCCAGGGGTGCGGATGAGGAAGGACCGGATGGAGCGAAGGGAGGTGGATTCGGACGAGGAGCGGCAGGAGCGTTGCTAGGCGGTCCAGGGGGAGGTCCATTCCGAGCGGTCATGCGGTCCTCCGCGAACTTGGCGAGGAGCTGACGAAGTTCGTGATAACCGAGATGCATCTGTGCCAGTCAGCGGTCGCTCACGTCCCGCGGAAGAAAAACGGTCTCACTTTACCACCGAAGTGATCGGCTAGACGTTTGTCACTATCCAATACCGACAACATTGCACCCTACATGTCGAATCAGCTTCTACTCCATCACATCCCGGTGAAGGAGCACTCACACAAGTCTCGCACACCCTCAGCTTCTGATGCCCCGAAGCACCTGCCGTCTCGTTCAACGTCTGCAGATCCCTCTCCTTCTCCGCCTTCAAACCCTTGAGCGCATCAACCGCCTGCAGCTTCTCCATCGATTCCTCGACCTTCCCCGCTTCTCCCAACGCCTCAATCTCCTCCGTCCCACCTTGTATTGACAGCTCAATCTCGCCAATCTCTCTCATCTGCCGACTTTCATAAGCTTATCCAGGCCTGTCACAGCTGGGGCACGCGTACCAGGTCAACGGTCTTACGGTTCTCCTCCGGCGTCTTCTCCAACTTCCGCTGACTCCCTCGGATCCGTCGATCACACTCGTCCACAAAGCCGTAGAGGTTATTCTCATGCTCCTGTCGGAATGCGGAGATACGGGTGTCACCGGGATTGGCGGCTTGCGCATCCTGGAATTGCTTCAGGATACGGTCGGAATGGGTCTTGGGGCATGGGCCGAGATCCATCCTCTAGTGAAGGGGACCGAGATTCAGCTGATGAGTCAGAGATTGATGGGTGAAAGGCTCACGGTGTTTCCGAAGATCAGATGCGGACAAGTCCCGAACAGGAAGTTCCGGCAGACTTTCTCGGTCCACCAGTCGAGGTTGATGACCTGGACACCCATCGCTTCCGGTCCCATCATTTGCTGCGGAACGGGTCTCATCAGCGTGATGTCCGTTGCTGAACCTCCGAAAAGAAAGGCGAGACGTCTCGTCGTTCTGATACGGAACTAGCGGGAGACTCACCTCGAGCAACCGCTTCTGCATCTCTGCCATCTTACCCATGTTGAAAAGATATAAGGCCCCCCAAGCTGGAGGTTCCCACTCTTTTCGAGGAAATTGAAAGATAGAATGAGAAACCGTGAGGAGGTGGGAAAGTGTAACAGGTGAGCGGAGAATTGGCGGTGGCAGCTGTGAGTGGCACTTCGTCGGTGGCGCCCAGCACGATCCTGAACGGCATCGAAAGTGTTCAGCGAGTTATAGCATTACGGAAGGACAGCTCGTACAAACAGGTAGGCCGGGCAGCATCGATGTATATCGTAGCGGATGCTATCAATGCTCATCGTCCTCCTCCTCAAGCACCCAAACAATCTCATCCACCCCATCCCCCGCCATCTCATCTCCTGCATCCTCTATAATATTCCCATCCAGATACCCAACCTGTACCAGTCCGCTCGCAAGTAAATACACGATCATCGCCCCACCAGCTCCAGCCATCCATAGCCACCTCGCGCGTCTGAACTCCATTTCCTTCTTCGACACCTGGTTCCCCTCCCTCTTCGTTTCCGTCGACCAGAATGAATTCAGCCATTCCGACCAGGAAGTGTCTATACGTTCTGATTCAGGTGTCAGGGGGACGGTGGACCATGGTAACGGACCGGGGAAGAGGACGGATAGGAGTCGATCGTGATGGGAGACTAAGGCCGGGAACGAGAATCTCAGGAGGGTTGGGAGGAGTGGATTAGGTAGGGATGGCGTGAGGACGAGGGTGAGCTGGGCGAAGAGGGCGAGGTCGAGTGTCGTTGGTCTGATCCCATCTAGTCAGCTTATTGTATTCCATCGTGAAGATGTAACAGACCTGTCGCCGAAGAAGTATGATGCATCACCTAAACGCCGCTGTAGCGGCTCAAACACCCCTTTCGCTCTCCTGACAATCTGTGGGACCTATTAGGTGTGACTCTACAGAAGATGTAAACGTCGCCCACCTCTTCTTCCCCAAACTTCGTTCTCCGGCGCGAAGCCTCCCGTCCCGAGAAGAATCCGCTCCACGCTTTCGGCGCGATCGTCCCCGCCGTTCCTACCACAAAAGCATCTTCCATCTTCGCTCGCTCCTCGTCCGCCAGATCGCCTAGACTCACATTTATCAGCTCAATACCGGAAACGAAGACCTGACTGGCGAAGTTGTACGTACCTTGGTTCAACCCACCAACGGCCCACAACCCAACATATTCCAATCGAGCCTTGACGAGGCCCCGTATTCGCTGAGGGACATACAGATTCTGCGGGAACGATAACCCCGCGAGACGGGATTTGCCAACCGTCTCGGTGTAATTTGGCGGAAGGGAGTAGAGCGTGTGATTCTGGCGATATCAGATCTTGCATGGGAAGGAATTCTGGAGAGACTTGCCACGAGATCCGTGACCTGCATCTCGACGTATGCGGCCCAAGCCAGACTTTCCGCCCTCTCCTCCCTACTCAACCCCTCGTCCGGATCATCGAATCCTGGTAATGAATGTAAATGTTGTGCTTGGACCAGATGGCCGAGCTGTGTGATGTATGGTAGATTTCCTGAGCTCGTACCTTCAGCATACAGTCATATGGTGACGAGGACGAGGGCTGACCCGCATGTTCGGACCAAGGCGCGGTGGTGATCTGCCATCGACCGGGACAAGCGAGGGTGAGGAGGGAAGCTAGGTAGATGCTCTTGGCGTCAGAGGCGGGCACTGGTGAAAGCGGGGGCGTGGTATGGAGGAGGATCGATTGCGGGGAGGCCATGTCTGCTTAAGCTTCTGCTTCTCCAATTTCTGAGTCAAGGAGGGGGGAGATGCTCTGCGCCGAATTCCGACGGAACCGCACAGTACAAAGATCCTCGTGGCACAGATCTGTGGCGAGAGGAAAGAGGGAGCTATGATGATTATGCATTATGTCTATGATGTTCTAGCAGATGCAGTATGATATGATGCAAGTGATGATGTTGATAAGTCGAATCCCGCAAGATAGGTGTGTCGGTCAAACAGCCTCCGTACCCCTAAGCTCCTTCCCAGCATGTTCCCCAGCATCGGCCGCCCACTCCGGTTCGAGCGCCTCGTCCGGCCGGTTTACTCCAGCCATTTTCTCCTTGTCTCCAGCTGACGTCCCCTTGACTCCTGTAGCGGCTACTGCTCCTTGTGGCGGCGGTGTGGCAGGTGCCGATGGGGCGTATCGTGATTTCCGGCGGAGGTAGGGTCCGTATTTCATGAAGAGGAATGGCATGGGTGTGCACATCAAGCTCAAGAATGCGAGCACTACTTCCATCAGCATAGTGTCTCGCTCAGGGTGGGAAGGGACGTACGAGTACCAGCCCAATGCAGACCGAGATTGTCGTAAAGCTGCACCGAGAACAGCGGGAACACCGTCCCGAAGATACTCCTCATCACCGCGTTCGCTGCGAGCGCACTAGCCGCGAAAAGGGCATAACTATCGATGAGGTACATGTTGATTCCCGTAAAGATCAAGAGAAATCCGCATCCGAATGGTACCGATGCGAGGATGGGTACGATCCAATGGACGTTGGGTGTACATGTCCACGCGAAGACGAAGAGACCGATCGGGAGCATGACGGCGCCGGCACAAGCCATGGGAAGCCGGCATTCGGGCGCGACTGGTTGGCCGGGACCAGCGAGACGGACGGCGCGTTGGTACCAGATCTTGCCGAGGGGATTGAGCGCGTTCCCGATGAGGAGACCGCAACCGATGCCGAGGAAAGCGAGGCCAGAGATACCCGCTGAAGAGGCACAGAGTATCAATGTACTGACCGACTCATTGAAAGCGGAGAACGCACTAGACCACCCCCTATTCTGCTGAAAGACAATCGGATAGGCTGTGAAGAAGAGATAGAGCCTAGTTCTGTCAGCGCCCTATAACCAGGCCCAGTCGGATTTTGACTCACGTTCCGTATATAATAGCAGCTGAAACACTTATCAGCAGGATCTCCTATCGCGTGGACAATGCTTGACACACCATAAAGTCCCAAGCAGAACACGATAAGCTCCTTGAACATCATCTCGAACGGTCGGCTCATCCCGGCCTTCACAATCTCGAATGTCGACTTCTTGACCTTGTCGTACTTTGCAATAAAGACTTCGCCGGTCCCAGCGGCATCGGCCTCTTTTTGCAGCAGCGCGGCTTTCCGTCGGAGGAGGGTGGGCGCGTAGGTCTCGGGGACGAAGAGGAGGGAAAGTGCGAGCATAACGCTAAGGGAAGGTCAGCTGCGGTCGATGAGGTATTCTGGTGCACGGACCCGGCGAAGATGAAATTTAGCCAAAGGACCCATCGAAAGCCCTTCGCCTCGCTCAGGAATCCACCAGCGATCGGACCAAGCACGGGTCCAAGGAAGGGGGCGAGCGCGAACAGACTTGTCGCGAGGGCCCTCTCATGCCTGTTCACACCTCAATTAGCAATAAGTAGCCAGCCGAACCCAGTATGTTTCACTCACGCAGCCCACATATCGCCAATCTGGCCACCGGCGTTCGTAAGAGGCGCAGCGCCGAATGTACCAGCAAGGAAACGGGTGATGAGGATAGTAGTGATATTTGGAGCGAGCGCGCCGGCCATATTGAATAGCGCGAAGAGGGGGTAGGAGACATTGAATGCTCGGCGACGGCCTATCATCTCTGACAAGGGTGCCCAGACGAGTGGTCCAACCCCGAAGCCTTTATCAAGGACGATGAGTGTTCCGCTGGTCGAGCTAGAGACACCTAGACTTACCCAAGACGTAGAGCGAGATCCCGGCAATCCCGGTCTCCTGCTTCGTCCCCGGAAACACCACCAATACATCTTGTAGCGCCGCGGAGTACGAACTGCTGGCGAAGGCAATACAGAGCGTCGCGACCGCGATGATTGCGGTTACGGTCCATCGAAAGCTGCTCTTCCAGTTATACGGATTCGCCGCTTCTTCAGGGAGCCAATCGACGAGGTACGGGTCTTCCGCGCTTCCCGAGCCGGGGTAGGAATTTTGAATGGGCGTGGATGGGGGCTGGGGATGATGCGAGAAGATTAGGGTGAGTGGGGTGGCCAGGGAGGACTCGAGGGTACGTTGCGCACGGATCGGGATACCGAAAGGGATGGCGACTTTTGACTCGGAAAGGGGTGATTTTGGGATGGTGGGAGAGGATTTGGCGGCTTTGGTGGGGTGAAGTGTGGGACTATGTGCGGTCGAAGTGGAGGATAGGGACGAGGAGGAACGCGTGAGGGGCAGGGCCATGGCGTCAGGTGGAAGATCGGGTACCGATCGTTTTCGTGTCGTACTTTTCGTAAGTTGAAAGCCACAATCGAGAACGAGGTAAAAAGTGGGATGAGATATTATACAATGAGACGTGAGTCGATGAAAAATAGCCCATCCGCTCTCAGCCCATACAACCATTGCCCGAGCTTACCGAGAAAATCCTGAAACACCGCTCGATCGGGCACCTCCGATGACACCTCGCGCCAAGATCCAAGTTGGGGGACTTCTTTTATCCGACGTGACTCCGAGCCGCGGCCGACGGGTTTAGTGCTTGTTTTTCCAGCACTGGGAGCAGTCTTTGATCTCAGCTCATGATTTGGAACAGCACATTTAAGCTGCATCGCCCGAGAATATGCTCCAATGTAACATGCCTCGAGATGTAACCGCTCCTCCGGTGCTTATATTACTGAACAAACTCAGCTTCCTTCGCTCACTGACTTGGCAACCAGACTCACGTATCCGATTGCCCTTCTTTACCTCCACAAATTCCACACCCAGTCCGCCTTCCTCCCTCTCCTCAAGGTTCTGGAGCTCTGTCATAATCATCTCACGCGCCGACTTCCCGGAAGGATGGGGCATGAGAGCGTCTTTGATATGGGTCACGAATATCCGAAGTCCTTCCAGCGGTCGCCTATGAAATGTCATTAGTTCAAGTAGCAAATATGGGTGTTTACGTACGGCTCAGATTGAACGAAAGATGCGAGTGTAAGCAGCTCATGGTACAGTCCAGGTGGTGAGAGGTGTCCAAACATGAGATGTGCTGGTCTCGCCGAGTCGTAAGAGCACTCGATCTATTTCTCGCTCAGCTTACATCGCCTACTATGCTCGACGTGCAGGGGCTTACGAATATACCCGCCAACCTGCCTGCCTGTGCACTCTTCGCCGCCTCTTCCCATATCGCCCGATTCATCATCCCCGCCTGCTTCCCCTGTTCTTCCCGATATCCTTCCTCGCCCTTCGCTCGGTACTCGCTCTCCACATCTCCGAAGAACAGGAATTCCCGCCCCGGCCGACCTTCCTCTTCTGGTCGGGGTCTGGGATCTTGAGCCCGAGCGAGCGGGTCGTACCGGATGAACATGGCTGATGACTCGTAGGTACCTCTACTCGTGCAGCCGTGGACCACGGGAAAGGTGAGGGTGGATATGGGTAAAGTCGGATGGAGTCGTCGATGTGACTTGGATGGAGCCAGCCTTCCTCAGTCAGCTGAGTTTATACTTGCGCGGACTCACGGGGAGAACAGGACACCAGTCCCTCCCTCAGAGCCCGTACCTTTCTGTCCCGTGTTTCTTCTCTTCCTCCCAGTCCTGTTGACCGGCCCTCGACTACTATTTGACCCTTCGCCAGGATCCCAGCTCGACAGCTCCGGCCATAGCTCCCCCCCATACGCCAAAGCGAGCTTCTCCATCGTCGCCTTTGTCCCATACACTGGCAGGCGCGGTGGTCTGGTGCCTGATGACGGGTCTCCATCTTTTTGGGGTGGTTGTGAGTGCTCGGAAGGTCGAGGTGGGACAGAGCCAGAGAGGAGGATGAGGGAGAGTGCGTGGTCGAGATGGGCGTGGGTGATGAGGTAGCACCTGAAAACCCATCTCTCAGCTCAAACCCACTAGATTGGGGTGGATCGAGGACGCACGTGAGGAAGGAGAAGACGTAGGCAGCTTGGAGGACTGGAGTATCATGTGAAGAGGGAAAGGAAAGGCCTGGGAATAGCTCGGACGGGGAATCCCGTTCGAGCAGAGTGGCCAATGCGCCGAGACCGGAGCCTATGATCCTCAGCTCTCAATCCAGGTAAAGGTCTAGTCGTAGCCCACCACCTTCCAGCGCTAGGACTCCATCTTCCCAACCATCGAGAAAGGGTTTTAAGAGATAGCTAACAGATTCAGCGTTCGCCTAAAAGCAGCAACGAGCGATCGTCTAGTCACCCGGAACAGTCTGTCTCTAGCGGCCCACCTCCACTGCCGAGGACGACCATCTCGAATACTGGTGTCCCCATCCTCTGCTCTGCACCATGCACAGCATCCCGTTCGGAGCTGTCAAGAAAGCCCGTCGACTTCCCCACGAGATCCGTCTCCTCTCGACCCGACTCGGCCATCAAGTCCCTCTTGACGGCATCCCGACCCGTGATAGAGGGCATGTCGAAGACTGTTGATCCCGACAGGGTCGCATGAGACCTTCCGTGTATTCCGGTGACGAGTTATGCGAGACATCAATCAGCGAGGATGGAAGGGGACCAAGATTCCGGAACACGACGCCGCGATTTTCGTCATTGAGGTTTTCCCCTTTTGCTAATTCCTGCCGTAATGGGCAAGGCACCGGTCCTGGACAATTTTTCCATCGGATGACTTTTTATAAATCGCTAGAGTGTAGCCCGATCGACTCCCATGTGTCGATTGATGGCGCATCGCCAGGGGCACGTGTCCGCGAACCACGATCACGGGGGTTAACGGCCCGCATTCCTCAATGGTATGAAGCCCTTGACGACACCAGGCATTGAGGAGTGCTCGTAGAGAGTCGAACTCAGTCATCGCAGATGCGTAGTCAAGCTTCAAGACCCCCCCCTAGCGATCCCCCCGGTGTGAAATCGACGAAAACAGCTGCCTTGAACCATCCCGTATTGGATTATCGCCGACTCTCTAAACACCCAGCGGAACCATTCATTGTCCGTCTCGTTGGCACTGCCAGATTTCCCGATTGTCCGTTGCTGATCCTTACGCACTGACCGTGCAACACGTCAACGCTGGTTCTCTCTTTCCGAAGCTGAAGTTCATGAAAGGTGACGGTCACTAAATCATCGGAAACCCGTCCAGAAGGGAGGTCGCGTCACTCTCGGTCTATCCGTGGATCGGTACCCTCCCTTGATGGCAGACATATATATACCTTCTCTGGCAATCGCAACTGTCACCACATTTGCTTTATTTTGCCCTTCGTATTTTCGTCTCATAGATAGCATCACTATATATAAAGTCATGTACACCCTTGCAGAGATGCCGGCCAGGGAGGTCCCAACACTCTTCGTCCAGGAGGCTTTAGCGGAGAGGTATGGTTTCTCGCTGGACGGTGAGCCGCTTTAAATGCCTTGCGTCCAAGGCTGACGCACTCAGATCATATATCCGATGGATACCCCAGCCAGAATGGTAAGGAGATCTTCTGGGACCACACAACAAGGACTTTTCGCGGAGTCCTGTCCAAGATGATTGGATCCACAATTTTCTTCAACGAACCGCATCACGGTGACCACCTTCTCTCGGCTCTCGACTTAACTGTCCAGTTAATGACCGGTGACCACGGATTCAGATTCAAAAATGTCTCTGGGATCGTGAAAGGCAGAAACAGAAACGGGATAAGGTACTTGCTGAACTCAACAGTGTTCAACCTCCAGATAAATCATTGGGGCATGATTGCAGTCGCTACCATCCGTAAGATGTTGCTCACAGGTATGTTTCCTATCCCAACCAGAGGCAGACCTGACGATAGACTCGCAAGACGCACCCCACTACTCAGAATTCGATGGCAAGAGTTTCCGGCAGGAGATCCAAGCGGCATTTGAGGAGTGCTCTGGCTATAGGGTTGATGAAGGCTTCACTATGGAGGAGAAGTTTGGTTCATGGGTGGGTACGTGCAATTTCAGGAAAGCTGCTGCACTGGGTACGTTTAGGTTGGTGCAAATTCACCGGAGGGCTGAGAAGTATGATTGCGAGCGAGAGATGAAAGACGACGGCCGTGTGATTCCTCGAGACTACACTCGCTCGCGCGAGGACTCGATCCGGTCCTACCTGGAAGACATCGACCGGGAATGCAGCGGCTCGGGTCATACTCACTCCAGGTGGACCATCCCGGATCTTACGATGACAAGCGGTGCTTCAAGCGGTACTCCATTGAGCCGAGGGCATGGATAATCTTCTAGTTCCCAACATCAGGGACTCATGTGCATGTATGTTATGGTATGATTCAACGTAATGCACGCGTCAGTTCTTGTCTTGCCAAGAGAGTCGCAGCTGCTTTCAGTGTTGCAGAGTGGATGCTTTCAGGTGACCGCACGGGATAGAGCAGAAGATGATGCGTTATACAGAGTTGCATGAACCTGCGCCTAGATCAGTCGAGTTATGCATCGCTTTTCCACCGACCTGTAACAGAATTGGCTCGAGAACGTTGACAGGATCTCTTTTATCCCATTTCTTCCTGGAAGAGACGACTTTCTATGTGTCTTTATCAATCGCCCTCATTGTCATTGTCATAGTCTTGGTCCCGGCCTAGCATCCTGATACATCATCCTCTTCCAGGCAAGCCATAAACTGTCACCATTCCTGGTCATAAACGTTGTGTCCAGCCTTTGCCACCAGCCAGGCGTCAGACTACGTATCAACCCTGCCACTGCCCCAACACTGGACTCTCACATAGGCCTGACTGACTTTCAAGGGCAATTACCGATAGCTCAGTCCTTATTTATGTCAGAAAATCTGTCAGGGTGCTACGCCGACCAGTGATAAGGCCCGACGTCCAACTCCTACGACTAGCGATCGTGGCCGAAGGTGGCGATTGATAGGCAAAGAGGGT
>JAABUW010003290.1_pt1 | contig 23282 bp, 7 predicted proteins | sample 5560081 | NCBI WGS metagenome assembly JAABUW01 (sample SAMN10711882, study PRJNA513363) | rock metagenome | isolation source: Antarctica rocks | place: Antarctica: Victoria Land, Knobhead sud
GGAAAATGCCATGCATTTGGGTCAGGGAACGTGCTTTCCCCGTGCCATAACCTGGACTGATAAGGTCTCTTTGCGCAGTCGATCTGGACCTTCAGTTCCGCCTTGATGAATCGATGTTGTAGACCTGGGGAACACTGTCATTCGGGCTGTTTTTGGGTGCGACAGGAAGTATACTCCCCCAGGAGCAATTGCCGAAGAGGGGGGGGGGAACATTGTTAAAAAGGGGGGTGCCTGGAATATAAATTTTGGGAATGCGGTTGCGCATAGAATAGGGCGGTGGGAGACGAGGTGTTAGACGGATAATGTATGTGATGTTAGAGATGTGCAGGTGGTCTTCAGGTGTAAGTGATGGACTGCGCTGTAAATATATAACATTTTACTTCGTGAGAGACCTGATATCAATACTAGACACATGCTCGAGAGGATTGTCGACTTTCCCGATCACACAAGTCGCAGATATGTACCCTGGATGTCGAATCGCTGTCCCATTGCATGTTGGGCTATTTGGTCGATCAACGCAAATACGTTGACAGTTTGCTTCCTCAGCCATGGGTTTTCACTGGGCGTGCAGTCCATCGTCGAGTGCTCACATCGCTCTTCGAGCTGTGCCGAGGAAAGGTGTACCAGTGATTTTCAGTGGGTGGTAGAAGTATAATGCCATTGATATGATATCGCTATCCTCCCTCTATCTTGCCTATCCTTCTATCTATTCATTGACAAGACTCATCCGAACGCCTCGCGCGCAAGCAAAACATTAGAGACCGCTTCTTTAGGGGGTCCACCTCATTCCACAGTTCAAAGTCTCCTATGTTAATACCTCAGATCACTCGCAGGCGGACTCTCCAAGTCATCCGTCTTTTCGCTCGCATACAATGGCCCTCCATTCTTCTTGTTCTTCTTGTGAGTCTGCATCGGAGTGAAGAAGACCCCAGGATGAAATACGGTCAAGCACAACACCGCAATGCTCACCATGACGCCATCCAGCGCGATGAATTCTGGCTCATTCTGCATGATCGAATTCTTCCATCCGCCAGCCATTTCCGCAATCCGAAAGACACAACGTGTGAAGATGGTGAGGAAGGCGACGAAGAGCGCTGTGGTGAAAAGCTGGAACGTGGTTGATGAGACGAGGTTGAGGGTAGCTTGGGTCCAGGTGGAGCGGTGGGTATAAGCGCGGAAGCAATAATCGAAGACGAGGGCGCCGAACACTAAGAGCGTCGCGACTTGCCAGGCTATACCGGCCATCATGAGATTGTTGCCGAGCGATTGAATGCTGGCCGTGTTGGCGGTAGCTGCGATACCGCCACCAGCACCTTGCAGGATGAGTGAGAGCAGGTCGCACAAGATGAAGATCCAGGTATAATATTTCGCCCTAATCCTTGAGTGATCAGAACCAATCGTCAAGACGAGGTACTTGAGGGTGAGATAGATGCCCGCGGTGATGAAGGCGGGCGCGATGATGATGCAGCAGATTTGGATGTTGAAGCCGGTGTTACTCCATGGGTTGTTGTGGAGCATGATGCGCCCAACGTAGCCGAGGGCTTCGCCTAGGCAACCGACGCCAAGAGCGATCATGTATGTCCAGGTGCGGTATCTGATGCCGAGTATTAGGTTTGCGATGAGGCAGAGGCCGAACAGGGCGCAGAAGAAGGCGTTGGCGCCCATCGAGGGGTAGTAGCCGTAGATGGTGGCCTCGATAGGGCATTGCGGGGAGATTTGAAGACAGTCACCCTGAGCGGGCATAGTAGCGACTGTTGGGTGTTATATGAGGGAGAGGCGTCAATAGTACTGCGAGTGGGTTGGGGAGCTGTGGGGTGAAAGTAAAGTTGGTGCCGAAGCTTGCAAAAGTGGAGGTGAAGAAGGCGGGTGATGGGGAGGATTCGAGGGATATAAAGAGATGCTGGACGATAAAGGTTTGAGCCTGTGCCGATAATTCAATTGAGGGTGTGCTCGGATTGTTTGGATGCCTAAATGTAAGACGAGGCTGAGGAGGTGTGAAATACAATGAAGTTCTTTGAGACTGCCAGCGGGTATGCTTTCCAACCTACGAAGTGGTGAGAGTGAGGAACGTGGTTTATGTTGAGAGCCTCAAGGATTCAGTGATGCGAGGAAAGAAGAGATACGGTGGATAGGGTGGACGATTACTTATGTACTCATCTTGGATTGAAGGAAGTGCTGCTTTCGCAAGCATTGCCGAAAGAGGCTAGGACGACTCATGGAAGACGGTTATTGCACAGCCCACATAAGAACTGTATGCTACATGCTCAGGGATGGCACGAGGTGGCCTCGGGGGGATTGCTTACGGAAGAGCCGAACGGCCAACGGCCAACGGCCGAGCCTTGACGCAAGGTAACAGCCGCGCATCGTACTTTTAATAGCGCATATGAGGCTGAACAAGAGGACGACGTTACTCGGGACAGAATGGAAAGGATCAACGTTGGCTGCGTCTTGACTCTTGACCACGTTGAGGCAGCATGGTTTGACGTTGGTAAAGTAAGCCGTGGGCTGTCAGACGCACGTAACTAGAAGTACCTTACCTGAGAGCTTGGCATGGCCGAACTTTGTGCCGCAGCTGACGCGTGGGCACTGTCAACTGCCAAGGATGCAATGCATTCCTAGTAGTGATGCACATCCATCATTTACCGCATCGCTTACTAGCGGTAATTATCGTAATTGACGATAAATGAAGATCGTTATTTATTGTTAGTGACGCACTAGTAGGGGGGGTGCCCTATTAATAGTATATTTGATGCTTGACGACGATAAATAGTCATAAAATTTGAAGATTTGTCGTCATCGACGAAGCTTCTAAGATTAGTAAGACATTCGAAGGAGAAAACAAAGAAATTTTAGAGCTTTTGATGTGTTTTTAGTGAAGATTTGGTTGTTTCTTATCAAAATCTCGAAGACGTAATGCTATTTGCATGTTTATCGAGTAAACTTTAATAAAAATATATCACATTATAAGAATTATGCGATATTCTCTTCATTTCTAGTGTAAATATCACTAAAAAAATAAGAAGAAGCAACTAGTATCTCGACAAATATATATGTTTATTATATAGATAACTATTGAAGCAATTATGAGTCAATAAATATTTATTTCTTGCAATCTTGCTAGAGATCTAAGAAAGAATACATGCAAATTTGTCTATAGTATTATCAAAAGTCATGTACATCTTCAAAAATCTTTTTGACACGAAATTTAGAAATAAATTTGAAACATATAATATAAATAGTTTATAAATGCTTAAAATTTGATCTTAGATTATCTATTAAGACTCTAAAATTATTGCGAAAGATTTTATTATCGTCGATAGCTAAAAGCTTTTATTAGAGTTTCGACGAATTAGTATTTTATCTACAATAGTGTCTTCGTTGTCGTTGTATTTCTCGTGATTGCGTTTGTTTAAGACGACAATGTTTGTAGATTAAAAGCGATATTTAATATTTATTTTTTCGTTATTTGTTATAATTAATTAGCTTCGTCAATGTCTATTCTTTCGTCGTTCTAAAATTAAATCGTTTATAAATAGAAATTGAAGCATATTCGCACGATTAATTAATAGTTGATTGCGAGTCTTGTTGTAAATAAAGTTTATCGTCGAAAAGATTCGTTTAGAAGACACTAAGTTCGTTGACGTTTAATATAATCGCTTAACTAAAGTTGTTAAAAAAGAATCGACAACATAGAACATTTGTTAAAACAATAGAGAATTATTAATTTCGCTTCACATGTGATTACTAGTTAGTTATAGTTTCGTATGCGATTTAAATTAATAGTATTGCTTGCGAATCTCACGAAAGATCTCATCAATATATATATATTGTTTTAGACATTAGAGAAGCTCTAATTCTTCGTTAATTGTTGCGACAATATATTGATTAATTGAGTCAAAGTAATAAGCGATCAAATGTATGTTAGTTACTTGCTTATTAAATTGATTGTTTTAAAGATAAATAGTATCGCTTTTCGCGTTTAATCGAGATATAAATATTGCTTGTATTTTGTTCGCATAAGAGTAGTTTGCACGATTGTAAAACTATTGTAGATATTGCTCAATCTTCTTTTATCTATTAATCACATAACTTAAATGTGTTCGATTAAACTTAAACATCTTTTGTTGTTTGTAAATAAGTTGTAACATTTTTTTTACGTTCTTAAGATTGTTTTAGAAGCGATAATCAAGCAATTAAGCTTTAATAAGCTCGTTAGCATTCAAGTCTTTAGTATCGTTAATAGCATAGATTTTTAAGACGATCTTGTTGCGAAACAAAGAGACAATCGAATCGACTTATAAACACGTTACGAATTAGTATTAAATTTAATTAAAATTAGAGCTTTTAACTAAGATATTTACTTAAGTTTTTTAGCGAATTATTACGAACAATGTAATCGAGTAATGTTGTTTATATTTGCGCATTTGATGTTGTTAAAGTATCGTCACTTGTTTGTCGCTTCTATAAAAGTAATTTACTATTGTAGAGACGCTCTTAAAGATCTTTGCAAATTATGAAAGTTCTACAATATCGCACATTAGTAGTTAAAGATCGTAATTGTCGCAAAATATTTAGAAGACGTGTTTGAAATCGTTCGAAAAGCTTAGTATAGTATAAATAGCTCGCATCTTGTTTTTAATATTAATAACATAAAAGTTGATTTTAAGAGATTGTTTATCGCAATAATAAAGCATCTTATTATTAATCTAGAACGTTAGAAGCTAAGTATTATGCTTGACGCTTAATATATTTTCGTTGCATAGATAATAGAAATTGTCGTCGATATTGCAAGATAGATTCGTAATTCTTTGTTAATTAATATTATTGAAGTTATTAGTGATAAAATTAATGCAATCGTTGCTTTGCATCAAAGATAGAATCTCTTTCTTCATTCTTTCGTATACGAAAGTCAATAATTGTTTCGAAATAAGAGCACAAAATGTTACTCGATAGATTAAGTTCAATTTGAGAAGAAATTGTCGTTATGTATAATGTTTAAACAAGCTAATCTTGTTGTTGATGCAATATATAGCTATCGTTGCGAGCTCGTTTGTCTTTTGTTGATTTAATTTGTTGAATTTCGAATAGCGAAGCATCGACTACGTCAATAAAGATAAAGAAGTATTAGCAATCGAATTGCTTAATTGATGCGAGAACGCACTAAAAAGAGAACACTAATAATGGGAATTATAATTGTATTACTAGCTAGGAAGAGGAAAGTCCTCTATCTAAATACTATTGTGCCAAGAAATATCTTGCTAAACAAAAAAGAAATATCTTGCTCAAGAGAAAAGTAATATCTTGCCTCGAAGGAAAGTACAATAATCGTAACATTTTTCTCTAATCTCTTTGCTATGTTATCGTTCTCGATAACAACAAATGCGAAAAGAATAGACGTAGAGCAAACAAAATTTCTATCGTTAAAAAGATAAATTAAAAAGAATTTTCGTCGTCGAAAAAATAATAGAGCGATTAGAATATTATAATGTTCGTAATATTGACATAAAAAGAAAATTAAAACAATTAAAGCAAGATCGAAAAATCTATAATAATACGTTTGTTTTAAAAAAGATTATCTATAGTGTCGAAGTTCGAAAGAATTTCTAAAACAACTAAAGCAAGATTGAAAAATTCGTGATAATACGTTTCTTTGTTAGAATTTTAAATTAGAAAAAGATTTCGCTTACAACTTTCTCAATAATATGTAATTTTGCTATAAGAAAAGTCTTACACTCTATCTCGTATTAATAAATTGTAACGTGCGATAATTAATTTACAAATATAGTAAAATTTGAGTCTTCTATCTTTGTTAAATTGATAAAAGTCAACAACAAATAGTAATAAATAAGCGTTAATACTAATGCGTTTGCGAAGTTCTTGATCGCATTTTATAATTTCTTTGCATTCTTTATTTTCTTCTTAAAAAATCTAGCAATAATGTTTATCTTAGTTAGTAATTATATATAAAGCAAATTCTTGCGTGTGCTAACGTAGCTTTTTATTAAAATTGCAATTATGCGATTCGCTTTTAAAACTAAAAGCATCGAAGTCGAAATATTCTTTTTAAAAGATATCGAAATGTTTGACTCGATTAAAACAATCTTCTTCTTAATCTTCTTAATATCTTTTTTTTCGAAATAACAACTTTTGCGTTTGTTGTTCTTAATTTTATTTTTTATTGTTTTCTTGATTTTTGCTTTTGCTTCTTTGTCGAACTTGTTGTTATTTTTATCTTCGCTATTATTAGATTCTTGTCTTAAGACAAGATTTTTAAGAAAAATTGTTAATTTTGTAGATTTATCGACAACAATTTTATCTTTTTCTTTGACAAAAATACTATATTTATCTTTAACGCATTAAAAATTATTAATAAGCTAGATATTTTTGTATGTTACAACGTAATAATTTTTCTAAGTCGATAAATTCGTAAGTATAATTGATTTTTCGTTACTTAATATATTGATCTTTATTGTTTCTTTGTTAACAAATGTTTTTCGTCAATATAGTTCTTGCGTAGCAATTTTGACGTTACGAATCTTATAAAGTTATTAATCGAATAGAATTGCGTAACTCTTTAAAGAATATTCGATAAAAGAGTTATCAAAATTGAGCTTAATTAATATTAACGCATTATAAAAGAAAGAACGCGACTTGTTATTAATTAATATATTTAATATTGCGAGATTAAAATTAGCAAGATTCTTGTAATTGAAGTTTTCGATATTAAAATCTAAAATTGTAAAATTAAATTTTAATAATATAATACAAATGTAGAAAAAAGATAAAAAAGTGTCGAAAATCGTAATCGCGAGATTGTAAGTTCTTTCGAATATTAATACTAAGCTACTAGTAATTTTGATAAATAAAATGTTTTCAACAAACGCGCTAAAAAGAGCGCATGTTATTAACAATTTTAGCAAACAAATTTCTATTACTATTATATTGTAATACGCAAGAAAAAGTAAAATTGCAACTAATTTAAAGTTGTTGTGTTTATCAAATTGCTCAAGAATATTAATAACAAATGCTTTTTTTATAGATAGATAAAAGTTCTTGTTTATTTCTAATATTTCGCAAGCTCTTAGTTTCGTATTATATATATATATAACTAGTCGACAAAGTAAAAAATCTTAAAATACTAGTTTTGTCAAAGTTTTTAAAGCAACTTCGTATTTCTCAAATAACGCAATTGCATTTATTTCTAGCAAAATAATAAATTCTTGCTTAAGAGATTTTATTCTTATTTTTCTAGAATACATTTAAAATAACAATTAAGCAAAATCTTTAAAACTGTTATTTTGATCGAAAATCTTAAATAAACTTGAACTCTAAAAATAAAGATACATCGAATATTTTCTCTATATCTTAAGAACAAAATACTTAAGATTAGTAGATTTGTCTCAATAATCAATTATTAGTAAGTTCGAAATAGTAATTTTAATTCTTAAATAAATTACTAGAGAAAGCAAAAGTTTCGCGATTGTAATTATATTATAAATAAACAATATTAACAATGCAAAAGTCAACTTTTTTTAATTGTTTTTGTATACTCTAAGTAGTTTCTTCAAAGTCTTAATTTTATCTTTTAGATATTTATTTTGTTCTATTAAATTAAAAACGCGTTAACAATTGTTTATAATTGTCTTTAAGTAGCAATTCTTAATAATTGTACAATTTTGTCGAATAAATTTCTTCTTTGTTAATAACAATAATTTAAGTCTATATTTGTCAAAAATTAAAATAGCAATTAATTTCTTTTTTGAGTATAAAATCAAATTCGAAAGATTTAGAATTTGTAAAGTTATTTTTTCTATTGTTTTAACAAAGATTTCTTAAAACTTGTCGAATTGCTAATAAATTATATTAAGTAATTTATTCTTTAGCAAGCTTTTGTTGTAGTAAAATAAATAGCAAATTACGATAACTCTTATTAATATAGTATTTTATCTTTAAAAAACTTTTAACGCTATTTCTAGTCTTGTAGCAAATGTAGCAACTTTAATAGTTATTAAATTTTACAAATTGTCTTCTAAATCTAAATCTAGAATCGTACGATTTCGAAGCTTTGTTACGTAGATTGTCTTAATATAAGTTAAAATACGTTTGTTACACAATATTAGCTTATAAAGACATCTTTTAAGTTTGTTTGCTCGTTTCTTCTTTTCTATTGTTGTAATTTGTTTTGTAAATTGTTAAATTTGCGTTCTTTTTTTTAACAAATAATATAATGCTATATTAAATATTGCAAAAGATATTTTCTTAATAATTTTGTCAAAAGAAATATTATAGTAGAAAGAAGATACAATAATAAAAGAAATAAATCGAATATTCTTAACGCTAATTTTATAAACAAATAAATGCATACTTAATTTAATCAATTTATTGTCTTAACTTAAATATATTCTTTAGATTCTCTTATTTTAATACTTTTTAATAAATTGCGCATTATAAATATCGAGATAATTGTTAATAAAATTCTATACTTGAATTAAATTCGTCTTATTATATTATATATTGTAAGCAAAACTCTAGTTCTTCTATTTGACAAAATATTGAACAATATTCTTTCTACAAAAATTGCGTTCTCGTAACATTATATATCTATTTAGTAATCGCTAAATCTTATAGTTGTTATTTGTATCTTTGTCTTTTTTTATTAAAAACGCATTTGTATTAATTTTTCTTATATATAAATTGCTTTTCTTCGAGACAAGCTTTAATATAGCAATAAAAACAACTAGATATATTTTCTAATTCAAAAATAATTTTAATTTGAAAACAAAATAATTGTACGTTTTTAAAATCTTAAACGATCTTGCTCTCTAATTGAAGAGTTTAAGATTTTCTAATCTTAAGATTTTATATTTTAAATATAATTTCAAAAAAATCTTATCTTTCTTTCTTAAAGCAAGTAATTAATAATAACTATTATAGTGTAGCTTTATTTTCGCGTTTGCGAAAGCTATTAATGTTGCGATTTTGTTTTGATTTCTTTCTTGTTTCGCAACGTAGTTAGTGTTCTATTAATAAAAATTAATTATAAACAATTTTTTACAAAGAACTTTCTTATAGATAAGTTTGTTTAAGAATTTTTTTGTCAAAATATTCTTAAAATTGTTAAGAATATCTCGAAGTCTAATTGCGAAACGTCTTTAATCTATTTTAAAATTTAAGATAAAATAATGTTGCAAAGCTATTTCTATAGTTTAATTAAATTATTTCGATTGATTGTTAAATTGTAAGTAATAAACAATAAAATAAAGTAAATTAATTTTTAAGAAGTAAAATATTGCTCTTTATAAACTAAACAAGAATTTATTGTTTCTATCGAAAATAATACTTAAAAGTAGATCTTAATTCGCGAGAGCGTTAATAAGTTTAATTGTTTATTTCTCGATTAAGAAAGTTGTCTTCTTAATTATTGTTGTAATTTGTTTGAAAAATTTGTCTATTATTAATATAAAAGAATTGTACTTGTTTGACAACTTAAGAAGCGCAAAAATAAAATCGATAATAATAATATAAAATATCTCTAGCTTTGTAATAATAAACTTTAGCTATTTGTATAGACAATATTTAATTGTATTGTTAAGCTAATATAATAAGCAATATTTCAAATATCTTTTTAATCGTCTAATCAAATTTCTTATATAATAATTAACTATAATTCTATTATAGATGCGTGAGAATTCTTTGTGCGTTTGTGCATTATGCAACAACTTGAAGATTCTCGCTTTTATAGCTTTAAAGACGCACAATTTTAGTTGTTTGTTCTTTTTGTCTTAAAAGTAAATAAGTTCTTTTCTTAACATAAATTGAATGTTTTCTATTCTAATTTTTTCTAACTTAATTGATTTTTTTAATGTTGTTAACTTTTTTAATATGGTCGACTCTTTTAAAGTAGCAATTTTCTCAAAATTCTTTAAGATTGTTGAAGTTGTTAAAATTATAATAGCAAATTTCTATTCTATTATTTTCGACTTTGTTAACTTTCTTGTTGTATTCGTTGTATTAAGTATCGAGATTATAGCTTAAGTTTCTATTAAAACTAAAATTTTTGTCAAAATAATAATAGCAAATTTTTGTTTCTTCGAAATTTTTAGATTAACTAGAGCTAAAACTTTTATCGAAATAATAATAGCAAATTTTCGTCTCTTTAATATTTGTTCTAGATTAACTAAATAGTTTTGAATTTTTTGTCGATTATTACAATCTTTTTTGCGTTTATTAAGAAGTATTTCGTAGATCTTAAATTATTTTTTATCGATTTTGTAGAGTTTTGTCAATTTTTTCTCAAAGATTGAAGTTATCTTAATTAAAATCGTATAATAAGCAACAATTTTGTCGAAAATTTCTTTGCTCTTAAAATTATTCTTAAAATAACTTTTTCTAAGTAGTCTAAAAAGAGTATCTAGAATAATATTAATTTTTTTTGTCTTCTAGCATATATTAAACGAAAATTGAGAAATATATTAAAAGATACAAATAAAACGCAAATTTATACAATCTAAAGAAAAGAAAAACAATTTTGTTTGTTTTGCTATATTTATTGTCGCGAAGTAATCGATAAAAATTACGATCGATTTTTTTGATATATAGTTAAGTATATAACAAATCTTTTTTAGTGTTTATACAAGAGCGACAACTTTTAGCTTTGTTAACTAATATCTCTTTTTGATATTATTTAGTATTTTAGAAAGATATAAAATTGTCTAAATATCGATTGTCTAAAAGAAGCGAATAATAGAATTGTCTCTTATATAATAAATATAAATCTCGAATTTGTATTTTTTAAATTTATCAACATCTATAAACATTTATCGTTTAGAATTATAATAATATAGTATATTTTTCTTAATAAGTTGTTGCTAAAGTATAGCAAAGTGTTACGCTGCTATCTAGACAACTAGAGTATCAGAATAGATTGATACTATTGAAGAGATCTGTAGACGTCTTCAGACAATGCAAGCAATTACTTGATAACAAGAGTTTGCAGCTTGTATTAATAATAGAGAGTAATTTAATAGATAAGTTGAACACAATTTATAAAAGAGTTGTATTCTAGAAAATCTATATACTATAAAATTGTTTCTGCTTTTCTAGTTCTTCTAGTAGAGCTATAGAGCAATACTATTTTTGCTTTTCTGAAAAAGCAGAGAGAGCAATCTCTTCTTGCTTTTCTAATAGAGCTAATAGAGTATATACAAGTATTTGTGCTTGATTCTACTTTTCTGCGTATTCTATATATCGCTAGACTTGTAATACTATCTCTTTTTTCTCTATATTTTTGTCTCAAAAGCAAGTTTCGCACAATACCGAAAAACAAATCTTTCTTCTATAATTGTCGTTTTATTCAATTAATAGAACTCGATATTTCTATCGATAAAATATATTTCTGTCGTTGTTGCAATTGTCTAAATAAGTTGTATCGAATTCAAGAAAATTCTGATAAGTGCGTAAAGTATATAAAGAAAAGTTGCTTTTGTAATCTGATCTCTCTAAATACTGCGCGTTGACGTTGTCTCGAAGCGCAACAAAAAGCGCTTAAGCAGCAACTTTGTAATACTGTAATAAAACGTCGTAAAATGTAGACAAAAAAAGATTGCTTGTTGTTGCAATTAAAATATATAAAAAATAAACAACAAACAATAATAAATAAGAAGTTTCAAAATTTGAAAAAGCTTGTTCTATTAGTTGAAAAGTTAGTATTCGAACTGTTTTCTAAATCTTTAATCGATATTGTCTTAAAACAGATTGTCTTTTCCAATATTATAAAAAAATAATTGTTTATTTTGTTAATCTTTTTTAATAGAATTGCTGCAGACAGTATTGATAGTATTTTAAATTCTTAATAGATTTTTAAGTGTTTTTAGAGATAGAATATTTTTTTTATTTGACAAAATATTTTTGATTCTTCTGTTGTAGAACTTTTTCAATCTCAAATTGTTTTTTTTTTGTTAATAAAAATAAAAGATATTCTGTAAAAATGTAATTGAATTTGTTGATTTTAACAATAATATATAAAATATCAAAAATACTTTAATATTCTTGAATAAATCGAGTTTGTAGTTAACTAATCTTTTAGTCTTTTTAACAAAAAATAGTTTAATTTTAATATAATTTAATTTCTTGCTTAACTTTCTTGTTCTAAAATTTTTTGTAAGAAAATATACTTTATCTCTCTTTTTTAGCTAAAATATTGTTTTTTGTTTCTTATTTTAATATCTAGTTGATTTTTTTTGCATTTTTGAGATATTGTTGTATATCTTTTTAAGTGTTACTATTTTCTTAATAGCTAATTGCGCAGACAGATATATATACTCTTTTTCGAAAAAATTTGATTTCTTGCTATAATTGACGAAAAATAGAGTTATTTTAGTAATATTCGAAATCTTTGCATTGAGTACTAGTTATATTATAGATAGAAATAATATTCAATTGCTATAAATATTGTTAATATAGTATCTCAAATATTGTTTAAGACTCTGATTTGTTCTTTTTGTCTAGCTATTTGTAACCGAATAATAAACAATAGATATTCGAAGTTTTGTATCTAATATTAAGAGAAACGTTTTTTAATAGTTAGATATAAAGAGCTTGTCTCTATTACTGATTAATTTTTTGAATATATTGTAATATTGTATAAGTCGATTTAATATAATATATTTTAATTGTTCTGCAATAAACTTCTCTTTGCATGCGATAATATATAAGTACTTAATAAACTTATTAACTATTATTAGTATTAAATTATATTTGTTTTCAGTTGCTAGATCTATCGACTTCGACAATTTAATAATAAAGTTTATTGTAACTTTATTCTATAGCAATTCAAATAATTCTTAATATTGGATTTCGCTATAGCTCGCGTGCATATTATATTTGTTTTGCTAACAACTAAGATATTGTTTAATATATATCTCGACAACTTGTTTTATCTGTAGAAACTAACAATACTAATATAAAAACTAAAGAGTTTTTGTTATTTCTAGATATTTTTGCAATAATTTGTTATAATACTCTTTTATACATTTGTTAATTTTTTCGATAAATATTTGAAGTTTTTCTTTCTCTATTAAAAACTCTTTTGTATTATCTCGAAGTATTTATAGTATAGTATTTAACTCGTACTTGTTTGCTAATAGTAATTTGTTTTTATTAATTTTGAATATACTGTAATTGAACAATTCTTTTGTTTCTATATAATTATTTTTTCTGCTGAGTGCATCTGCTCTATTATTATCTTTGTCTAAAATATATTGTATTTTGAACTTGTATTGTTCTAGTCTCTCTAATTATTGTATTTGTTTTTTGTTTAGTTGCTTAGTAGTAGTAAAGTGTACAAAATTCTTGTAATCTGTAAAAATTGTAAGTTCTAATAATTCTTCTGTATATACTCTCTATAATTTCAAAAAAACTACTATAGCAAGTAGTTTTTTATTGTAAATATTATAGTTCTGTTCGACTAACAAAAGTTTTCTCGAGAAATATACTATTAAATACTATATATTTTTATATTTTTAATTAAAATATATATTAATAACTAGATCTAATGCGTCGATTTTAATTCTATTTAATAATTATAAATTGTATATTTTTAGTACTAGTTTCTTTAAGTATTCTAGTTTAAGATTCTGAAATAATTTCTCTTCTATAGATTTTTATAATTATAACGTATTTTTCTTTGTAAGATTTATTAATAGTATCGCGTTTGCTAAATAGTTTTTAATAAACTTCTTGTTGTAGTTTATAAAATTCAGAAAGAATTGTATTTTCTTAATATTTGTCGATAATTTTTATTTTTTAATTGCTTGTAGTTTCTCGAAATCTATATATATTTTATATTGTTTAACAACAAATCCGAGAAAATTAATTTTCTCTTAATAAAATTTGTATTTCTCTGACTTAAAATATAAGTTTCTTATATTCAAACATTTTAATACTTTAAAAATATAGCTAATATGCTCTTTCAAAATTTTCGAGTAAATTATAATATTATTCAAATATACTATAACAAATCGATCCAAATATTGTCGTAGTATATTATTAATTATTTTTTAATACGTTGTCGAGACATTTGTAAGTTCGAACAATATTATTGTATATTTGTATAATTTATATTGTATGCAGAAAACTATCTTTTACTTTTCTTCTATTTTTATTCTAATCTAATTGTACGCTTCTTGTAAATCCAGTTTAATAAAGTATTTTGCTCCAAATAGTTGATTCTGAAACTCGCTAATATTAAATAGTAAATATCGATTCTTAATTGTAATATTATTTAGCTTCTAGTAATCGATATATAGACAAAGAGTTTTATTTTTTTTTGATACAAAGAGAATCGGATATTCTATCTATAATTAGAATTTTCTAATAAATTCTTTTTTTTTGTTTTCTGTCAAATATTCGCGAAGTACTTCGAGCTTCTTCTTAAATAGAGTATATATAAATTCAAATATAGACTGCTTGCTTAATTCAAGTCTAATTTTATAATTTTACAATTAATATTTAAAAAGAGTCTCTGTCGTTTTCTTTTCTTAAAACAGATACTTTTAATTGTTGTATATTTGTAGTATATATTTTAGCAATTTTTTTGCTATATTAAATAGTTCAAGACTTCTAGAAAATTTGTAATTTTCTTTACTTATTTTGATTTTGTAATTCGACTAATTTCTGTCAATATCTATCGAATCGAACTCTATTAAATTGTTTTTTTGCAAAAATACAAGCTTGCTATTTGCAATCGATTTTCGACTTAATCTTTTATCTATTATCGAATACTGTCGATACGTAAATTGAATATAAATTATATAATTATATTGCACAAATTTAAGTACTTGTATATTTTAGTCGACTTCTAGATTGTACTGCTTCAATTAAAATATTTCTAGAACAATATTGTAAATAGCTATTCTTACTATATTAAAAATTAGTTTCTTGTAATATTGCTAAATAGCTATCGATAATAATTTTGTTTTTTTATTTATTTTTTTATTCTTGTCGAGTAATAGATTTCTATCTACAATTACTAGATTGTATGCGTTAGACTTCTTTTAAGTAGAATATTTTTCTCTTTTAACAAAAGTTTTAATTATAAAATTATCTATTGTATCAAAATCGACTATTGTAATAAGTCGACAATTATTAATCTTAATTGATATAATAAAATATTGTGCGTGTGCTATTAAGTTTAGTTGCTGCTATTAAACTAATATATTGCATTTCTCTAATATATTTTTTATCAAGAAATTTGAACTTTTCTCTGTTTTTGTATTGCAATTTCTGCTTTAAATGTCTGCTTGCGCTAAATTTCTTTCTGCTATTATTTAAAAATAGATAATTTTCTAGAAAACTATTTAAATTTTTCTTTGTCTTCTAGATAAGTTTAATATAAATTATTATAGTATTTTGTTTAACTAAGTATTGCATATTTCTTTGTTTTTTCTATCTTTTCTTGTAATAGACTTATATTGCTTAATTGTTGTTCGATTTTATCGAAAAATTTTTTTTTTATAGTAGTGTTGCTTTCTAGCGCTTTCTCGCATTTATTTACAATTTGATTTATCTCTCTTTCTCTTAATAAGCTAATTAAAATATCAAGATAGTTCGTAATATTGTTTAGATATTTGTAAAAGTTTTTTCAGTTATATTTGTTGTCTAAGTCTGTTGCTAGATAAGAATATAATATTCTTAATTGTTTTGCTCTTATAGTCTTATTAAGTATTTAATTGATTTTCTGCATAGATGCGAATATCTTGTCTAATAATATTCTATCTAGAACTTTCTATAATTGATTTAGATTTTCTATTAGATAGTAGTTGTTGTCCAATTTAGTCTCGAAAATGTCTGTTTCTGTATCGATTTGTTTTCTAATATTGTTTTAACTATCAAATATCTCTTTTAATATAGTATTGATCTATCAACAATTTATTAAATTCTATAATTAATAATCTCTTGCAAAGTAACTTGATTTGTTATATAAATAGCACGTTTTCTGAAATTTGTTATCTTGCTTTTCTCTAGAATTCTTCTTTTTATATTGTTAAGTAAAATCTAGTTCTATAGATACAAATTTACAATAATCGAAATTACTGTACTTCTAATTAGAACAAGATTTTTTCTACTAATATTCGATTGTTAATTTAAAAAAGATTTCTGTTTTTTCTCGAGATTAATTGTATTTTTTTTCTATAATTCTTTTATACAATTTGTTATTGAGATCGATAGCTATTTCGATAAAATTAAATATATTGCTAAAAGTTTTTCTATTATATATAATTTTGTCTTTTAGATTGTTCTTAAGATTTTGTCGAAATATTGTTATAAATATAATATTGTCTTATTTGATTAAATTGATATATTTTTGAAATCTAGCTGCGTAGTCTGTTGCAAAGATTTGTTAAATTAGATATTAAACTACTTTTTTTGCAATTTGTTTTTTGTTAAATATTTCAAAGATTCTTCGAAGCTCTCTTTTGAAGTTGTCGAAGTTTGTAAATATTGTATAAGAGTTTTTGTTATAATTTTTCAAGTACTTTCGTAAATTTGACTTGAGCTAATATTGAATTTTTTTTCTAAAAAATGTTGATACAAAAATTGTTTTCTGATTCGCTGAAATAGAATAGAAAATAAAATAGATATCTATTTGTATAAATTAATTCTTCAGATCGATACAATCTCTATAATAGATATTAAATTTGTTGATTTTGATTTTGTTGTCTCTTCTAATTGATAATTAATATAATGCTGATAAACTAGTGCTCGAAATAGAAACGCGTTAATCTAATATAGATATTTTTAGAATATTCAAAATGTTACGCTGCTATCTAGACAACTAGAGTATCAAAATAGATTAATACTATTAAAGAGATTTGTAGATATTTTCAGACAATGTAAGCAATTACTTGATAACAAGAGTTTGCAGCTTGTATCAATAATAGAGAATAACTTAATAGATAAATTGAATACAATCTATAAGAGAGTTGTGTTCTAGAAAATCTATATACTATAAGATTGTTTCTGCTCTTCTAACTCTTCTGATAGAGCTATAGAGCAATACTATCTTTGCTTTTTTAAAAGAGCAGAAAAAGCAATCTTTTCTTGCTTTTCTGATAAAACTGATAGAGCATATGCGAGTATCCGTGCTTGGTTCTACTCCTCTGCGTATCCCATATATTGCTAGACTCGTAACACAAAGCTTTGAAGCTTTATATTAATAAAGTTAATATCAATATTCTTGCAATACTATACGCGCATTTTTTTATTCTTAGCTAAAGATTTCTTTAGCAATACTATCTTAAGATTTTGTAGAACTTCTACTATCTAAGTATAGTAAACAATCTTTAATCAAAATTAATTTGTTATTTCTAGATAGATCTTTAAGTTCTTTAATATTTTAGAAAAACTAAGTTTCTTTAGTGCAACAAACTTTTTTTCGAAAGTCTAGAGATCTAAATTGTCGATACGCTATTTTAATAATATTATAAATAAATATTTGATATACAATTTTTTAAATTTTAAAGAAATTCTTATTTAAAAAAATAAAGCAAAAATAATCTTAAGATATATCAAATGCTTGTTAATATTGCGTAAAAAAATTACAATATTGTCGATATAATATTTGCAAAAATTCTAATAAGATCTAAAAAATTTGTTTATTTTATTCTAGACATACAATATCGATTTCTTGAAACTTATAAGAGCGACGTTCGATTGCTTTTTTTTTGTAAAAGATAATTATAAAACAATCTTAATACTTCTTCTTAATTAAGAATTAATAAAACTAATTATTGTTGTTTACAACAATAATATAAGAGCAATCTTGTAATTTAATTATTACATCTTCTTACAATAGCAAAGAATACAAATTCGTAACAATAATAGCGTTTAAATTTCGAATATCTATTATTACTTTATCTTTTTGAGTAAGCTTTTTGTTTAAATTAATATATACGATTTTCTATACTACAAAGACAAGAAATTTAAAGAGCGTAGAATTCTCGAATTATTTTAACTTTCTTTGTGCATGTATCTTGTCGAACTTCTTATTAATTAAAATCTTTAATTTCTAACTTAATAAATAAATTTTGTGCGTTAATTTTGCGTCAACAATAATTTGCCAATTAGTTACTATAGAGATTTTTATGTGCTCTTCAAAAGAAAGATTTATTATATTGTTAATATTTTCTCAAATTCTTAAATAACAATTAACAATCTTAATATATTTCGCAACTTTGTCGAGTAAATTATAGATAATAATATTGTTTTTTAACTAAGTTTTTATTTTTTTTAAAATAATCTTTTAAGAGAGACATATTTTATTAAAATTTATCTTCGACAAAATTAAATAATCTTCGAAGAAAAAAATTGTTGCAAAAAAGTAATTCTTTTTTTTTACAATATAATATTTTTTATTTTTGTATTCTACAATATATTTAATACAACAACAATTATTTAATTTTAGCAAAAATTCTTTATTGTTGCAAAAATTAATAAACTAAAAGTTTGCGTTTACAAAATAAGTATACGCTTTAAATATTGTAAATTTAAAAAGAAAATTATATTTAAAGAGCTTATTTTTTTCTTTTAAAATTATAGCTATCTTTGTTATTAATTTCGCAAATATTATCTTTTTCTTTGTTGTACAAATTGTTCGACAAATTCGAATATTGTTTTTTATCTTTATTTCGCAAGATATTGCAACTTTTTTATAAGATTCGAATCTTAGTTTTTAACTCAATATATTTATAATTACTTGTTTCGATTCTAGAATATTTATATCTATAAGAAATTTTGTTTTAAAATTATTTATTAAATAAATTTCGTAACAAATATAAGCAATTATTTTGTTATTATTTTTGTTTTTGCTCTTTAAATAGATGTTTACAAAGAATTACTTGTCGAAAATATATTTTGTCGCATCTATATTTTTTAATAAAATTAGAAAACATTTTCTAATCTTTATATTAAATATCTTTGTTTTAACAAAAACGCAATTTATTATAAATATATTGCAATTAGAATTTACGCAAAAAAGACTTGTTAAATTGCTAACGCTATATTTGATTATTGCTATAATATAATATTACGCTCTAAAAGTTATTTTGTTCTCTTTGAAAAATATTGTTAAGAAGATTATTATCTTCGATATTGTTATATTTGAAATAGCTATTTTTAAAAATTAATATTATCAAGAATTTCTAAAGATAAATTTTAATCGCTTTTGTTATTTTTTTTTTTTTGCATAATTGTACATAAATATAAAGCTTATTTCTAAAATTAAAAGTATTTTAATATTTTCGACAAATTAGTTTTTTAACAATGTTTTTTTGTAAAGAGATATAGTATATTACGTTAACAAAGAAACTACTAATATTCTTGTTATTTTTTTTGTTATTATCTTTCTTTTTATTAAAAATCTTGTTACAAGAATTAATTTTATAATTTTAAGAATACAATGTCTCGATATTTGCTAACACGTAATTATAGTATACTCTTACTTTTTTTTAATTTTTTTAATTTTAATCTTTGTCTTGATTATCGAAGTATAACTAGATTTGCTAATATATTATCTACAAATCTAAAATCTAGAAAAAGAATTTTGTGTTGTTTGTTTTGTAATAAGACAAGAATTTGTTGTGTTCTCTTTTTACAATAGAAATTCTATTTAGATTGTATAATTTATTTCGATAAAGATTGATATTATTGACAATAATTATTAGCGATTGTTTTGTCAAAAATAAAACAATTTTTTAATTTTAAATATTTTAAACATTTAATTAATTTAAGTAAATTTAAGTCAAATTCGATCTAAACATATTTGCGTTTTGCTAATTTGCGTAAGTTTCTATTTTGTTATTAATGTAAAGAAAATTCTAGTTTTCTTTTTAATAGAAAAAACTCTATTGCAAAGAAAAAAAATCTAATTGATAAAGTAAAAAATTTTGCTAATACAAAGAAAAGTAAGATTTCTAATAATTTGAACAAAAATTTTCTTGTTCTTGTTTAAAATAGCGATCGAAAAAAAAACAATTTATAAAAATTCTTTTATTTATTTGTATTTGCGAACAATTACAACAAAATTTGTTATAGACTTTTGATCTATTTTTCGATCTATTCGAAGATCGACTTTTTTCTTATTTTGTTTCTTATTTTTCTCTTAAAATAAAACAATATGTTGTTATATTTTCTTTCAATTTGTTATTAGTTTGTCGAATTTCCAAACTAAAATATTTACTATTAACAACAATATAATTATCTAAAACTCTAATAACAAGTAATTCTAAATCTAGATTGTTTTAATTAGATTTTTACTTAAATCTATTTGTGTAACGTATAATTTCATATTTTGTATATACGCGTACAACTCTTTTTCGTTTTGCGAATTCTTTACAAAAAAGATTTCTTAATTTAGTTTATCTTAAGTTGTTAATATAAAGATTTTGAATTGCTTTTTTAGACAACAAAAAATATATTTTAATTTATTAAACAAAATTGTTATTGTATCTTTCTTATCTTAAATAAAATTATTTAATTATTAGTACAATATGTTATTTCGAAAATATATAGATATGTAGTTTCTAATTTTTTCTTTCTTAACAATAGTAATATAGTTGTCTACTTTGCGACAAAAAATATATATCTTTTAATAAATAATTTTCTTTTCGATAGTAACGATATCGCTTTTGTTATAGAATTTCTCAAAATCTAAATAAAAATAATCTAAATCGAAAATTCAAAACATAACGTTATTTCTTAAAATATTATTATTTGTTAATTTAAATAATCTTAAAAAATTTTGCTATTCTAAAGAGTTTTGCTAATTAACAAGATCGACTAGACTTAAAAGATTGACAAACAAAAGCAATTTGCTCAACTAAATATTGTAATTTGCTAATACTCTAGTTATTGTCTAATTAATAAGCTTTTATACAACAAGATTGTTTAATAGATCTTTGTTTTTTGTTATAATTGACGTTATTGTTTGTAATATATTTATTCGAATAAGTAAAATATCTTTTTTTTAATTGTTTTTGAATATTTTGTTTGTTTCTTGTCTTTTCTTCTTTGAAGCGTCGATAATACGAACTTCGAAAAAGCTTAATTCGAAAGACGTTTGCGTAAAAAAAAATATAAACTTGTTTCAAAAGTTAAGAAAAGTTTTCTATATAAATAAAATAAGAAAGATCGATAAAATAGATACAAAAAAACTAAACAAATGTCGATTTCTTTCTAGTATAAGATTATTATTGACTTTTTGAAATTGTGTAACAATGCGTAAAGCTAAAGACTTTAAGCTCTACAAAATGCTTTTTTTTTTAAATAAATTTTCTAGCTTTCTTGTTTGTAAAGAAGAAAAGAAACTAGAGTAAATTAAAAATTGTCAATAGATTTCTATGCTTGTTACAAAAGTCTTTATTGCTTTTATAAAAGTTGATCGATTTACAACTTAATCTAATAAATAGTAGAACAACTTAGCAAACTTTGAACACTTACTAGTTTTAATCGCTATATAGACAATTATTAATTTAAAAGTATTGTTCAATATACTTTGCAAAATAGACAAGAATTCTTTGAATTGTTTTGGCGAAGATTTGCTAATCTTGACTAAAAAATTGTTAAGTTTTTACGCAAATTCTATAATCTTGTTCGACAATTTTGACAAAGATATTAAGATTGTTGACAAGAGAAAGATACAAAATATTGATCCAAAAAAAATACAAAATACTAATAAAATATTCTCTTTTTAGTAGACAATTCTTGCAATAGAAAAGCAAACTTTACGAGATAATAAAGCAGGCTTCTAAGAAGCAAAAATAATAGTAAGATAATTCCCTTTAATAATCAATTTCCTTATAGATAAGAAAATAATGTTGAAGCTACTAAATAGTGCGAGAACGCATTGAAAAAAGAACACTAATAATAGAAATTATAATTGTATTACTAGCTAGAAAGAGGAAAGTCCTTTATCTAAATACTATTGTGCCAAGGAATATCTTGTCAAGCAAGGAAGAAATACCCTGTCCAGGAGGAAAGTAATACCTTGCCCCGGAGGAAAGTACGATGATCGTAACATTGATTCTAAAGACGAAGAAGTAAGATTCTAACTTCGTTGAAGGTTCTTTCGTTTAATGTTGACAACGATGTTATCTAAGGCGATAGATGAATAATCGATGTAGACTCTACATTTATTAAGATAAGATCTTATTCTAGATGCATTAATCGTCGCCTTTTCTTTATCGCAGTATTTGCATCGAACGAAGTTAGATAATTCGCTTGATTGTTTAGGATAGATAGTAAAGGTTGCCCAAAGCGTTGTGTCTACTTTAGGTGGCATGTTATTGGCAGTTTAGATGTAAAATCGAGGTAAAGTAGTGCGATTAAGGTGGAAAAATAGATATCTTTGCGAAAGTGGGACGATGAGCGCGTTTGCGCTAACCATAATAGGAAGGCGCTAAGCCTAATAGGGTAATTCTCGAGGTTTACCCAACTAGCGCGTTATTTACACATACAGGTTGGATTTCTCCTCATTTACGGTAATTACGGTCAGAGATCGTTCCTTACCTGTAAATAACCAACACTAATTCCTAGAGAAGGCAGAGATAAGCGGACTGTCTATCGTCGAGTCACAGCGTGTGTTCTTCCATCCTCCCGACTTGCGTACGAGACGTTGATTTCAACAATCCAATCAACAGCTGGCTTGGCGTCATCTTTAGCTTCTCGCAAGCTTCTACTCCATCAAGCTAGCCGATGCCTTTGGTCGGATCCTACGAGGCGTGATGGGAAAATTTTGAAACATGAGCTTGCAGGAGCTTGAAGTCGAGGTCACCAATCAGTCAATGAGACTTATGTCGACGCAGTCAGCAGAGGCTATCAACTTCCGTCCAGCGCTACGTGCCACCTCAAGGTATACAGAGCCGGCTGAATTGACAAGGACTATTATTGCCTCTTCAGTACATCTCTTATGGAGTACGCGTCTGAAGAGGAGGTCTTGTCGCATCAGTCAGCGGTTTTGTCGCTACCAAGTTTGCACAACGAAAAGTATTAGGCAACGACATTGTTGAACAATCTATTTGATCATCCATAGCATATGAATGAGCTTTTCTTCTCCGAGTGTTGGGCGACTTGGCGCTATCAGTTACCTATCTAGTTCACATCTTGTATCGGTAGCGAGACATCAATTGGTTGATCATGGTCTACACGGGAAAACCGAGTACGGGCTGTCAAAATTGCAGGAGGAGGAAGATCAAGGTGGGCCGCCTGCATCTTTGCCTCTGTTGGCG
>JAABUW010003291.1_pt1 | contig 23278 bp, 19 predicted proteins | sample 5560081 | NCBI WGS metagenome assembly JAABUW01 (sample SAMN10711882, study PRJNA513363) | rock metagenome | isolation source: Antarctica rocks | place: Antarctica: Victoria Land, Knobhead sud
GTCGCGCGGGTGCGACGTGGTGTAGCGCAGCCGCAACAGGCCCGGCAGCTCGGCAAGCGCCCGAATGAGCCGGCCGAAGGTCCAGGCGCCGCCGCCGGGCGCCTCGCCATGCCAGGCGTTGACGTTCTGCCCTAGCAGGGTGATCTCGCGGGTGCCCTGGGCCACAAGGCGTTGCGCCTCGGCGATGACGGCGGCGGCAGGCCGGCTCGATTCGACGCCGCGGGTGTAGGGGACGACGCAGAAGCTGCAGAACTTGTCGCAGCCCTCCTGGACCGTCAGGAACGCGGTCACCCCCTGGGGCGTGGCGGAGTCCGGCAGATGGTCGAACTTGGCCTCGGCCGGGAAGTCCGTCTCGATCACGCCTCCGCCGGCACGGGCGGCACGGGCCACCATCTCCGGCAGGCGGTGGTAGGTCTGCGGGCCCAGCACGATGTCGACATAGGGCGCGCGGGCCATGATCTCCGCGCCTTCGGCCTGCGCCACGCAGCCTGCGACGGCCAGGATGGTCGGGTGTCCCGCCGCCTCCCGCGCCTGCTTGACCACGCGCAGCCGGCCCAGTTCGCTGAACACCTTCTCGGCCGCCTTGTCGCGGATATGGCAGGTGTTCAGGATCACCATGTCGGCGTCGTCCGGCGTGGAGGTCGGCGCGTAGCCCAAGGGGGCCAGCACGTCGGCCATGCGGCCGCTGTCATACACGTTCATCTGGCAGCCCCAGGTGATGACGTGCAGGCGTTTTGCGTTGTGTGTCGTCGTCACAGCCGAGCGGCCCCCTTGCCCAGCCGAATGAGCCCGGCCAGGCGTTGGGGAGGAATGGGCAGGCGCCCGGGTTGGGTCAAGCGCAGCAGCGTCCGAAAACCTCCATTGGTCCCGCTCGGGCCTGGCGTGGCCGCCGATTCCGGCACGAAGGAGTGTGGCAGATCAGGCCCGACCATTGTCAAGCAAAAGCGGGGTGGGCTGTACGAGCGCCGTCGGCCGGGGCCGGATGCAAAGCGGGCCGCACCGGACGGTTCTGCCGGAGTGTGGCCGCACCCTCGGCCACGGTCTGCCACACGGCCTGCGACAGCTCCTTGCGGGAGGCAAAGGCAGCCGGATCGACCGGCGGGTGCAGCAAGACGGTGGCGCGGAGCCCGCGGTGCTGCGCCAAGCGCCAGAAATGACTGGCCAGGTCCATGTCGCCATACCAGGCGAACACCGGCCGGCTTGCGCGGCCCATCGGCAGCCCGCCCAACTGGTCGTAGACGACGGATACGGGCTGGATCATCGGCTGCGGCCTGTTATCCTGCGCCCCAACGTTTGGGACCTCGACGATCGAGAAGAACACCGAGCGGAACGGCAGCACGCGGGAGCCGTCGGAGCTTGTGCCTTCCGGGAACAAGATCAGGTTGTCGCCGGTATCCAGACGATTGCGCATGGAGTCGCGCTCACGCACGGTGTTGGCGGCGCGGCGGCTGACGAACACGGTGCGGCCCAGGCGGGCGATGGTGCGGACGACCGGCCAGGTGCCGACCTCCTCCTTGGCGATGAAGCAGCCCTCCAGCACGCCGCCCAAAGACAGGATGTCGAGCCAGGACGAGTGGTTGGAAACGAACACCACCGGACGGCCGTCGAGTCGCCTCGCCGGGGTGCCGATCACCCGCACGCGCAGGCCGAGCAGGCGGCAGAGGCTGGCCCAGTACATACGGGCGAAGACGACCTTGCCACGGCCCGGCAGCGCCAGCAGGACGGCCTGGGCCGCCGCCGCGGGGATCGTCCACAGCGCAATAATGGCACCGCGGCGCACGGGTCGCAGCGGGTGCATCCTTTGGCGCGGCCCCACGTCCGGCTCCGTTGCCGTGAGGGCGAGCAGGCCGGGCTGACGCGTACGGCACGTGGGGGTTTTCATCGGATCGTGATACCAAGCTGCGCGTGCCGGAACAACGACGAGCCCATGACAAACTCGGGACGATGGCCGGCGCCTCCCGGGACCCGCACGCGGAGGTGGTCACCATGGGGATGCTTCTGGCATGATGTGGTCGCATGCCCCGAACCGGATCGACCCATTTGCGCCGGCAGGGCGCGTTGCTTGCCGCCGTGTTGCTCGTGCTGCACGCCTCAGTGGCCGGTGCGGCCGATCCGCAGCCCTATACCGTCGCGATCGCGCCCTCGGGCGAATCGGCGCTGGATCAGGCGCTGCACGACAGTTCCGACTTGGTGTCGCTGCGGGACAACGCGCCGGTAGGGCCCTTCGCGTTGGTGACCCGCGCGCGGGACGACCGGGGCCGGCTGGAAACCGCGCTCAACAGCTATGGCCACTACGCCGCCAAGGTCACGATCCAGATCGCCGGGCGCAGCCTGGACGACCCGGTGCTGCCGGCGGCGCTGGAGGCCGCGACCGCCCCGGTCCTCATCACCGTGGGGATCGCGGCCGGGCCGGTGTTCCGCTTGCGCCGGGTCACGCTGGAGGGGCAGGTGCCGGAGGCGGCGCGGGCGGCCCTGGGCCTCTCCCCCGGCGCGCCGGCACTGGCGGCCGAAGTGCTGGCGGGACAGGGGCGCGTGCTGGATGCGCTGCGAAGCCGCGGCTACGCGCTGGCGAAGGTGAGCGCGCCGGTGGCGACGCTCGACCCCCAGGCGCAGGCGCTCGACGTCTCTTATAAGGTTGAGGCTGGGCCACAGGTCGACCTCGGGCCGATCAGCGTCGGCGGGCTGGTCCGTGTCGATCCGGCCTTCGTGCGCCGCCGGCTCTTGGTCGAGCAGGGTGAGCGGTTCGATCCCGCGAAGATCGAGCTCGCCCGGCAGGACCTGGCGCAGCTCGGCGTGTTCGCGACCGTCCGCGCCCGGGCGGCCGACCAGTTGGACGCGGCCGGGCAGTTGCCGCTGGCGTTCGACGTGACGGAGCGGGCACGGCATGCAGTCGGCGCCACGGCGGCCTACTCGACCGACCTGGGCGCCAGCATCGGGGCCACGTTCCAGCACCGCAACCTGTTCGGCCAGGCGGAGCAGCTGAATCTGGGCGTGGCGGTGACCCAGCTCGGCGGCAGCGCCAGCCGGGGGATCGGCTACAATGCGACGGCATCGCTGCTGAAGCCGGATTGGCTGCGGCGCAACCAGTCGGTGCAGGTGAGCCTGCAGGCGATCAAGGAGAGCCTCGACGCCTACGACCGCACGGCGGTGCTGGGCGGGATCACGGTCAGCCGCAAGTTCGCCAAGGCGTGGATCGCGAGCGTCGCCGTGCAGGCGCAGCAGTCCCTGATCACGCAAGAGGGCGTGCAGCGCAGCTATACCCTGCTGGGCCTGCCGCTCGGGTTGCGCTACGACTCGACGGGGCCGGAGGGGCTGTTCGAACCGACGCATGGCATCAAGGCAGCGGCGGTCGCGACGCCGACGGATGTCCTGACCGGCCGGGGAGCCACCTTCACGATCTTGCAGGCGTCGGGCTCGACCTACATCAACCTGGGCGCCCCGGGCCGCAGCATAGTGGCAGTGCGGGGCCTGGTCGGCAGCGTGCAGGGGGCGAGCACCTTCGACCTGCCGCCGGACCAGCGGTTCTACGCCGGCGGCGGTGGCACGGTGCGGGGCTATAAATACCAGTCGATCGGACCCAAGTTCCGCAGCGGCCGGCCCACGGGCGGCACGTCGATCACCGCCGCCACGGTCGAGTACCGGCAGCGCTTCGGCGAGAGCTTCGGCGCGGCGGTGTTCGTGGACGCGGGGCAGGTGAGCGCGTCCAGCACGGCGTTCAACGGCAACCTGCGGGCGGGCGCCGGGGTGGGAGCGCGCTACTACACGCCGATCGGGCCGATCCGGTTGGACGTGGCGGTGCCGCTGAACAAGCTGCGCGGCGACGATAATTTCGAGCTGTATATCGGCATCGGGCAGGCATTCTGATGCGCCGGGTGCTCCGAGTGGCGCTTTGGCTGGTGGGCGCGCTGTTGCTGCTGCCCGTGGTGGCGGTGGCGGTGGTTTTGCTGGGATTGAACACCGCGCCGGGCCGGAGCCTGGCGGAGCGGACGATCGCCAGCGTGACCGGCGGCATGGTGGTGCTGGACGGGCTGTCGGGCCGCTTCCCGGACGCGTTGCGGGTGCGGCATCTGGAGGTGCGCGACGCGGCCGGCGCCTGGCTGCTGGCCGACGACGTGCTGCTGGACTGGTCGCCGACTCGGCTGCTCCAGCGCACGGCCCGCATCGACCGGCTGGAGGCTGCGCGGCTGCAGGTGCCCCGGCTCTCGGCCGCGGACCCGGCCGCGCCCAACCCGCCGGCCGACAGCAAGCCGTTCTCCTTGCCGGTGCGGGTGGTCGCGCAGCGCATCCATGTAGCGCGGGCCGAGCTTGGCCCTGGCGTGCTTGGGACCGCTGCGGCGCTCTCGATGGACGGCAGCGCGGACGTGGCGTCGCTGCAGGCCGGCAGCGTGGACCTGTCGCTGAAGCGGCTCGATTCGGCCGGCGCCTATAACGCCACAGTCCGCATCGATCCGGCGCGCATCGCGGCAACGCTCGACGCTGCCGAGCCGGATGGCGGCCTGATCGCGGCGCTGGCGAAGCTGCCGGGTTTGGGGCCGCTCTCGATCAAGGCCAGTCTCGACGGCCCGCGTACCGTCGCCGCGACCAACCTGGCGCTGACTGCTGGCCCGCTGCAGGCGAGCGCGAAGGGCACGCTTGACCTCGATGGTTCGGCAGCGGACCTCGATGTCTCCGCGTCCGCGCCGGCGATGACGCCGCGGGCGGATGTGGCGTGGCAGGGCATCGCGCTGCAGGCCCGGGTGCACGGGCCGTTCACGGCGCCCGACGCCACGGGGCAACTGCGGGTCGAGGGCTTGGCCGCGGCGGGCGCCGGGGTGAGGCGGCTGGTTGCGGACATCCAGGGCAATGCCGGCCGCGTCGGGCTGCACGCGACGGCGGAGGGCGTGCGGCTGCCGGCCTCGAATGCCGAATTGCTGGCGGCAGCGCCCGTGGTGCTGGACGCCGATGCGCGCCTGGACGACCCGGCCCGGCCCGTCACCTTCGCCCTGGCCCATCCGCTGCTGTCCATCAAAGGTGACGCGCGGACGGGCGGCGACATCTCCGCCACCGCCGACGTGAGCGCGCCGGACCTGGCGCCGTTCGCTGCCATGGGCGGGGTGGACCTGCATGGCAGCACGGCGCTGCGCCTGCACGCGGCGATGGGCGCGGTGACCGAGGTCGAGGCGGACGGCAAGGTCTCGATAACCGGCGGCTTGGCGCCAGTGCCGGCGTTGATCGGGGACGCGACCCTGGGCGTGTCGGCACAGCTTGCTGGGACGGACATCACGCTGTCGCGGCTGGAGGTCGGGGGCAAGGCGCTGCGCCTCTCGGCCCAGGGCAGCAGCAAGGCGGGCGCGCTGGATGCGACGTACCGCCTCGGGCTCACCGACCTGTCGCTGCTCGCCCCCACGGTGTCCGGTGCCGTCGAGGCCGATGGGCATGTGCAGGGGCCGACGAACTCGCTGGTCCTCGACACGACCATCAAAGGTGAGGTCGGCGCGCCGAACGTGCCGCGCGGGCCCGTGACCGTGACGGTCGCGTTGCAGGGCCTGCCCGGCGCCCCGACCGGCCGGGTGGTGGCGGAGGGCACGCTGATCGGCGCGCCGCTCGCTTTGGCTGTTTCGGCGCAGCGCGAGGCGGATGGCGCGCTGCATGCGACCATCGAGCGCGCGGACTGGCGCAGCCTGCACGCGGAGGGCGCGCTGACCTTGCCATCCGGCGCCACGCTGCCGCTGGGCCGGGTCGACCTGCGTATGGAAAGGCTCGACGATCTGCGCCCCCTCATCGGCCAGTCGCTATCCGGCAGCGTGACGGCGCAGGTCGATGTGGACGCGCACGAGGCGCGGTTGCAGGCCGAGGCGCGCAACGCCGGCCTGCCCGGCAGCCGCGTGGGCCGCGCCGTCCTTTCGGCCCGGGTCGCCGAGCCCACGACCCAGCCGGTGGTCAATGCCCAGCTCTCGGTGGAGGGGATCGACGCCGGGGGCGCCACGGGATCGGCCAAGGTCGACGTGTCGGGACCGCAGTCCGCGCTGGCCGTTCGCACCACCGCGGCCCTGCAAATCAGCGGAACGGACGCGCAGATCGCCGGTGCGGCGGTGGTGAACGCACCGGCCAAGCTCGTGCAGCTCGGCGCGCTGAAGGTGGTCGCGAAGGGCGAGACGATCCGGCTGCTGGCGCCGGCGCAGGTCCGCCTGGCCGATGGCGTCGCGGTCGACCGGCTGCGGCTGGGCTTGCGGGAGGCGGTGCTGGACGTGGCCGGGCGCCTGTCGCCCACGCTTGACGTGACGGCCACGCTGCGGGCGCCGGCGGACCTGGCACGGCTCGCCTCGCCGGAGCTTGCAGCGGACGGGGCGATCGCGGTGGACGCCCGGCTGACCGGCACGCCGGCGCAGCCTGCGGGAACGGTCAAGCTCACGGCCAGCGGAGTGCGGCTGCAGTCCGGGCCGGGCCGGGCGATCCCGGCGGCGAACCTGACGGCGACCGCGCAGTTGGCAGGAGGCGCCGCCCGCATTGACGCGCGGCTCTCGGCCGGGCCTTCGCTCCAGCTTACGGTGGCGGGACAAGCGCCGCTGGGCGCCGGGGCGGTCGACCTGCGGGCAACGGGGGCGCTCGACCTCGTGCTGCTCGACCCGGTGCTGACCGCGAGCGGGCGGCGCGCGCGGGGCCGGGTCACGCTGGATGCGCTGGTGGCCGGCACTACGGCCGCGCCCCGCATCAGCGGCACGGCGCAGCTCGCGGGCGGCGAGGTGCAGGACTTCGCGCAGGGCGTGCGCATCACCAACATCGCCGCGAGCCTGCGAGCCGATGGCGACACAATCCGGATTGCCAGCTTCACGGGCCGGGCCGGGCCGGGCACGGTGGCGGCGTCCGGCAGTGTCGGCGTGCTGGCGCCGGGGCTGCCGGTCGACCTCACGATCATGCTGCGCAAGGCGCGGCCTTTGGCATCCGACCGGCTGAGCGCCGATCTCGACGCTGACCTTACGTTGCGCGGCCAGGCGACCGGCGCGTTGCAGGCCGCCGGGCGCATCGTGGTGCAACGCGCCGAGATTCGCATTCCCGAGCGTCTGCCCGTCACCATCGCCGTGCTGGACGTGCGCCGCCCCGGCCAGAAGCCACCTGCTCCGCCTGCTGCGGGCGGCAGCGTGATCGGCCTCGACCTCACCATCAACGCGCCGCGCGCCATCTTCGTCCGCGGGCGCGGCGTGGACGCCGAGCTCTCGGGGGAGCTGCGGGTCAAAGGCTCCAGCGTTGCGCCCCAGGTCGGCGGCGGGTTCGAGATGCGGCGCGGCACCATCAGCGTCGCGGGAACCACGCTGACCTTCACGCGCGGGCGCGTCGGCTTCGACGGCACCGGAGTCACGGGCAAGATCGACCCGACGCTCGACTTCGTGGCCGACAGCACGGCGGGCACCGTGACAGCGACGCTCGGTATCGGCGGCTACGCCAGCGCGCCCAAGATCACGCTGTCGAGCGTGCCGGAGCTGCCGCAGGACGAGGTGCTGGCCTATCTGCTGTTCAAGCGCAGCGCCAAGGATCTGGGTCCGTTTCAGCTCGCCGAGATCGCCGCTGCGGTCGCCAGCCTGACCGGTGTCGGCGGTGGCGCGAGCAACCCATTGGAGAGCGTGCGGAAAGGCCTAGGGCTGGACCGGTTGTCGGTGGGCGGTGGGGCATCCGGCTCCGCGCCCTCGGTCGAGGCCGGGCGGTATGTGGGCAACGGCGTGTACGTGGGGGCGAAGCAGGGCACCACGGGCGGCGGGACGCAGGCGACAGTGCAGATCGACATCACCAAGGGGCTCAAGGCGCAGACGGACGTGGGGACCGGGCAGGGCGGCAACTCGGTCGGGCTGACCTACCAGTTCGAGTATTAGCGTGCTTAAACACGGCCGCGGCGAGCGGGGCAAAGTCCCGAGCCGAAGGGGAAATGCCATGAAGCATGCGATTGCCTGGGTCCTTGCGGCCCTGCTGCTGCCCGTGCCGGCAGTGGCTCAGGACCCGCATGCCCCGCCTGCTGCCGAGCATGAGGCGGGAGCATCGCCGCGCGCCCCGGCGTCCGAGCCCAGTGCGGACAAGATGACATCGCACACGCTGGCGCTGCCCGGCCGCACCCTGGCGTTCACCGCGACCGTCAGCACCATCCGCCTGGCCAACCCGCAAGGCGTGGCGCAGGCCGAGGTGGTCGTGACCGCGTTCCAGCTCGCGGGCGCCGCGCCGGGCAGCCGTCCGGTGACATTCGCGGTGAACGGCGGCCCTGGCGCGTCGTCGGCCTGGCTGAACCTGGGCGCCATCGGGCCGTGGCGCCTCCCGTTCGGGACCCCCATCAGCCCCAGCATGCGCCCGGCCTTGGTAAACAACGCCGAGACCTGGCTCGATTTCACCGACCTCGTGTTCATCGACCCGGTCACCACCGGCTATAGCCGGGTCCTGGCCGGGGACGAGGTGCGGCGGCGCATGCTGTCGGTGAACGGCGACATCGACGAGCTCGCCACCGTCACGCGCCGCTGGCTGGAGGCCAATGGCCGTCTGCAATCGCCGAAGTTCATCGCCGGCGAGAGCTATGGCGGGTTCCGCGGTCCGAAGCTGGCGCGGGCGCTGCTGGACGATCAGGGGGTGGGCGTCAGCGGCCTGGTGCTGATCTCCCCGGTGCTGGACTTCAATGGACGGGAGGCGCCGTACGATCCGCTGCGCTGGGTGGCGCGGCTGCCGTCCATGGCCGCCGCCGCCCGCGGTGCCTCTGGACGGGCCGAGATGCGCGACGTCGAGAGCTATGCCGGGACCGACTTCCTGCTGGACCTGGTGCGCGGCGAGCACGACCCCGCCGCGGTCGAGCGGATCAGCGCGCGAGTCGCGGCGCTGACCGGGCTCGATCCCGCGCTGGTGCGGCGTCGGATGGGCCGGGTGGACATCGGCACCTTCACGCGGGACCGGGACCCGGGCCGGGTCGCCAGCCCGTATGACGCCACGATCTCGGCGGCCGACCCGTTCCCGGCGGCGGCGAACGACAACTCGCCCGACGCCATCCTGGACGCGCTGCGTGGCCCGGTCACCAGCGCGATGCTGGACGTCTATGGGGCGCGGCTGGATTGGAAACCCGCCGGAGCGCCGGCCCGCCAGTACTCCCTGCTGAACGAGGCCACGGCGCATGAGTGGGACTACGGCCGCGGCAGCACCCGGCCGGAGGTGATGACCGCGATGCGACAGTTCCTGGCGCTCGACCCCGCCACGCACGTGCTGGTGACGCACGGGCTTACTGATTTGGTCACGCCGTACTTCGCGACCCAATTGCTGCTGAACCAGGTGCCGGAGCTTGGCCCCGGGGACCGGCTGCAGCTCCGGGTCTATCGCGGCGGGCACATGTTCTATGGCCGGGACGCGTCCCGTGCGGCGCTGCATGGCGATGCGGAGGCGCTGGTCACGGCCGCGCTGGCCGCATTGGGACCAGGCAACCCGCAGCCAGGAGCGCCACCGCCCCCAGCGCCAGGAACACCCAGTGAGCCGGCCAATCGCTGACCAGCGCGGCCGTGAGCGCCGGGGCCGCCGCCTGCGCCAGCAGCACGGGCAGCGCGATGCGGCCGATCCGGCTGGCGTAACCCTGCGGCCCGAACAAGTACAGGGGCAGCACGCCACGGCTGATGGTGAGGATGCCGTTGCTCATGCCGTACCCGAGCACGAAAACCAGCGTGCCGGCATAAAGCGGGGCGCCGGGCAGCAGGACGATCAGCACCAGCGCCACCGTGGCCAGCGGCAACAGGATTGCCCCCGCCCACGTGGTGGCGAGCGGCGTCCAGTTGCGGCCGGCGGTGGCCTGGACCAGGCGGCTGGCCACCTGGGCCGGGCCGATCAGGGCGGCGACGGCCACGGCCTCGGTGACTCCCAGGCCGAGCCCGGCCAGCAGCGCCGGCGCGTTAACCGTGACCACAGTGGAAATCGCGGCGCGGAGGGTGAAGAAGATCGCCATGAGGACGAAAACCAGTTGGCCGCGGGCGGGGCCGGGATGCGCTGCGCCCTCCGGCACCAGCACGACAGCCTGGGCGGTGGGCACCAAAAAAATGTAGATCGGCAGGTTAACGCTCAGCAGGATTCCGGCATAGGCCCCAAGCGTCACGCGCCAGCCATAGCTCGCGACCATCGCGGCCCCCATCGGCCAGCCCAGGCTGCTGGCGAAGCCGCCCAGCAGGGTGATGCCCGTGATGGCGGGCCGCGCCGCCGCACCGAGCAGCCGGCCGGCCGTGGCAAAAGCTGCATCGTACAGCCCGGCCGACATGCCCAATCCCAGCACGGCCCAGCCGATATACCATTGCAGCAGGCCCGGGCTCGTTGCCAGGATCAGCAGCCCGGCCGCCTTCAGCACCGTGCCCGTCACCAGCACCGGCCGGCCGCCGCGCCGGTCGATCTGCCGGCCCATCCAGGGCGCGCACACGCCGCTGAGCAGCAACGCCACGGAGAAGCCACCGATCACCGCCGTGGTTCCGGCGCCCAGCGTCGCGGCCACGGCGGCCGTCGTCACGGCGGGTACGTAGTACGTCGTCGCCCAAGCGGTCATTTGGGTAAAGCCCAGCACCAGGGCCAGGCGGCGGGATGCAGTCACCCAGCCATGCTAAACCCTTTCAACCACGAAACCACGATCCCAGGAGCAACCCATGCAGATTGCCGAGCACGTCTTCATCGTCACCGGCGGCGCATCCGGCCTGGGCGCCGCCACGGCCCGCATGGTGGTCGCAGCCGGTGGCCGGGTGGTGATCGCCGACGTGAACCGGGCGGCGGGGGAGGCGATGGCGCAGGAGCTGGGCAGCCTCGCCCGCTTCGTGGAGGCGGACATCACCAACGAGGCGTCGGCGCAGGCGGTGGTGGCTACGGCGGAGGCGGAGTTCGGCGGCCTGCATGGCCTGGCGAACTGCGCCGGGATCGCGATCGGGGAGAAGGTGCTGGGCCGCGACGCGCCGCATGCGCTGGCTTCGTTCGCGCGGGTGGTTGCGGTGAACCTGATCGGCACGTTCAACATGATCCGGCTGGCGGCAGCGGCGATCGCCAAGGCGGCGCCGGGTGCGGATGGCGAACGCGGGGTTATCGTCAACACGGCGTCGATCGCCGCGTTCGACGGGCAGATCGGGCAGGCAGCCTATGCGGCCTCGAAGGCGGGAGTGGCGGGGCTGACGCTGCCGGTGGCGCGTGAGCTGGCGCGCAGCGGCATCCGGGTGGTGACGATCGCGCCCGGCCTGTTCGCCACGCCGATGATGGCCGGGCTGCCGGACGAGGTGCAGGCCAGCCTGGCGAGCTCGGTGCCGTTTCCCTCCCGGCTGGGCCGGCCGGAGGAGTTCGCGGCGATGGTCAAGGTGATCTGCGAGAACCCGATGCTGAACGGCGAGGTCATCCGCCTCGACGGCGCACTGCGCATGGCGCCGCGCTAGTGGTGCAAATCAGACGGAAGCATCCGTCTAATTTGCACCACTAGCCTTTGTTTGGTGGACCGACTCACCTAACGCTTGGGAACCAAGCGTTAGGATCGGACCACTAGCGGGTGCCTACGAGGAACAGCCGCGGGAACGGCAGCAGCACGCTGCCGTCCGGCAAAGCGGGGTAAGCGCTGGCAATCCGGTCGCGGTATTCGGCCAGGAGGCCGTCCTTCTCGCTGGCGTTCAGCGGCGCCAGGAAGGGGCGCAGGCCACTGCCTTTGAACCACTCGACCACCGCGTCCGCCCCGCCGGCGAGCGGGTGGTGATAGGTCGTCCGCCACACGTCCACCCGCGCGCAGTGCGGACGTAGCACGCCATAGTACCAGTCCGGCGTTCCCATGCCGGCCCGTGCGCCTGCCGCGTTGGCAAGCTTCGCCGCCCAAGGACCGTCGGCCGCCACGTCCCGCATGATCCGGTGCGCCGGCTCGTCCAGGTTATCCGGCATTTGCACCGCGAGGCTGCCGCCCGGCGCCAGCTTCGCCGCGAGGCGCGGCAGCAGGCCCGCGTGGTCCGGCAACCATTGCAGCACGGCGTTGGCCAGGATCGCGTCGAACGGTCCCGCCTCGTCCCACGTCGCGATGTCCGCCACCCGGAACCGCAGTTGCGGCAGCCGCGCCTGTGCCGCCGCGATCATGTCGGGGGAGCTGTCGAGGCCCGTCACCTCGGCAGCCGGAAAGCGCTGCAGCAGCAACTCCGTGGAGTTGCCGGGGCCGCAGCCGAGGTCCACCGCGGTCGCCGCAACCCGGCCGCGCACCGCGGCGAGCAGGTCGCGCACCGGCCGTGTGCGCTCGTCCTCGAAGGTCGTGTACTGCTTTGGGGACCAATCCATCGGGTGTCTCCGTCAGAGCATGTCCCGCACGGCGGCGGCGTGGGTCAAGGCGCGGTCGACCCACGGTCCCGCCGCCGCGATGGCGGGAGTGAGGTCGAAGGCAGCGGCCAGATCGGCATCGTGCAGCGCCGGGTCGCGAGCGAGCACGGCCTGCAGCGTGTCGCCGGTGCGGCGCACCTCGTCGGCCGCGTGCTCGATCCGCGCGTGCGCGGCTTCCCGCCCCATGAGCGGGCTCAGCCGGGCTGCGGCCGCATCGGCGAACAGCAGGCCGCGCGTCAGATCGATGTTGGCGCGCATGCGCGGGGCATCGACGACCAGGTCTTGCGCCAGCGACGCCGCCTCCCGCAATGCGCCGGACGCCAGGCCGAACAAGGTCGGCAGCGCATGCCACTCGGCGTGCCACAGGCCCGGCGGACGTTCATGTGCGCTGGCCATCGCGTCCAGCAGGGTCGTGACATGGCCCTTGGCAGCGGACGCCGCGGCAAGAACCACGGTGCAGGATACCGGGTTGCGCTTATGCGGCATGGCGGACGATCCGCCACGGCCCGGCACCCAGGGCTCGGCGACCTCGTCCACCTCGGTCGAAGCCAGGTGCGCGATGTCCGTCGCCATCTTGGCCAGCGCCCCCATCAGCGTCGCGAGCCACGCACCCGCCTCCGCCATGCCCGCCCGGCGCGTGTGCCAAGCGATCGGCGCGGCGCCGAGGCCGAGCGCCTGCGCAAACGCGTCGGCGACCGCCGGGCCATGCGCGCCGAGGCCCGCGAGGGTGCCGACCGGGCCGCCCAGCGACGCTACCAGCAGGCGGGATCGCAGGCGGGCAGGCGTTCGGCCACGTCCGCCACGCCGGCCAGCCACACGGCGGCCTTGAAGCCGAAGGTCAGCGGCGCCGCATGCTGGCCATACGTACGGCCGACGCAAGGCGTGTCCCGGTGCGCGCCCGCAAGCACAGCGAGCCCGGCCAGGATGGCGTCGAGGTCGCGCGTCACCAACGCCAGCGCCGCCCGTATCTGCAGCACCAGCGCGGTGTCCAGGATGTCCTGGGTAGTGGCACCCTTGTGGAACGCCCGCTCCAGCTCCCTGGGCAGCCGAGCCTGCACGGCGCGGACGAAGGGGATCGTGGGCACGCCGGACAGCGCGGTCTGCTCGCCCAATGCGGCGAGGTCGAGGCTGTCGGCATTGATCGCCTCGATCGCCGGGGCCAATGCGTCGGGCACCAGGCCGAGCCGCGCCTGGGCCCGCGCCAACGCCGCCTCGGCCGTGAGCATCGCGGCGAGCCGCGCCTGGTCCGAGAACACGTCGCGCATGGCCACGGTCGCGAACAGCGGGCCGAGCAGCGCAGAGTCGACGGCGGAGAATGTCATGCGGGGCGGCTTTTGGCTTGTCGTACGGCGCGCCAGACTCGTTCGGGCGTGGCCGGCATGTCGATGTGATCGACGCCGAGCGGTGCCAGCGCGTCCAGGATTGCCGCGATCACCGCCTGGGGCGCCGCCATGGCGCCAGCCTGGCCCGCGCCCTTCACGCCCAACGGGTTGGCGCCGGTCGGCACGCCATTCAGCTGGATTTCGAGGCCGGGCAGGTCCGCAGCGCGCGGCAGCGTGTAGTCCATGAACGAGCCCGTCAGCAGTTGGCCGCTCGCGGAGTCATACACCGTGCGTTCCAGCATGGCCTGGCCGACCCCCTGGGCGACGCCGCCCTGGACCTGCCCGATCGTCAGCATGGGGTTCACGACCGTCCCGAAATCATCGACGGCGGTATAGGCGGCCAAGGTCACCTGCCCGGTATCCGGATCGATCTCGACCTCGGCGACGTGGCAGCCATTGGGAAAGGTGATGAGGTCGAGCAGGTGCCAGACGTAGGTGTCGAGCCCAGCCTCACGCGCCACGTCGAGCAACGCGACGCTGCGGTCCCCCGCCCGGAACTGCCCGGCGGTGAAAGCGACCTCGTCCTCCCGGGCCTGCAACAGCCCGGCCGCGAGCCGCCGGCCCTTGGCAATGACCGCATCGATGGCCGCGACCAGCGCCGATCCGCCCATATGCAGGGACCGCGCGCCGCCATGGCCGTTGCCGTCCCGCACGCTGTCCGTGTCGGCCTGGACATACCGGAAAGCCTCGATCGGCAGCCCCAGGCGGTCGGCGGCGACCTGCGGGAAGCTGGTCTCGTGCCCCTGGCCGTTGGACTGCGTGCCGACCAGCAGCGCGACCCGTTCGTCCTCCTCGAACCGGATCTCGGCGCCCTCGTTCGGCGCGCCGCGCGCGGTCTCCATGAAGCACGTGACGCCGATGCCGCGCAGCAGACCCCGGCGCCGGGTCGCATTCCGCCGGTCGGCGAAGCCGGCATGGCCGGCGGCGGCCAGGGCCAGGTCGATGTTGGCGGTGAACGCGCCGCCGTCGATCGTGGTGCCCATCGCGGTCCGGTGCGGGAAATCACGCACCAGGTTGCGGCGGCGCAGCTCGATCCCGTCCATGCCAACCACACGCGCGGCGGCGTCGATCAGCCGTTCCATGAGGTAGTTCGCCTCCGGCTTGCCCGCGCCGCGATAGGCGTCGACCGGGACCGTGTTGGTGAACGCGCCGCGCACCTTCATGAACACCGCGGGGATAGCATAGCCGCCCCCCATGGCGTTCGCCGGCGCGTTGGTGGAGCTGCCGGGACCGCCAGTGGACATCGCGGCGCCCAGGTTGGCGATGGTGAAGACGTCGAGCGCCAGAAAGAGCCCGGCCGCATCCAGCGCCAGCCGCCCGCGCGTCAGGTTGTCGCGGCCATGCGCGGTCGAGACGAAATCCTCGGTATGGTCGGATGCCCACTTGACCGGCCGCCCCAGCCGCCGCGCCGCCCAGAGCAGCATGATGTATTCGGGATACAAACCGTTCTTGACGCCGAAGCCGCCGCCCACGTCGGGGCTCGTGACCCGGATCGCCTCGCGGGGCACGTGGAAGACCGTGTCGGCCAGCGGATCGCGGATGCCGTGCACCCCCTGTCCGGTCAGCAACAGGTGGAAGCGTCCGTCATACTCGCCGATGGCGGCACGGTGCTCCAGGGGCGCCACGATGACCCGGTTGTTCACCAACTCCAGCTCGACGACGTGGGCCGGGGCGCTGAAGGCGGCCTGCACCGCCGCGCGGTCGCCCCGCTCGAAGTGGAAGGCCAGGTTGCCCGGCACGTCATCCCAGAGCTGCACGGCGCCGGCGGCCAGCGCGTCTTTCGCCTCGGTCACGCAGGGCAGCGCGTCGTATTGGACCGCGACGCGCTCCGCCGCATCGCGGGCGGCGGTGCGCGAGGTGGCGACCACGAAGGCGACGGGTTCCCCCACATAGCGCACCCGGCCGGCTGCCAGCGCGTAACGGGCGGGCACGTGCATCGGCCCGACCGTCACGACCTTGGTCGCACAGGGGATCGGGCCCAGGCCATGCAGGTCGGCCGCGGTGAAAACGCCCAGCACGCCGGGTGCCGCCGAGGCCTCCGTCCCGTCGATGCCGGTAACGGCGGCATGGGCATGCGGCGACCGGACGACGTGGACATAGGCTTGGCCCGGCCGGTTCACGTCATCGGTGAAACGGCCCTGGCCGGTCAGGAACCGCCGGTCCTCCAGCCGTCGCAGCGACTGGCCGGAGAACGGCCCCATGGCGCGTTGCGTGGTCATGGTGTTCGATCTCTGCGCTTCGGGCCGCAAAAAACACGGCGTGGGCGGCGGGTCAATCACACGCGGCCCCGGACGCGGAGCCATGCCATCAGCACCGCGTCCACCGGAACGGCGACCCCCTCCCGCAGGCGCCAATACCAGCGCTTGCCGGCGCTGTTGGATGCGGGTCCCCAGGTCGGCCGGCAAGCCCGCGCGCGCAGCCCGGCCAGGCGCAGCAGCAGCACGCAGCGCGGCAGGTGGTAGGCGGAGGTGGCGGCATAGACCAGCCCTGTGTGGCCGCGCAGCAGCTCGGCGCAGGCGCAAACCGACGAGATCGTGTTGGTGCCGGTCGGTTCCGTCCTGATCCGGCCGGGCGCTACGCCACGGTCGCGCAGCAGGGCGGCCATCACGTCGGCCTCGGCTGGGCCGTGGCGGCCGACGCCGCCGGTCGGCATGTATATGGCTCCTGGCAGCCGCTCGCCCAGGCGGAATGCCGCCTGCACCCTGTCCAGCATGGCGCCGCTGGGCTGGCCGTCGGGGCGCACGGCGGCGCCGAAGATGATGATGACGGGCGGCATCAAGGCGGTGGCGCCAGCAGGATGCGGTTCGTGCTCGACAATGCGTCATAGGTCTGGCGCCAGGCCCGGGCGAATGCGGCGGGGTCCGTGCCGCGGGCCTGCAGCGCGGCGCCGATGCCGCCCACCGTGCGCACCCCGTCGATCAGGCCCAGGATCGCGGCGGCCAGGGGCGGCAGCGGCACCGGGACGCGCAGGCCATCGAACAGGAAGGGCAACGTGCCGTCGCCGCGGATGTTGCGGGCCAACTCGGCCGCCGGAAGCTCGCGCGCCACCGGGATGGCGCCGTCCCGCATCGGGTCGGGCGCTGGCCGGGCCTCGGCGCCGCGGACGCAATAGGCGACGTGGGTGCTCATGTTCCCCGTCAGCGCCTCGGCCAGGCCCGCGCGGGCGGCCGGCGCCAGCGCGGCGATGCGGGCGCGCAGCTTGGGATCGGGCAGGTAGACGGCGGGGTCATAGCGCAGCGGCTCCATAAGCGCCGTGACCTGCAGCCCGGCGCCTTCGAGCAGCGCGATCAGCTCCGGCGCGGTATAGGCCCGGTCCCGCGGGTTCAGCAGCAGGTCGTAGAGCCCGGCGTCCCCGCCCTCGATATGGTCGCCGAAATAGGTGTTGCGGCGCAGCCAGGCGGTCTCCGGCAGATGGCGCATGACCCGGCGCGCCACGTCCAGCCGGGCCGGCGGGAGATCGTCCTCCGGCGCCAGCAGCCGCAATGCGTCCTGCAGCATATAGACGCCGGTGCGGCCATGCGGCGCATAGACCATCAGCCCCAGCCCGCCGCCCGGCGCCAGCACGGACAGCAGCGCCCGCAGGCCCTCCGCCGGGTCCGGCAAGTGGTGCAGCACGCCGCAGCAATCGATGTAGTCGAACGGACCGAGGCCCGATCCCGGCAGGTCCAGCAACGATCCCCGGTGCCAATCGAGGGTCAGCCCCCGCGCTTCCGCCCGCGCCCGCGCCACCCCGTGCGCGGCCATGGAGCGGTCCAGATAGGTGACCCGGCCCGGCCGCCCTGCCGTCGCCATCTGCTGCGCCAGCATGATCGCACCGTCCCCGGTGCCGCCGCCGGCCACCAGCGCGTGGAGCGGCTGCGAGGCCGGGCGCCCCGCCTGGAACACCCAATGGTCGACCTCTCGCAGGTGGCTCGGGCTGCCGATGATCAGGCGCCGCGCCTCGTCCCGCGGGTCCCGCTTGGGATAGGGGAAGGCCTCGTACTGCGCGGCGAGCTTGGCGTCGATTGCGTCCGTGATTGCATCCGTCATGCCGAACACCTATCCCGCGGCGATGCATTCTTCCAGGACGCGAGATACTCATACGCGGGGCTATTTTGGCATCGGGGCGGAGGGCGTCTCGAAGTCCGCCAACATGGGCGCCCTGCTGCGCACCGGGCACGCGTTCGGGGCGGCGTTCTGCTTCACGGTCGGCGGCGGCTGGGACGCACGCGCCGGGCGGATGGCGGACACCGCGGACACTCCGGCGCACGTGCCGCTCTGGCGGTTTGCCGACCCGGCCGCGATCCGGCTGCCGCGGGAGTGCACGCTGGTGGGGATCGAGCTGCTGGATGACGCCATCGACCTGCCGTCGTTCCGGCATCCGCTGAACGCCGCCTATGTGCTGGGGCCGGAGCGGTCGGTTCTGTCTGCGCCGTTGCGCGAGCAGTGCCGGCACATCGTGCGCATCCCGACCCGGTTCGCCCTGAACCTGGCGGTGGCCGGGGCGCTGGTGCTGTATGACCGCCTGCTGCAGCATGGACGATTCGCCGAGCGCCCGGTGGCGAGCGGCGGCCCCAGCCAGGCTATGGCGCCGCCGGGCGGCCACGGCGACCCGCGGTTTCGCCGCACCGTGCCGGATTGGCTGGCCCCGGATGCGGCGGACCCATGACACGGCGCTTGTCCCGGCCGGGCGCCCGCCGTATTTGAGGTTCCATGCAGTCCAAACTTCTCCTTATTGTGGCCGCCGTCGCGCTGCCGTCCCTGGCTCTTGCCCAAGCCAGGACCGCCGCGCACCGTTCCGCGCATCCGGCGCCGTCCCACGCCGTGCCCAAGTCCCCCGTGCTTGCATCCTCCAAGCCCGCGTCCTCCATGCCCAGGTCGATCGGCAAGTTCGACGACTGGCAGGCCGCCACGCACCAGGAGGCCGGCCAGCTTGTGTGCTATGCCTTTACCCGGGCCACGAGCTCGCAGCCGGCATTGCCGGGCCGGGGCGCTGTGGTCCTGACGGTCACGCAGCGGAACGGCGGGCGCGACGCGGTGGCGGTCAGCGCCGGCTTCGTCTATGCCTCCGGCGCCGAGGTGCAGCTGGCCGTCGACCAGGCGCAGCTTGCGTTCTACACCGCGGACCGCTCTGCTTTCGCCCGCGACGGCAAGGCGGTGGTGGCGGCGTTCGAGAAGGGGCGCCAGGCCATCGCGAAGTCGCCGGGGCCGCGCAACGCCGCCGTGTCCGACACCTTCAGCCTGCGCGGCTTCAATCCGGCCTACGCCGCGACAAATAAGGCGTGCCCGACCAAATGAGCGCGACCCTCGACCTGACGGAGGCCGAGCGCACGCGCATCCTGGCGAAGTCCGCCCTGTTCAACCCACCCACGGCCCAACTGCCGGACGGGCGGCGCGACCTCGTCGGCCTCACGCGCGAGGAGCTGGTGGCCGAGCTGGCGGCGATCGGGGAAAAGCCGTTCCGCGCCAAGCAGCTCTGGCATTGGATCTACCACCAGGGCACGACCGATTTCTCCGCCATGTCCAGCATCGCGCGCCCATTGCAGGAGCGGCTGGCCGAGCGCTTCGTGATCGGCCGGCCCAGCGTCGCCACCGTGCAAACGAGCACGGACGAGACCCGCAAGTGGCTGTTCCGCTTCCGCGACGGTCAGGAGGCCGAGACCGTCTACATCCCCGACCGGCACGAGGACCGCGGCGCCGTCTGCATCTCGTCGCAGGTCGGCTGCACGCTGTCCTGCCGGTTCTGCCATACCGGGACGCAGACCCTGGTGCGGAACCTGGGCGCCGCCGAGATCGTCGGCCAGTTCATGGCGGCGCGCGACGCCTATGGCGAATGGCCCAGCCCACGCGGGGAGACGCCGCGGCTGCTGTCCACGATCGTGCTGATGGGCATGGGCGAGCCGCTGTACAATTATGAGAACGTAGCCCGCGCCATGCGGATCGTGATGGACGGGGAGGGGATCGGCCTGTCCCGCCGCCGCATCACGCTCAGCACGTCGGGCGTCGTGCCGATGATGGACCGCTGCGGGACGGAGCTCGGGGTCAACCTCGCGGTCTCATTGCACGCCGTGCGGGACGACCTGCGCGACGAGATCGTGCCACTCAACCGCAAATATCCGATCGCCGAGCTGATCGCCGCCTGCCGCCGCTACCCCGGCGCCAGCAATGCCCGGCGCATTACCTTCGAGTACATCATGCTGCGCGGCGTCAACGACAGCGAAGCGGACGCGCGGGAGCTCGTGCGCCTGATTGCCGGCATCCCGGCCAAGGTGAACCTGATCCCGTTCAATTCCTGGCCCGGCAGCGACTACCGGCCGAGCGGGCGGGAGGCGCTGGAACGCTTCGCCGCGATCGTGCAGAACGCGGGCTTCGCCGCCCCGATCCGGATGCCGCGCGGGCAGGACATTTTGGCGGCCTGCGGGCAACTGCGAACCGACAGCCGCCGGACCCGACCTGCGGCGTAGCTTTCTAGGTTGGCACGGACGCTGACGCTGTTGGCCAATTCCCAGGAGATCGGTGAGGAGGGGCCGGCCGAGCGTTGCGGTCGGCGTCGGCCGAACCATCTATCGGACATGGACGACACGCCCCATACACCCACTTCCGCCGAGCATTTGGCCCGGCATGACGCCGAACGCACGCCGCCCGCGTCGAAGCCGCTCGATCCGAAGCTGCCGCCGGAGGTTGGCGGGCCCAAGGGACCGGAGCCGACCCGCTTCGGCGATTGGGAGCAGAAGGGCCGCTGCACCGATTTCTAGGCGCGGGCGAGCCGCCGATGCAGGGCGGCCTTGACCGTGTTCTCCAGCAGGCAGGCGATGGTCATCGGACCGACGCCTCCGGGCACGGGGGTGATGGCGCCGGCAACGGCCGCGCACTCGTCGAAGGCGACGTCGCCGACTAGCTTGCCGTCCGGCCTGCGGTTGATGCCGACATCGATGACGGTGGCGCCGGGCTTGATCCAGTCGCCGCGCACCATTTCGGGCCGCCCCACTGCGGCCACCAGGATATCGGCCCGGCGGCACTCTCCGGCGAGGTCCACCGTGCGGGAGTGTGCAATCGTGACCGTGGCGTCGGCCGCCAGCAACAGGGTCGCCATAGGCTTGCCGACGATGGCCGACCGGCCCAGCACCACGGCCCGGGCGCCGCGCAACGGGGTTCCGGCCGCCGCCAGCAGGCGCATGACGCCGGTGGGCGTGCAGGGCGCCAGCACATCCACCCCATCCTGCAGGCGGCCGACATTCAGCGGATGGAAGCCGTCCACGTCCTTGGCCGGATCGATCGCCTCGAGGATCGGCCGGGGCAAGATGGCATTTGGCAACGGGAGCTGCACGAGGATGCCGTCGACCTCGGGATCGGCGTTCAGCCGCTGGATCACGGCCAGCAGGTCGCAGGCGGAAACGCTGGCGGGCAGGCGTATGGTCTGGGCGAGCAATCCTGCACCCTGCGCCGCGCCGTCCTTGTTGCGGACATAGACGGCGCTGGCTGCGTTGTCGCCGACCAGCACGACGGCGAGGCCCGGCTTGAACGGCAACTCCGCGGTTCGTTCGGCGATACGGGCGCGGAGGGCGGCGGCGACTGCTTTGCCGTCGATGACCCGGGCCGTCATCACATGAGCGTCCACGTCCCCGTGACGATTCCGGTGAAGATGGTCGCCAGCAGCGGGCGCGCGACGTATTGCAGGAGGAGGATGGCGATGATCGGACTGATGTCGATATTGCCGAAATTGGGCATCACGTTGCGGATCGGGCGCAGCACCGGCTCGGTGACGCGGGTCAGGAAGTCCCCGATGGTCCAGACCAGCCGGTTGCGCGTGTCGAGCACGCCGAAGGAGGCCAGGGTGCTGAAGATGGCCGACAGGATCAGCGCCCAGATAAACAGGCCGATGATGGCGTTGAGCAACTGAAAGAGCGCGGGAATCACGTCGGGCGGCCTCCTTGGGAATGCGGCGGACCCTACCCATGCGCCAGGCGTGGCGCAACCAGGCGCGGAACGTCGGCTGGGCGCGCTTGACTTGACTGGCCGGTCTGAGCATTGTCCGCCGCCTGCACGGCGGGGCTGTAGCTCAGTTGGGAGAGCGCCTCGTTCGCAATGAGGAGGTCAGCGGTTCGATCCCGCTCAGCTCCACCACGCCGTGTCAATGGGTTAGCTGCTGGTCTGTGCCGGAATAGCAACGGTCTAAAAATCAGAGCGGACCCCCAACGGACCTCGTGGGCTGACGTGTCCTGGCGGCAGCCATTGCGGAATCGCAGCTCGGCCTTTCATGGGCAGGCTGGATTTCCTCTCATCGGACGCAAAGGGTGGGGCAGCCTACGCCACGTAGCGACCGCTGCCGGCCTCTCGGGCCTGCCCCAGCGCCGCCAGGGCTTTCAGCATGGGAGCCAGCTTGGCCGCGCGGACGCCGCGGAACTGCTGGGCCAGGTCGGCGGGTCCGGCGCGTCCGGTGCGGGCCAGGGCAGCGCGTAGAGCCATGTATTGTGCTCCCACCGCCTTGGGCCAGGCTGGTAGGGCGGCGTCAGCATCCATCGCCATCGCAAGCTGTTCCTTGCGCGCGGCTTGCGCCATCTCTGCCGGGGCTTGGTAGGCGGGGCGAAGCCAGCGTACCTGGCCGGCGGCTTCCTCCGCCTTCCGCTCCCGGTTCAGGGCCACCACCCGTTCCACGATGGCGGCGGCGGACAGGTCTGCGGGCCAGCCATAAGCCGCGGCAACGGCAGTATCCATGCGGTCGTGAACGTGGCGCAGCACCTCGACGTGCCCAGCGTCCAATGTGTCCCGGTCCGCGTCAGTGAGGGGCTGTCCGGCGCGGATGGCGGTCAGGACGTTGTACAGCCCGGTCAGTGTCAGATAGGGGTGTGCGGCCATGCGTACTTTGCGCACCATGTCCAGCTCCTCCGCCAGTGCAGCAATCTCGGCAGCCTGTGGTGCAGTGGCAGCGGGAAAAGGGAAAGGGTCAAAACAGCGGGTTTTGTTATAGCGGGCATCGTTGCCGAACCCCAGCCAACCTCCCGCAGCCGGCGCCCATGTCGTGTGTATCCTCGATGACAGCACTCCCAAGTGGAAGGCATCGGCAGTGGCGATGCAAATCAGGGCGTCATCTGACACTATCGAGGCATCTAGAAATGTGAAAAGACGATGCTTTGAGGTCGCTACCGTTGCGATATATCTGGGCAAGCCGTGCAGTGCCGGCCGGATGTCCCCCCGTGGCTCCCCAAACACCCACCATGCTTTGCGGTATGTGTCGCGGGCATTCTGGTCGCGCTCCGGCTTCACATGTAACAGCAAATGTTGAAAAACGGCCGGAAAGCGTTGCCGTGCCTCTGCCTCGGTCAGTCCAAATAGGTCTACCACCATCAAACCTCGGCTGCGCCCGGTTAGGTCTTTGCCATTCAGGTAGGGCCGGATGTGCGCGTCTAGGCCGGACACCCGGCCTAACCCCAGCGCCGCTGCTTTAGAGGGTGTTATCATGAACCCTGCGCCGTGCAGCTTCACGCCAGGACTGCTAACTGTCCGTCTCGGAATGAGTTTGCAACGAGCGGTATGGGGATTGTGGGTGACCGGTCCAGACGCGATCTCAGTAGATTGTCGAAGCTTTACTGGATGATCTCATGTGGACCCCGACCACCCGCGCG
>JAABUW010003293.1_pt1 | contig 23274 bp, 2 predicted proteins | sample 5560081 | NCBI WGS metagenome assembly JAABUW01 (sample SAMN10711882, study PRJNA513363) | rock metagenome | isolation source: Antarctica rocks | place: Antarctica: Victoria Land, Knobhead sud
TAACGAGCGTAATTTAAGCCCGGAGCTTCAGGGGCCCTGGCCTTAGAAAATCACGTGATTTACCACCTAAAATTTTGATGTTCTGTGATCGCCCCTATCGACGGTAGCGACCCCCCGGAACCACCCCTAACGCCAGCAAGTTTTGATCCCCGGAATCGATCGATTCAGGCGAAATCCTCGCGGGGGTGATGCGCAGGCCATGCGCCAGGGCATGCGTCAGGGGTTTATGGGTGCGACAGTGACAGTTAGGGGGTGGCGACAGCGACAGGACCATGGAATGCGCCATGGCCATGAATGGAATGGGGCCATGGCCATGAATGGAATAGGGCCATGGCCATGAACAGGGGCCATGGACGGGGGTCCAAAGTTGGTGGCGCACCCCTAATTTAGTGCCCGTTAGTGGCGGTTTTAGGCTTGCTCGGTATACGCCCGAGTGGCCCTAGGCCCCTTGGCTGTATGCCTCGGGCGCCTGTCGAGTCGGTAGATGGGTGTCGCGTTTAAGGCTCCCGGGGCGCCCGTCGAGCGCCCTGAGCCACGATCGAGCCACTTTTCGTTTTGCCGACGTATGAACCTAGCGTAAGCTATAGGCTTGGTATAGGTAACTTTATTTTAGGCCTCGGTGATATAATATATTTAATTAGTCGTTATAGTAGTAGTAAAGACCGAATAATATCCCTTACCGATTTAGTGCGGCTAGGCGGGGTAGTTTTAACTAGTTATCTATTACTACTACTATAGCTAGTATTATAGTTATTAATATTAGATTCTAAATTACCCTATAGTTCGTATAATCTTAAGACGTCTTTATATCTCGTTATAATATCGCCCCCTTAACGGGGAATTATTATTAAGACTTTATTAGCTAGCGGTATATTATTATCTATAATATATTTATTACTCCTAGTGGTATACTCTTCGGTTTACCAAACTTAGGTAAAGCGGAGTACTTTACCCGTATATATTAATATATAGTAGAAGTAATTATCTTTATAGCCGATAAATATACTTTTTTTACCGCGATTAGTAAACTTTTACTAGTTTTTACCTATAATATAGTGTTCCTAGTATAGGCCTATTTAGCCGATATTACGTAGATATAATAAATTAGGGCGTATTCTAATAGAGCCCTAATAAGGCGTAATATTTATTATAATAATAAGAGATTGATTTCGTAGTTAATTCGTTATAGAGATAAGTTTTAAGATAAGTTTATTATCGAGTCCGCTATTAATTAATAAGATGTATACTTTCTCGAGTAAGATTTAGTTAATACGCTCTAATATACTATTTATTTAGGGGTTATTAGGGATAAAGTAGCTCTAGACGATATTATATTCGAAATAATAATTAATAAACTCGCCGTTAGTATATATAGGATCTTTATAGAGGTAATAAATTTTATAGTCTCTATATTCCTTAATACTTTTATAGCTACGGAATATACCGAAGATATTTAATTTATAAGGGATAAAGTAGTAATAGTTATATTTATATTTATCGTTAATAAATATAATTATGAAACCGAAATCATAAACTTTTAGGTTAATAATATCGCTATAGATAATATCGGATTTAAATCGTCTTTACCGTAGGCGACGTTTATATAAGTACGTATATATTTTAATAACGTTATATATTTCGTAATTATTATTTTCTTTAACTTTAGATAGGTCGATTCTATCGGCTATTTAGGATAAATATATAATATTATTTTTACCTAGGTAGTCGAGTCTTTTATATTATAAAGTTAAGGCCTTAGCGTCTATAGTAGATAAAGCGAGTTAATTTTATTTATATATATATAGGACGTAGAGATTATATTCCTAAAGGGTCGTAATAATATTTTTAAATCCTATTAAGATCCCCTCTAAAATAAAGCCTAGTATATAACTAGCTCGCTAGAGCTTAGCGTACGAAATAAGATTAAAACTATTATTAGGAACGTATATAACGTTATTAATTTATAGATATTAGATATTATTATCGCCTAAGTATAGTAGTTTAATAATTTCGTTATTATATAGTATTAGTCTACCCCTAAAACCGTTAATAGTATCGGCGCTTTTAAGCTTAGTATATTCTATAAATATAAAGCGATTATGAGCGATATAGACGGTATAACCGGTATCGAATATTTAAAATTAAGAGATCTTAGAGTTAATACTGGTTAGGGTATAATAGGATTTTATATTTCCTTCGGTATCGGCTTTAGCCCGTTTATAGGGCGACTTATCTTTATTCCTATTATTATTATTATTCTTAGTAGTATTATTATTACCTCTCCCGCCTCTACCGCCGCGGCTACCTCGACCGCGGCGGTTACGGTTACCTTAGTTATTATGGCCGAGATTATTATATTATAGTTTATTATAGGTAGTATAGTACCTAACTCGTTTTATAAAGTCGGTATAATATAGATAAAGTCGAATAATTCCTTTTTAGTTAGGCCCTTAAACTCGCTATTAAGTATTATGAATAGCGAGAGCGAGTTAGCTAGTATTAACGGTACTAGCCTAAAGGTATAAGGTATTACGAAAATAAGAGATTATTATACTAAAAGATATTTTAGTTATATTATCGGTATTAAATAAATTATAGTCTTCGGCGAAGGATTTATAATACCGTTAGTATTTAGTACTAAGATTACGATAGAATTATTAAATTATAATGTTATCATTAAGTTTAAAGTAATTAAACCTATAAAGTTTATTATAAGTAGCCTGAAATTTACTAGCGTAATCGTTAGGGCTATTATAGTAAGAAGTAATAAATTAATCGAGTTTATTTAGAGTAGTATATAGATAGCCGGAGTTACGGGGTTTAAATTTATTTATAATTATTATTTAGATTTATAGAGCTATTTTTTTAATCTTAATCTTTATATATATTATCGGATTAACGGTACGACGAAGGATATTATAAATTATTATATTATCACTAAACTATTAGTACGTAGCTTCGATTATATAATTAGGTTTACTAGCGTCTAGTTCTAAAACCTTAATAAAAGGATCTTTAAGGTATTTTTATAAATTCAAAATATTAAAATTATTACGTATCTCTTATTTCTAGCGGACGAAACTTTTTATAGAGTTAAATTTTTCGACTTTATCGAATACCTAAATAGCTTTTAGGTACTATAATATAATAACGGTAATAATATCCGAGGAATAAAACTAAATAGTTCGGTATCGTTAAATAGTTTTAGTATTGATTTATTTATAGAGTAACTAGAGGTAGCTAGCGAATTAAATCGATAATAGTATTTATATACTTTATAGTCGTACCTTTTATCGTTATATACTTTTATATAAATCTTTTTCATCGTATATTAGGTTCGTTAGAATATACGGGTTAAAAGTCTCTAAAGAATATATTAATATCTAATTATAAAACGAGGTAGTCTAGGCTTAAACGATTATTATTTCCGTTTTAATAATCGCTATTATTATAATTATTCTAAACGACGTAGCTTAAACATTAAAGAGTAGTATAATTAAGGTTTATTTAGTTATAAATCGGTAAACGGAGGGTATAGAGGCGCCTACTAAAACCTAAATTACCGCCCGCGCGGATAGGGCTAGTAGCGTCCTATTAGTAACTTTTCTAAATAAAAATTACTGATAGGACGCTACTAGTAGCCCTAATTTACGGATAGGGCTACTAGCGTCCTATTAATAAATTTAGTAAATTAGGGGTCCGGGTAGGTTACTTTTAGTAAATCTAATAACTCCGGGTTAATTTTAACCGGATTAGTAACTTTAGTAATTTATATATATTATTAATATATTAATAGTAGATTAGCCCTATAATAGGGCTAATCTAAATAAATAAAGTTCTATAATCGATACTATTAACGATAGCGACTCCTAGCGACGACTATTAATACTAGCGACCTACCGGGCCCGGAATAATAAGTTTTAGCGAAAGTTCTCGCGGGGGCGTCACCTAGGTATATCCGAGTAGTATACGTATATAAATACCATAGTATATCGCCTGCCATGGCGCATGCCTTGGCGTATACCTTAGCGTATACCATAATTACGCATACCATGGGGGGCTTTCGTCTGATGTTTTAGGGGCTACTACGGGGGGCGTATATCGTATACTATTTAAGATACCTTTACGTATGTTATTCGTATACTATTTAATAGTATACGTAAACTGCGTACGCTATTACGTATACTATAGGGTATACTATAACCTATATTATAACCCATACTATGGCGCATATTAATACGCATATAAATATATATACTATAGGGTATATAATGGGCCTATTCGTCTAATATTTAAATTATTAACGGTTTATTAAATTACTAAACCTACTAAACCTATTAATAGTAAGTATTATTTATTAATAGGACCTTACCCGGACCCCTAATTTACTAATCCTATTAAACCTCGGGTCGGTATTTAATATAGAGTTTTAATATAAACTTATAGACGGCTTTCTAATAAAGTTAATAATACTTAGAGTATATTAATATTTACTTTTAAGATTTACCGATATAGTTTTAATAATTATTTTAATAATAAGAATTACTACTATAACTTCGAGTTATAGTTATTATTTATATTTAATTACTTCCCCGATTACGGAGTTCGTAGTCTATCTTTTTTTTATAAATTAAGTAGAGCGGTAAAGGAGCTACGATATTAATTAATTAAACGACGGTTCTAGGCCTTAAATATTTAAAGCTATTAATACGCCGTCGGTAAAAATAATAAACTATATAGAGGGGTTACTCGAGTTTAATAGTAATAAAGAACTATTATATATAGCTAACCCCTTAAAGTTTTATTTAGGTATGTATATAAGGAGTATACTAGCGTTAGCCGTTTTTAACGATTAGCTATTTTCTAGTTATAATTAAACTACTAGCGATTAAGTTATTTTCTACCGGTATATAAACTCTATATAAGCGATTAGCCATTTTCTAGTATATACTATATAGTGCGATTAGCTATTTTCTAGTAATTGCGTATAGTATATATAATTCGTTGGGTTATTCCCTAGTAGAGGCGGGGCCGGCGGAACTATATTCTATATACTAAGGCCCTACTTTAAAAAAAATTTATAGGCGTAATTTAATACGTCCTAAGTATAGTTATAATAATATAATAACGCCGTATTACTACTATTAATACTATAATACTATAATAATATAGCGAGTACGTAGCGCGGATATACGTAGAGCCCGGGTTTATAACTTATTATATCGGTAAATTTCAAAAACTCCTACTAAAACCTAATTTACCGCCCGCGCGGATACGGCTAGTAGTGTCCTATTAATAACTTTTCTAAATAAAAGTTATTAATAGGACGCTACTAGTAGCCCTAATTTACGGATAGGGCTACTTGCGTCCTATTAATAGGTTTAGTAAATTAAGGGTCCGGGTAGGTTACTTTTAATAGGTTTAATAACTCTGGGTTAATTTTAGCCGGATTAGTAACTTTAATAACTTATATATACTATTAATATATTAATAGTAGCTCAGCCTTATAATAGGGCTAAAATAAATAAAGTTCTATAATCGATACTATTAACGGTAGCGACCCTTAGCGATAAATATTAACGGCAGCGACCTACCGGGCCCGGAATAATAAGTTTTAGTAAAAGTTCTCGCGGGGGCGTCACCCGGGCACATCTAGAGATAACACGTATATAAATACCATAGTATATCGCATGCAATGGCGTATGCCTTGGCGTATACCATAATTGCGTATACTATAGGGGGCTTTCGTCTGATATTTTAGGGGCTACTACGGGGGGCGTATATCGCATACTATTTAGGATACCTTTACGTATACTATTCGTATACTATTTAATAGTATACGCAAGCTGCGCACGCTATTACGTATACTATAGAGTATACTATGACTTATACTATAGCCCATACTATGGCGTATACTAATACACATCTAAATACGTATACTATAGGGTATATAATGGGCCTATTCGTCTAATATTTAAATTACTAACGATTTATCGAGTTACTAAACCTACTAAACCTACTAAACCTATTAATAGTAAGTACTATTTATTAATAGGACCCTGCCCGGACCTCTAATTTACTAATCCTACTAAATCTCGGGTCGGTATTTCATATGGAGTTTCAGCGTAAACCCGTAGACGGCTTTCTGATAGGGCTGATAACGCTTAGAGTATACTAATATTTACTTTTGAGATTTACTAATATAAATATAGGATAAATAGAAATACTTTTTAATTAATTATCTATAGAGGATAAAAGCGAATATACGTATAAGACCCTAATACTAAATATTGCTAAATATCTACTTAGTTAATAGTTACTAAATAGTCCTATACTCTTGTATTCCAATATAAAAGTAATGAAAATAGGTTTATCGACCTCGATAATTATTAGGCGGAAGACTACGGTTTTTTAAAAACGTAAATAGTTATATTAAACCTAGTTTCTTAATATAGAATTAGCGCGAGCCTATAATATATTATATAGTTTAATAATTTATTTACTTTATTAACGCTCCTATTAGAATTTAAATACGAAGGTTTCGGGGTAGCCGGTATTATATATATTATAAAAACCGCGCGCGAAGATCTCGAAGAAGTTTATTATATAACTATTTAAAAAAAAGAGGAAAGAATAAAACCGCGGTATAAATAATAATTTTACCGACTTCAAATTACTTTATAATAATTAGCTCGAATAAGGTAAATTATATAACTACTTTTTGAAAGATAGCTAGGTACTAGAATTTATATAGAAAAACTAGAATATAATCTTTTTTATAACTAACGTCTTAAATAGGAAAGAGATTATTACGCAAGAGTATCGCCGGCCTATAAAGATAATTATAAATACTCGAATATCGTAAATAGCCTTCGGTGATTTAGTAATAAAAGCGCCTAAAATTCCTAAGTTTATCGATATATATAATTATTTTATAAACGGAGTAGACGAGGCTAACTAGTTACGTTTATACTATACTATTTAGCGTATATATATAAAGATATAAAAACTGCTTTAGTACTTCTTATTTAATACTACTATTATTAATTATTATAAAATCGCCTATACTAGCTTAGCTCGGCTATATATAGAATTATTTAAATGTTTATTTTATTTATACTTTCGTTAAAAGCTAGTTATAGCGTTATTAAATAATTCTAAATATTTATATAGTCCTCCTATTTATACCCGATTACTATTAATTATTAAGATTTACTAGGCCGGCCCCGGTGATTATAGTCAAATTATATACCTTAATATTATAATTAGATACTATCGTACGTACCGGAAGGCTAGTCGCTACATTAAGAAAGAAATAATAAAACGGAAGAAACTAAAGAAACTATTTATTAATATAATCTACCGAATTTATAAAGACCTTAAACGGCCGGCGTAAACACCTAAAAGTAAATACGGTTATAAGTTTATAAGGTCTATTTATATTAAAATTTAAGGTACTTACTAGGAAGAGTATATTAAAACTATAGAGTAGAATAAAACGATAAAAAAAATTGAAACTATTTTAGCGCCAATGCCAAGTTAACGCCAAGTAAACGAACACGCTTTCTACCGGTGAATGGGATAACTTAAAGGAAAACTTTTAATATATTATTTTTATTCAAGGTATTAGAATAACTTATTCTTTAATAAAAGGCTAGTTATAGAATTAAAGTATTTATAATCCGTATGTTTAAATAGTAACGTAAAATTAATATTTATTATATTTTATTATAGTTGATCGAGGTCCTTATAAGGGCTACCTAGATAGTAGAAGATTTCCAAGTCCTCGGGCTACTACATATTATTAATTCAAATATAATATTACAAGAATCTAGTAGATTAATTATATTTATTATTAAAGTCTTCGATAGCTTCTTTATTAGTAACTTAGTAAATATATTATAATAAGAATCGAGGTTATTTATTATATTAAGGTCTAGCCGGTCTATAATTTAGTAAATCTATTATTTATATAAGGCTTATTAATAGGTAGAGGTTATTAAAGTATTAAACTTAACCCTATTAAAATATAGGAGTATAGGACTACTTAGTAATTACTTAATAAGTAGATACTTAGTAATATTTAGTATTAAGGTCTTATATGTATATTCGCTTTTATCCTCTATAGATAATTAATCAAGAAGTATTTCTACTTATTATAGTTTAATAAGATATGAGCCTAGGCTTTATATATATATCCGCTATATACTCATTATATTATTATAGTATTAATGGTAGTAATACGGCGTTATTATATTATTGTAATTAGGTTTAGGACGACGCACTAGATTACGCTTACAAGAAATTTTTAAATAAAGGGCTTAGTACCTAGAATATATTTCCGCCGACCCCGCCTCTACTAAAGAATAACCCGATAGATTATATATATCTCTACTAGAAAATAATTTATCGTATTATATAATATATATTAAAGAGTGGCTAAATTATTTATAAAAAATTTATACACCGCTAGAAAATAACTAATAAACGAAGTACGCTATTAGAAAATAATTAATTATTATACTAGAGAGTAGCTAATCGCCGTAATCGGTTAATATTAATATATTTTATATATCCCTAAAAAATACCTTAAGAGTAGTTATATACGATAGTTATTTATTATTATTAATACCTCTATATAACTTATTATAATTATTACTAGCGTATTATAACTTTAAATTTATAAGGTCTTTTTAAAGCCTAAAATAATCGTAGTCAATTACCGTTATAATTTATTTACCGCCTTAGAAAAATAAGTGTTAATAGTATTAATAACGTTAATAACTAAAAAATAAACTTATAACTCCGTAGTCGGGGGGAAAAACATTATAAACTATAACTATAAATCGTAATTATAATTATAACTTTTATTATTAAAATAGTTATTAAAGTTATTTATATAGAGTAATAGCGAGCTAAACCCTAAATATATTATCCTCTAAACTTTTAACCTTGTCGTTTAAAATAATAACAATTATTAAAATAAAAATAAAATCTAGAGTAACTTAAAATTGAATCTTTTTATTTAATTATTAAATAATAATATACTCCTTAAAGATTTTAGCTCCGTACCTTTTCGGTAGATTAAATAAATAGTCCCCTATAATAAAATATATATGTATAATAATAAAAGAGATATTAATACCTCGTATATATATTATTATCGATCCGACTTTTTAGCTAATTTTAGTTATTTTAAATTAATATTAGAACTATTTAATAATATTAAGTTATTCGGCCTTATACCTAGGTTACCGTTAATATATTAATATTTATAAAGATTTTTTAGGTATTTATTAAGGTCGAAACTTTAAATTTAATAAAAGACTTTATTAAATAGAAGTAAGATATACGTAATAACTTTAATATAATAAATTTATAGGAATAGCTCGAAGATCTATTTATTATAGTTTTCAAACTATACGTAGGTAACTTAACTTAATTATAATATAAAGACTATATATTAATAATTTATTAATAATAAGATAATTTATAATATCCTCTATTATACCGTCGCCCTTATAACCTACGTTAAAATCAAGAATAATAAAATCGCTATTATAGCCTAGACGATTATTATAAACGAATTTAAACCTTATAACTCCGGCTACCTACATAAGGTACTAATTAAATTTAATTAATTTACTATTAATTAATACGATAGTCTTAACGATTACGCTAGTAAGTTTTAAGAAGTTTATAACGAGTTTTATAACTTTAATTATTTTAAGTCTAATAATAACTTTATAATCTAATAATTCTACCGTAATCTTAATTTGAATTATTAACGTTATTATAAAATATTCGTTAAAGACCACGATTTATTTAATATTATTAATATTATTAAGGCTACCCTAAATATAGCGATCTCTCGCTTCCGTAATATATTATACTTATAGGCTAGTAATATTAATTATAATTAATTAATATTTATTATATATATTTTAATATTAGAACGGTTTACCCTTTAATTATATTTACTTTTTAATCGTTCTTCTTATAGGGTTAAAACCTAGAATACCCTTCGGCCCCTTTACCTCCTTTCGCTAGCGTAAGATTAAATTTTAATTCTAATAATTAATACTACCGGCTAATTAATAACTACCCTTTGATTTTTTAAAGCCGGATTTTTCTTATTTTACGCCTACTCTAGAAACTTTATAATTTAAAAAAATAACCTTCGCGTCCCCCGTAAAAATTAATAATTCTAAATTATAAATCGCCTCTAGATTTCGTCCTCTATTAGAATTTTTAATAACGTAAAAGCTAAATCTATATATAAAAATTAAATATCTTACGCCGATATATTATATATATAACTCTCGATATAAATTTATTTTTAATTATATATTTTAAGTTAATCGCTTTTTAGTAGAATTTCCCCGAAAATAAACTACAAACCTTTTTACTATTTCGACTATTAATAAAAGAAATCTAGATTTTAATTTTTATCGGCGCTAAGATACGTCGGTATCTTATACCGAATATAAAGATATTTTAAATTTTAAGACTCTATTATAGGTAGGTAACTATCGGTATTTAATTATAATTTATATAATTTATCGGTTTTTAGTTTGTAATATTCTACTATACTTTTAAATTAAAGAATATTAACGGTTATTAATAACCGTAATTTATACTATAAAAGCTTTATTTTTAGGATTTACCTAGTTCCGAGTATAAACCCTTTATAAAGAAATACCCTTGAGCGTTAAGATTTTAATTAAATAAAGGGGTTATACTGGAGATAACGGCCTTTAAAGAATACCTTAGAAATTCGTTCTTTAGGTAATAACTCGGGAAGTTCTAAGAATTATATTTATCGCCTAAATAATTAGTTTTAGGGGGCTCTTTAGGCGGCTTTTAAATATTAATCTATAAGAAGAATAATTAAGAAGTAAATATAATTAAAGGGTAAACTCTTTTATAAGGTATCTAAAGACTTAATTAAGAAAGAATTATTTAATTATATCTTTACTACGCTAATTTAATTAGGCGGGTATAATATTATACTATTTAAAATAAACCCTAGTATAATAATCTTAATTATAATAGCTAGCGCCATTATAACCGGCGCGATTTAAGGTAACCGAGGTAGAGGCGGCGGTAAAAATAATAATAATAATAATAATAATAAAAGCTAAAATAATAAGAGTAAAGATAATAAATCCGATAAATATTAAAATATACTAAGGCTTAATATATTACGTTATTTAATTACGTAATCTAGGATCTATATATAGATTCTCTATAATATATAGTCTTATATATTCCTATAATTCTATAGAATAATTAAATATTCTTTTATAATTTTAATAGGTTATAAACCTAAGTGGTATAACGATTATTCTAGGGTATAAATACTTTATATCTAATTAATATACCTACCTATTCATGATACTATTAATAGTAAGGTTTATAATATAATTTACTCCAACGGAGCTTAATAATTACTATATCATAATATATAAATACTATAATCTTTAAATAATAAATAAGTTTATTAAATAATAGTTACTAGTCGTTAAGGTATATAATATAAAATTAGGTAAGTAATTAAAATAGATAAACTAAATTATAGTTTTAATAATTAATTAGCATTATACCTATTAACTAGCCTCGAGAATAACGCTTATTTCTAAAAAGAATATTAATACTATATAGAGATTTACTATTATTTATAATAATAACATTAATTATTTAAGTACTATTTCTATTAAAGTAGTATATATATTAATTTTATCAATATTAATAGTACTCTTCTAAAATCTATTTCTTGATTTTATAAAGCTACCTCCGACTCCGTTAAGGATTATTTATAAATAACCTCCTTTTAAGCCTTAAAAACTCTTTAATTCCTAGATTCATTATTAATCCTATAAATCTTATTTATCCTATCGATCTTAACGGTTTATTATTATTATTATACTAGGAGCGTTTATTAAATATTTATATTTAACCGAAAAATAACTATTTAGGGCTATTAATTACGTTAAGAATATTTAAAAAAACCTATATCTAGTAATAAACCGGCTATTTAGGGTCTTAACTCTATTAATTATATCATTTCCCTATAATTATCCGTTATTAATAAATATTATCTTTAGAGATAAATACCTATATAATAACCGTAAATCCCGTTATTAATAAAATAATAAATCCTTTATTTAAATTATATTAGATTTATCCTAATTTATTTAGTCTTTATCTAGTCTTTTATTTTAACCTAGTTATCGAAGTTTATTATCGCTCTATCTATATATATTTCCTTTATCTTATTTGATACCTTAGGGCTAATCCTATTATTTTTAATAATAATAATAATTATAATAATAATTATTAAGACTCCGAAGACCCTTTATTAAAAATCATTAATTTAAATATTAATATTAAATTATTTAAATTATTAAATAATACCGAACTCTTTAACTTTAGAGTTAAAACTAGATTTAAAATATTTATAATATCTTTATCCTCATCCTCCGGTTTAGTTCTTAATTTATCTTTAATATTATCGTCGCCTAAATCCTTAAATATACTTTTATTATAGTAGATATAATAACTTTATTAATTTTTATCGTTAAATTCCTTTTTATATTAATTATAATCCTCGATACCTTAAAATAATATTTTAAATAATTTAAGGGTATTATTAATTTCTTTATCTTTAATAACCTCCGGCCGGATAATCTAAACCCCGTAATTAATATAAAAATATATATAATTATCCGAGACTAACTCGGATATACCGGTCGTTAAAATATTAAAGATTTAATTTAATTAAATAAAATCCTAGATTATATTATAAAAAACTTTAAACTTAAAGACTTTAATATTTATACCGAGTTAATATATTAATTATATACTATATCCTTAAGTAACGGTATTATTAAGGATATAACCGACTATATTAAATAATTTTAATAAACGGATATTATAATCGTTAATTTTAAAGTATTATTTAAACTATTTTAAATATATCTAATTTAATTTTACCTTATTAGGCTAGCGGATCTATATATTATATTCTAAATATTATATATATAATTCTATATTTTTTATAATACCGGTATATATACCTTTAAGGAGGTAGCCTTAATTATTATAAATAAAAAGAAATAAATATTTATATAAAAAATCTTAATTATAATAATTATAATTAAAAATTAACCTCGATAAAGAGGAAATAAATTTATTAAACTTTACGAGATATATAGTTTTTATAAGGAACTAGGGAAAAAGTATTAATATTTTAAAACTAAATACTAGCGCCTATATCCGGAATAAAAATTTAATAAATTTAAAACGGAAATTAAAAAGGCGGCCTATGTAATTATTAAAAAACGAAAATTATCTAAAATAAAAAAGGATAAATTTATCTACCTTATGAATAACCTAGCCTATTTAAAAGAACCGCCCGATAATTATTTTATTCGGGGTATATTAATATTAATAACGACTACCTTAAAGATAAATATCTTTTATTTATATATTATTAATAGCGGATATACCCGAAGCTCGATTATAAATTAATATAATTTTATCGGTGTATAATTTTATTCCGGTTTATAAATTAAAGAAATTAGGGATTATATATCTACTTTATATAATATTAAAACTATTAAACTTTAATATAATATTAATAATATTAAATATACTTCTTTTATATCGGGTATATTATATATATTTAATATAAGAGTAAATTGACTATTTATAACCTACTTCTTAAATATCTCTTTAATTCATATAAGATTAAAGAGATATAATCTTAATCCTATTATTTAGATCTTAAAATACGGGTATTATATAACGAGGAAAATTCTATCAAGGGTACGAAATTAATTAAGATAAATAAAAATAAAAATAATAAAGATAAAGATAAAATTTAAGGTATTAGGGTAATAAAAAAATACGGGCTATTAACGCGTTTTAATATAACGAAAACGTTATAATAAATAAAAAGAACGGGTAATCGAACGGGAGAGTATAAAGGGGGTTTAAAAATATTAAAAATATTAATAATAATTATAATAAAGATTATAAAAGATATAGAGTATAAAGACGTATAATAAATAATATACTATAAATTGTAATTAATATAGATTATACTAGGAATAATCCTTAATTATATATAAAAATAAATAGAAAAATATATACTCTAACTAGCCTAAATAAAATTATTAAAATAAAAGATCTAAAAACTTAAAGCGAGGAGTATACCTACGTTATTAATATAAAGCTAAATTAATATCACCCGTAGAAATATATTCATTTTATTAAAATATATAACCGAAACGAGCCCCCCTCCCTTTATAATAGCGATTAATACGAAGGCGAAGTAATTAATAATTAAAATAAATAATATTAAGGCTAAAGGATAATTTAGGAAAATAATTAATTCTTAATTAATTAAAATATTCCGGAACGGAGTTTATTTAATAACGGAGTCGATTATGGGGGTAAAATAAATAACGAGAAGAGACTTCGTTTTATATTATATAATAATAAAGGTAAGATAAAAACTAAAGAAAATAATTAGATAAATTAAAAACATTAACCCCTCGGCGAGAGTATTAAAATAATAATATATAATAATAATATATAATATAAAAAAGAAGGCCGTTAATATAAATAATTAGAAAACGGTAATAAAGATATTATAAAAAGATAACTATAGGTTATACCCGGGATTAGATATTATAAATATAAAATAACTAGGGTTCGTCTTTAAATTAGACGAATATAATCGTAAGAAAAATATTTAATACTCCTTTTTGAGATCTCGGACCTAGATACAGTAAATAAATTAATAATAAATAAATTCCTAAAAAGCGAATAACTATTATTATATAAAAAGTAGGAGAGAATAAATAACCCGAGGTAATATTTTAATTATTAGAGGTACGATTATATAATTTTAATTTATAAAAACTAGCCTAAATATAAAATATATATAGAATTATATTAATTATACGAATATAATATTAAAAGCTCGAAGGAAAAGCGCTACGCGGTTTACTCTAGATATTATAAATCCTAGAGTAGAGCGTACCTAGTTAGGTAAAAAAAGATATACCGAATTTAATAAAGATTAAAGAATAAACCTATATAATTCGCGGTATTAATTAATTGATTAATTTATATACCTACTCTAGTAAAACTACTTTATTAATAAGGGAGTTTCGTAAATACTTTCTTAGTAGGGCTACTAGCGGCGCCTACTAACCACTAAAGAAACCTCGTTAATTAAAAACTCTAATTTATCGATAACTTATTTCCTTTTTTTATTAGTTAGTAGCCGATAATTATAATTATTTTAAAATACTATTTATTCTTCCCTCCGTTTCTCTTTTATTTTAGTTTCTTTTAATTTTATTTATTTATCTCGTAGGCCTATAGGCCGCTTTATTATATATTATATTAAATAATCGATACCTACGGTTATCCGGCCGACGGCTTCTTCTTTTTCTTCCTTTTCTTTATAGGTTTAAGTATATCGCTAGGTCCTAGTAATAATTTGGATTATATTAACTATTCTTTAATAAAAGAGAATTAACCGAGTTATTCTATTTTTATTATTTACCGCGCGGCTATATATATATTTTAAACCTACGATAATATCTTCCTAAAATCATATATATATATTTATTTTATTAACTCCGCTTTATCCCTAGCTAGTTTCGAGTAAAATAATAATATATATTTTATACTTTATTTTCTTTATTTATACGGGTAGTTAATATTACGGATTATAGGTACCTTTATTCGGTATAAAAATTTATTTAATCCGATCCTACTATATTTTAATTATACTACTATAAAGTTTTTAGCCTTCTTTAATTAATTATAATAATCGAATTAATCCCCGAATAAATCTCCCTTTTAAGCCGGGTTAATAACCTATATAAGAATCGTCGTTTTATAACTCTATTATTTATTTAGTTATTATTAACGGGCCTAGTTTTTTACTCTTTAGTCGATAACCTTAATATTTTAATATTTGTTAGAATCTGGGCAGAATCTGGGCAGAATCTCTACTACAGTCTAACTTAGTTAGGCTTAGCGTTGCTTAGTAAGCCAGCCTTGCGTACTAAGTATATAGTAACAGTAACACCTCTACTATAGTCTAATTTAGTTAGGCTTAGCGTTGCTTAGTAAGCTAGCCTTGCGTACCAAGTATATAGTAATAGTAATACCATAGATAATAATCAACTGTTTAACCTCTACTACTGTTTATAATTAGACGTGTATTCTAAAGGGTTATAAGCCCGGGTTTAGTATTCGCTGCCCCTTAGTGAATACGTTTAAAGAAGTAGTTAAATCGCGTGTATAACGATCTTAGTAGTACCCCTGGATCTACCCTTAGATCTAGTCTATATAGTAGTAATTAGTAGTTATAACGGATCACCTAGAGTTTAAGATTGAGAAGTTAAGTAGGCCGAAGAATTAACCTAAGTTTAAGCGTGAAATGATGGGTAAATACGTCCTCGATAACGTCGACTAAATAGTATTAGGTAAAGAGCTCCGACCTATTACTCCTATGGAATTAAAAATAGAAAGGCCCCCCTATTAAAGAGGAAAAGGAGGACTATAAGAAAGAGTTATTAGAATGGTAAAAGGAGGCTAAGACCTAGGATAGAAAGAATACTAGGGCTATAATTAAGATAATATTCTATATTAAAGAAGGCTTATAGAAGTATATAGAAGGTATCGAGTTAATCGCTAGCTAATAAGTTATATTTATAAAGCTATATAGCGAGAGTAATCTAGGCACTAGGGATAAAGTAATATTTGAAATCTTAAGAGCCGACTCGTTAAAATACGTTACTATCGAGGCTTATACCTTAGAAATTAAGGTAGTAAATCAAACCTTATTTAAAATAGGGCTAATAGTACCTAAGTAGATACTTAATATATTCTTTCGAATAGGGCTTAAGGAGAGCCTAGCGCCTCTACTATTTAGTATAATTTAATCCGCCAAGGGTTTAAAATAAGAACCTAGTATTAACGATATAGTAGTAATAATCGGTTAATATAACCGGATGATTAGGGATAAGGAAGAAAATCAGTATACTTTTATAACTAGATTTAGTAAATAGGATAAGCCTAGTAAAGGGAAGCCTTTTATTATACCTCCTACTATTAATAATAATAAGAAGAATAAAAAGAAGGATAGGTATATTTACTATAACTATACTAGTTATAAAAAGAATAAGTGCTACTTCCTTAACCCTATATAACGTCTTAAAGGCTAGAAATTATCCGCTAGTAGAGAACACCTTATAAAAGAGAAGCTGAAGACGTCGAATAAGGCTATAATTCAAAACTAGGATAATAATAATTCTGGGGGTATATAAGTTAAATCATTTACGGCCAAGCAGAAATCTATTAATACCGATATAGTATATAACGTTAAGGAGGACGCAGTCTATATGGACACCGCCTCTAACGTATATATACTATAGGATAGAACCAAGTTCATTTCCTACGAGCTATATAACGATTCCTTAAGTGGGATTAATAGCTAATATCTTCGTATAGAAGGTATAGGATCTGTACGTTATCCGATAATTATCGATAGTAAGCTAGATCAAGTTATCCTTATTAATATATATTATATACCTAGAATGGACTATAACCTACTCTTAATCGCCACTCTCGAATAAAAGGGATATTCTACTACCATAGTAAATAGTAGATTTGATATTATGGATTCTAATAATAAGAAGGTACTATTAGGAACGCGTATTAATATTAATTATTTACTAGATTTAAAGTATTCGAAAACACTATATACTTTGAAATCGTTATATAACTACCCGGTAAATTATTATTCTTAGGATGAATAGTACTAGCGTCTAGTATACCTGAATATATAGGATATAAAGAAGCTAGCGACTATGAGTAAGGGAATTAATATTAACGAAGTAAATCGTCTTTAGAAGTTAATTCTAGACTATAAGTTATATAAACTATATATGATAGGGAAATAGACTAAAGAACCGTCTCGTTAGCCTCGTCGCTAGAACCCTAATAAGCGGGAAATAATAAAGGGTATATTTATATACTCTAATCTCGTAGGGGGAGGATTAATTAAGTAAATACTTAGGGGATACTCTTATACTGAGTCCTTTATGGATAATACTACCGATATAACGTTTATAACGATACTGAAGAGAAAATCCGACGTACTAGTTACTACTAAGAATTACCTGAATTAGATATTAACTTAAGGTTATCCGGTAAGGCGACTAAGTACTAATAATAAGATTATCTATACTAGTTATAAGGTTCAGAACTTTCTAAAAGAACGCGGGATTTAATAGGAGCTATTAACTCCTTATAATCCAAGTTAAAACCCGGTTACTAAATATACTTTTCGTACCCTATTCGGGAGAGTAAGAAGTGTTCTAAATAATACCGGATTACTTTAATTCATATAAGGCGAAGCCCTAAATTTTATAGTTTATTATAAGAACTACTCGCCTATTAAGGTACTCAATAGAATAACCCTATTTAAGGCCTAGTATGGATTCAAACCCCGACTCGATTATATATATACTTTCGGCTGCGTTACCTATATATATAATACGGATCCGGTATTTAAGAAGCTAGATAATAAAAGTAGGAAGTATAAATTCTTTAGTTATAAAGGATTAAATCAATACCGTCTATAGGACCCTAAAAAGAGGTAAGTCTTTCGCGCCTTATAGGTAAGATTTAATAATACTATTATTAGTAAAGAATTAGGGGGTAAAACGTATAATAACGCTTAGGATTTCTTTTCTAAGGATACCGTTAACTTAGTATAGCTTATAAGCGAGGATAACTTTACCGGTAAGACTACTATTAATAGCCCTATAATTATACCGGTACCTAATAAGGCTGAAGTACCTTCCCAAGAAGCTGAAATATAGTTAATTCCTAAAGTAGAAATATTAGACGATGATTCTAAAGAACTAGTTCCGTAGCTAAGAGCTAGCAGGAACCGGGATAAAGTTAACTATCCCGAACTCTATAGCACTAGGTAATATACTAAGCGCGGATTTATATTAAGAGTTAGTAAAGCTAAGCTAGATAATGTTCCTACCGTCCCGTCAACTATATAAGAAGTACTAAATAGACCCGATAAGGAGAAATAGTATTCGGTATTTACCGAAGAGCTAAATAACCTCATAAGTAGTAGGGTTTAGGATCTCGTTCCGGTACCGCCCGGTAAGAAAGTACTACTAGGACGGTAAATACTAGTAATTAAACTAGATTCAATAGGAGTACCTAAGCGGTATAAGGCCCGTTAGGTTACTAAGGGATTCAGGTAAATCGAGGGTCTTAATTATTATAAAATCTTCTTATTAATAGCGAAGTCTTTAAGCTAGCGAATCCTGCTAGCGTTAAAGGCCAAATACAACTGGGAAATAAAGTATTTAGACGTGGTTTTAGTATTCCTGGAAGCACTACTATAAAAGGAGGTTTATATCGAATAACCGTATGGATATATTAATGGGGATCGTAACATCGCCTACCGACTAAGGCGTACTTTATATAGTCTTAAACAATTACCCCGCGAATAGTATAATACTTTACGTACCTTCTTCGAGGTAAATGGATACGAGCGTCTCGATAAGGACTATTTACTTAGTATTTATTCATAAAAATAGAATAATAGTGGCCATTTATATCGACGACATTTTTATTCTTATACCTACCAAATCCGGTACTAGCTTACTAAAGTAACAGCTAGATAAACGCTTTAGAATAAAGTACTTAAGTGAAATCTTATAGTATCTAGGTATAAAGATTATTCGCGACCGTCCTAACTATACTATTTATATTAACTAAGCTAGTTTCGCTAAATAATTACTCGAGTAAATTAATATACTTAAATACTACCCGACGGTAACCCCTATAAACTAGGGTAACGATATTCAAAAGGCTCCCGACGGCTATGAAGCCGATAAGGAAGAGACTAAAGTATATAGATCCTTAGTAGGAGCACTATAATAGTTAATAACTATAACTAGGCCAGATCTAGTATTTACCGTTAGTAAATACGGTCGTTATACTATAAACCCTACTAGTATTCATTTTAATACTATAAAGCGAATTTATAAGTATTTAGCTGGTACTACAAGCCTAGGATTACGCTATAAGCCGAATATCCATAACGCTAGTCTTAATCCTAAGGGTAAATTAATACTCTGGACTAATAGCTTATAGGCCGACTATAAAGACACTAGTCGTACTATATTAGGCTATATATCACAGTTATAGAATAGACCTATTACTTAGTCATCCAAATAGTAAACCTTATATACCCTATCGACTACTAAAGCTGAGTATATAACTTAAACTAATACTACTAAAGAGTTATTATTCCTTAGCCCACTCCTTAAGGAGCTAGGATATAATAACGGTAACTTTAACCTTATTCGCCTTAATATTAATAACCAGTCAGCTATTAAGATAGCGTTAAACCCGGTGAACTACTCGCGTACCAAGTATATTCGGAACTACTACTATTTTATAAGGTAATTAGTATCGGAAACGCATAAGTTAGAAATCATCTATGTTAACACGTCGGTCATAGTTACTAACTATATAACGAAGCCGGTGGGCCCTAACAAGTTCGCCTATTTACCGGCCATACTAGGACTAGCTATAGAGGGTATTATCTAATGGACTAGTACTGTTATTAATATATAACGTCGTCGCTTCTAAATAGGAGTATTAGAATCTGGGTAGAATCTGGGCAGAATCTCCACTATAGTCTAATTTAGTTAGGCTTAGCGTTGCTTAGTAAGCCAGCCTTGCGCACCAAGTATATAGTAACAATAACACCATAGATAATAATCAACTATTCAACCTCCACTACTATCTATAATGAGACGTGTATTCCAAAGATATTTTTTAATATCTTCGATTAAATTTATCTAATCTTTTCTCCTCTTTAAAGTTATAATTATTTTATATTATTCTTTAAATCCTAGGGCGCGAAGCGCCTAGGATTCCTTTTCCGTCGTCGGTATTAAAGGTATTTACTACTATTTACCTCCCTTATACTAAAGTTTATTCTAGATCTATATATTTCTTATAATCGTAATTAAATAGGTCCCTCGATTTATTTAATATTATATTACTAGGCGGTCTAACTAGAGGTCGATTAATATAATTATTAATTTAATTTTAAATATTAGAATTAAAGTAGCCTTAAATACTCCTAAAATCGTTTTAAAATAATTATTCTAGATAATTATTAATTTTTTTATATATCTCTTTATAGCCTCCGTTATTCCCTTTAATTAATATTATATCGGAGTCGTAAACGTTAATATTAATCTAATTATTATATTATATACCGTTTTATACTTCGCGAAGGTAGCGCCTTATATCGAATTAATTAAATACTTTATAGCGCGGCTTTAATTAATCGCTTTAGTTTTAATTTAGGTTAAATATAATCCTTATTTTAATTTTAAATCGACGTATAATCCTAAGACCCGGATACTCGTTTTAAGTTCGATAATTATATTCCTAAAGTTTATCGCTATTTCTATATTAAACTTCTTCGGTATTCGAGATATATAGATTAGTTTATATTTTTAGAGGGTAAATAACGCGCTATAAATAATTATTTATTTTAGGTAAATATCGTAGGCCCGTCCTAAATTCGTATAATTCTTCTTTATACTCTCGCTATAGGCGAGTAAATAGACGTCGTTTACGAATCCTCCGACCTATATTAATAAATTTATTTTAGTATACTCCTCGATAGTATATTAAAGAATAAAAAAAGTACCGGTAAAATAGGCGATCCTTATAGGATACCCGTTATTATCTCCTCTACTACGTTTATTCTTCCTCTAAATATTATAGATATAGTTTTATTTAATAGAAAGTTTATTATCTAGATAATAATTAGGCTCGGGACGCCTTTTATTCGTAAATTATATAATAACCTTTAGTATAAAATATTATCGAATACTCCCGTTATATTTAATAATAATAGGTTTATTATCTTTCCCCTCCCGTTCCTACTATAATTTTATATAGTATATATTATATTTATAAGAGTCTCTAGCGCGGTTTCTATTAAACGCTTTCGTCTAACCTCTATTTATTATAATAATAATAATTTATACTCCTCCGTTATAGTGTTTGACCTTTTAGAAATAATTACTTTTAGCGCTTTATTAAATATATTAAAAAGTACGATAAATCTATATAATTTTGGTTTTAAATAATCGTCTATCTTCGGTTTCTTAAAGATTATTATATTAACCTTATTAAAATACCTTAGGTAATATCTCTATCTAAAATAAACCTAGAATAAATAAATAATAACGTTTATTACTTCCGTTTCTATTATAACTTTTAGGAATCGGTTTAAGATTCTAGTTATTCTTAATATTTTATCGGCCGCTAGGTACTATATTACTTTATATACTTTTATCCTAGTTATTTCCTAGTCTATTTTAATAGGCTCCGGGTATTCTATTCCGTCGATATTATTTAAGTCTACCGTCGGTAGGGGGGGGAAAAATACTTTTTATAAAATTTTTATTTTACCCTCGAAGTCTTTAGTTTTTCCTCCTTTATTATTTTTAATAATTAAGAATTAAACGAGTTCCTTAAAGCGGTTATTTTTCTCTCTTTTTTATTTTATAAGTTTTTATACTCCCGTCGGCTTTAACGAGGCTTTATATATACTCTCCCGTTAAGAGAACGTCTTCGTTCTTCGAATTATATATATTCTTTTATTATTTACCGTATCTAGGGCCTCCCCCGTTTAGGTATTTTAACTATATTTATACTCCTTTATATATTCCTTTACTTTTAATATAATTTTAGTATAATAAGAGTTCTAGTAAAATTTAACTCTTTAATATAAGCGGGCCTATAAGATTATAAATTTAATAATTTTTTAGAAGCCTCTTATTATCTTATTTAAATATTAATTAATATTTTCTTTACTCTTAAGTTTTAGTTTCCTTAGTATTTAATAGAGGGATTTTATATTTTATTATATTTCCTCTCGGGTAATATTATCCTTAATCTTTTTTTAGGTATAATAAATATATAATATTATTTCTTCCTACGCCTACTCGAATTTCGTTATTATTAATTTATAATCGGAGTTATAATATAAGTCTTCGCGGATTATAAAGTTATTTATAGCCTAGTACGCTTCTTTTATAAAAAATAATAAATCGATTATACTTTTATATCTTCGGGCTTTTTATATAATAAATATTTCTAATAGCTTTAATTTTATTT
>JAABUW010003294.1_pt1 | contig 23269 bp, 2 predicted proteins | sample 5560081 | NCBI WGS metagenome assembly JAABUW01 (sample SAMN10711882, study PRJNA513363) | rock metagenome | isolation source: Antarctica rocks | place: Antarctica: Victoria Land, Knobhead sud
TGCAATTTGCAATACTTTTTGAATTAATTAATAGCGCTTCTATTATCTATATATATACTTAGTTTATTTTACAAGTAATATATAAAGATAATACAACTATATAGCAATTTAGAAATTTCTTACAATACTTAGTAGAGTACAACAAAATTTAAAAAGTAGAAAATTAGAAAAAATTAACAAAATTGTAAATAATATATTAACAAATAGTTTTACTAAAATAAAATAAAAAATATATATATTAAAATTAGAACTAATATTTATTTATTAATATTTACTTTAAATTTTTATTAATACAAAATTATTATTTTTTTATATTATTATATATTTGATCTTGTTAATATATTATATAAGTTTATATTTATTAATTGCTTTGTTGTTTATATTATATATTTTTATTGCTAATTATTAATTTAAGTCTCTCTTTTTACGCAATTTTTTGACGTGTCTATACTAGTTAAAATTATCAAAACTATTGTTTATTTTATTATAATTTTTTTAAATTTTATCTTAAATTTAATATCTTTTTTTTATATTTATATAAATCTCTTTTTAATATTATTAAATTTATTATTTTCTTTAATAGTTTGCGTAAAACAAATAGATAATATATACAAATAATACAAAATATTTTGTCTAAAATTAATATATTTAATTTGCTAGCTTATTAATTAATTTCAAAGTTTTCTCGCAATAAATTAATTTCTTAATCTAAATATAATAAGATAAGCAAAGACAAAAAAAAGTTTCGAAGAGAAAAAAGTACTAAAGAAAAAAGTATTCGAAATACTAATATAATTAAAATAATACAAACAAATAATATATTTTCGACTAATATACTAATGTTTTGCGATAGTATATACAAAAGTAAAAGCTTGATATTGTTGTTTTTTGTAAAATTTGAAAATATTAAAAATTAATTAACTTTCTTATTTCTTAATTTGTATTTTAGCATTTAATTTGTAAACTTCTCTATAATAAGATTAATAATTATAAGCGTAATTAAATTGACTATTGTATTTAGAGTTTAACTTTAATAGTATTTTAAAAAGCAACAAAAATATTTATAATTACTCTTTTTTTTAGTAAATATATTATCTCTTTGTATTACTATTATAATAATAGAATTATAACTAATATTTTGCGTATTATAGATTCGAATTTTGCGATTATTTATACAAAGTATATAATATTTTAGCTAAGAAATTTGTTTTTTGTTAAAAATTCTATAAAGTAATTCAATTTTCTAAGTTAAATTTTTTACAACAATATTATATTCTTCTTTTTAAGCAAATATAATATATTGTTCTTTTTAAACAATTATAATTATTTTTTGTATTAGTTAAGATTCGAATTTTTGAGATTCTACTATTAATAGATCTCTTTTAACAATTTAATTTATTAAATATATTATTTTTTTGTATTATTACTAATAGTATCTAATAATTTCTATAATTATTAAAAATATCTTTTCTTTAAAAATTAACTTATCTATAAATAAATTTAATCTAAAACAATTTTAAAATTTAATATAAAAAAATCTTTTTCTCTATTTATTGTTTAATTGTTATTTTTCTCTCTATAATATATATTTTATAATTCGAGAACAATTTTTTTTGCGTTTAGATCTATAGTACAATTGAAATACTTAATTATTAGAATTTGTTTAATTGTTTGCAAATTTATTTAAAATTAATTCTATTAATATATTTTTAAAACAAAACTAAAAGTCTATTTAATATCTATTAATAATACTAAATATAAAAGTATATTTTAAGTTATTTGTGTTAGCTTTGAAAAGTTTAATATATTGTCTCTTTAATATTCTTAGATCGAATATTTATTTTCTACAATATTAATATAAAAATATCGATTATCTTTATCTTAAATCGAACAAAATTGTTAAAACTATTAAAGTAAAATTTTTGTAACAATTATAGTAAACTATATTAATATTAGTAAAAGATTATATATATTATTATATTGTATTATTTTTTTAGCAATAATTGTTCTTTGCGCTTTTGTTTTTAAATTAATAGTCGAATTATAATAATATTAATAACAATTTTTAAATTCTATCTTGTATTTGTTTTTGTAATTAATAGTATTGTTGTTTTCTCTTTTATTTTACAATTTATAAAAATTAACTTTCTATATAGAATCTAAAATATTAACAAGATTATATAATATATTGTCTAATTCTTTTATTTTTAAATAGTATTTTGCAAACTTTGTCGAAACTTTATTGCAAATTTTAAGTACAATATTTTTTAAAAAATTAATATTAATTTTTATTATCTTCTTTAAATATTTAAGATAATTAAATATTGTATTAAATACTTAAAATTCTAAATAAATATTTATATTAATTGTTTGCAAAACTATTAAAATATATTTGTAAAAAAAAATTAGTATATTGTTAATAAGTAAAAATAAGTTTTATTTATTTTTGTTAAACTTAACTTGTTAAATCTTTAAATTTTAAAAATATTTCTCTACTTAAAAATTAATATAATTGCGTAATTAGTATATTTGACAAAATATAAAATAGATAAAATTTTAACAAATACAAATATTTTGTATTAGTTTTTGTAACTTTTTATTAATTTTTTCTTAAAAGATTCTAAATTAAAACAAATATTAAATTAAATTATTAATAGCAATTGTAAGAGCGCAAATTTAATAAATTTAATATATATATTATCTTTTTATATTATTACAAATTTAAATATCTTTTTAATTATATTAAATAAGTTTGTATTTTTTGCAATATCTTAAAGTTGTTTATTCTTTAATTGTATAACAATATTATTATTTATTGTTTTTGATTTTATAGTTAAAATAAAATTTTAAGTTACAAAATTAATTATATAAACTAAACAAAATACAAAATTTTATTGTTTATTCTATTAAAACTCTTGTTAATTTAAGATTTTATTAAGTTTGTTCTTAAATATATTGTTATTACTTGTGTTATTAATAACAATCTTAAAAAGCTTGTTTTTAATCTTGAAAAACTTTAAAATCTTTACAAGTTTTAATATTAATTAACAATCTATATATTTAATATTAAGAAAAGTAAATTTAATTAAATATTTGCGAAATTAAAATATAATATCTATTTAATATATTAAAATTTTTAGATAGACAACTTTTTAAAAACTAGATTATATATTTAAAGCAATAAAAATATATTAAGTACTTTTAAGATCTATCTTAATTTTTTCGCAAATTTAATTATATTTTAAAAGAATTATTTTAAATAGTTTAATATAACTTAAAAGTATCAAATTTAAATAAAGTATTTTTAACAATTTTCGAAAATTAAGATTGTCAATAATTTGAAAAAACAAATTTAAATTTATAAAAATCTTATATAATTAATTTTTTTAATTATTTTAAATAAAGAATAATAACAAATTAATATAATTCTTTTTCTAATAAATTGTTAGTTATATATTATTTATATATATAATTAATTATAACTAAATTAATTAAAAACTAAATTAATTGTTATTTATAATTAAGATTGTTTTTGTTTTAAATAAAAGAAAAATAAAAGATGTTTTTTTATATTTAATATACTTAAATAGTTGTAAACAATAAAATAATTCAAAATCTTATAACAACTTTTGTATATAATTTTTGAAATATTATTTACAATTAAAACTATTTAAATATATTTGTTTTAAAACTTGAATTATACTTCTATATTAATCTTTTTTGTTTAATATAAATTAACAAATTTTGATTAAGTTTTATTTAAAATATTGTTGTTAATAGTTGTTTATAATTATTATATTTAAAATTAAGTATTAGTATCTAAACTCTATTTAATAAATTTGTTTTTCTCTCTTAAAATAAGCAATAAATAATTGATAAATATTTTCTTAAATATTTTATAAAGATTTTTTTTTTAATATTAATAGTAGAAGTAAGAAAATCTTAATTAAATTAACTTGCAAATTAATTAAAATATAAACTACTAAATAAAAAATTATAAAAAATAGATTTGCTAAAATTCTTTTTGTTTGAAAACAATAATTAATTTAAAACTTTTAAAAAATTTAATATTTTACAAACAAAAATACAAATATAGTATAATTATATTTTTTAACAATTTAAGAAAAAAATTTAAAAACAAAAAGATAATACAAAAAAATAATACAAATAACAACTAATATAAATAAGTTATTTTAAAATAATACAAGCAAAAATAACTTTTAAGTCGAAACATATTACTTAATATTATAGCAAAAAATTTAAAATTATAATAACGTATATTTAAAAATAGAAAATCTTAATATAATAATATTATATTCGATTTTTTAACAATTTGATTCGATTTTAAATATTAAAATTAAGAATTAAGTCGAATCAAATTAATTCGATTTTAAAATAATAGAAATCAAATCGAATTTTAAATCGATTTCTAATATTAAAACTATTAAATCGAATCGATTTTAAAAATTGAAATCAAAATTTAATTTAACAATTAGTTTATCTATATTAAAAAAATTGCAAATAAAACAAATATAAAGATTGCAATTTTTTCTCTTTTTAAAATTTTTTTTACACTTCTATATAATTTAAATAATTGTAATAAGATAGCAATAATATAATAATTATAAACAATTTTTTATTGCTTTAATTAAACTAATTTTTTGTCTTTTATAAAAAACTATTTTCTATTTTTCTATTTTTGTTTTTTAATTTTGCAAAAATCTAAAAATTTTAATTTCTTTTTATATATTTTTTTAATTAATTTTCTAAAAAGATATTTTTAAGTTTTGTATTATTAATTTTTTTCAAAATATAAAAGTTTTTTGTTTTTTTTGTTTTTTTTTTTTAAAAGATCTAATTATTAAAAGAATAATTTTATATTATATTTTTTATTAAGTTTAATATTATACAATAATATTAATTTTTTAATTTAGAATAGACGCATTTGCAATTAATAATTGTTATTAAAGAAATTCTTATTCTCTTTTTTAAAATAATAAAGATACAAAAAAAAAAATTTTTTTTTTAATTGTTTTGTTTGCAATATTAGTAGATTTAATATCGAATAAACTTTTTTTCAATCTATAATATATTAGATTAAATACTTTATTTCAATTAATAGCACAATTTTGTATTTAAATTTAAAACAAAACAATATTTTTTCAATAAATTTCCAAATTGTTGTTTTATTTGCTTACAAGATTGTATGCAAATATTATAGTTAATTTGTAAAAATTCTTTTTGTTAGCTTAGACAAAATATTAACAATAGATTTGTATTTTCTTTTTACTATTCTATTTATTTATAAATAATAAGTTAATATTGTTACTTTTTTAATACTATATCTTTTTAAAAGTTTAATTGTTATTTTATTTTTATTTTTAAATTTGTTGTCTATAATTATTTTCTTAATATATTTATATTAACAAAAAAAAAGTTTATAAAAACTTTATTATAATAGATATTTTAAAATTCGAAATTGTTTTAATTTCTATCTATTTTATTAAATTATTTCGAACAACTATTAGATTTACTTTAATAGATATTTTTGCAATTAATATATAAATGCAATTTATAGCAATCTTCTTTTACAAGTCGAAAATATAAATTAAATATATAGTTTTTTTTTGTTTATTAGAAACTTTTTGCTAATATTTATTGCAATTTGCAATATATTTTTTGGCGAAAATTAAATAAATTTTATTATTAATATTGATCTACAATATATTAATAGATATTTTTTCTCTTTTTATAATTACTTTTGTTATACAAATTTTTTACAATTCGATTTTTGTCTTTTGTCTAATTCACTATTTTATATAGAGATATATTTTTGTTTGTTTTTCAAAACAAACACTTTTCTTTTATTAAAAAATAAAAAATATAATTTTTAAATTTGCAAAAAATTTTCTAATTTATATTTGATTTTTGCAACAAAATTAAATATTAAGCAATTTGTTCAAATTTATTAAAATATCTATTTTTAAAAATATTTTTGTGTTTTTCTAATATTATTATTTGTGCAAAGCAAACATAGATACAATTTAACTAACTATTAATAAAATTATTAATATTTTTTTTATTAATTTTGTTAATATTGTCGAATAACTTTTTTGATTTTTTTAAAAATTTATTAGTTGTTGTATATTTTCGATTAAATATATATTATATATTAAAATCGAAAAAACAACTTTAGATTTAGACTGACCGTCGGGTCGGGTTTCGGTTCCAACTATTGGAATCGACCCGACCCGACGGTTTCAACCCTAGGAATCGACCCGAAACTCGAGTCGATTCCTATTATTTTGGAACCGACCCGACTCGACCCGAGTCGATATTCGATGCCAATATTAGGAATCGAATCGAATTGCCAAGTAATCGAAAATTACGTCATTATGCCAAGAATTACTAATTTTAGAATTTTTTTTATCAATAAAATAGAATATTTGCACCTATAGGCCCTACAGACCTTATAGATGCAATTTATTAATAAAATGCAATATTTGCATCTATAGACTCTATAGACCTTATAGATGCAATTTATTAATAAAATGCATTATTTGCACCTATAGGATCTATAGAACCTATAGATGCGATTTAATTATTTTCTTTTCAAAAAGTAGAAATGCATTACTATAATGCATTACCTTATTATAATTTAAATAATTAAATATTATAAAATATATATTGACTATATATTGACTATATATTGACTATATATTGACTATTAATAAATATGATATAATTATTTAAATAGTCTTGGCGATTCGGGTCGGTTTTTCGGGTCGGGTTTCGATTTCAATCCTAGGAATCGACCCGACTCGACTCGGTTTTCGATTCCAACTTTAGGAATCGACCCGACTCGACTCGGTTTTCGATTCCAACTTTAGGAATCGACCCGCCAAGACTTTCGGGTCGGGTTGACCCGAATCGCCAAGATTCGGGTCGATTAATCGACCCGAACTCGATTAATCGACCCGACGCGATCAGTCTATTTAGATTAATTAGCAAGTTATTAAAGTGCTAGATAAATTTGTTGTAAAACAATTAAATTAAATTATTAAAATATTTGTATTAATTTTAATTGTAAATCGAATTCTATACAATTAGAATTATATTTTTTTTTTATTTTTATAAATTTTCGATATTTTTGTTTTTTAATATTGTATTAAAATTTTTGTTTGCTTCAAAGTTTACTCTTATATTGTAAAAAATATTTTCTTTTTATTTTAAATACAATTTTGCGCTCTTTATTAAAGATAAATTTTTATAGTTTCTTTCTTAATCTTTGTACTATTAAGAGACAATTTTATTTTTTTGTTTTTAAAATTGTTAAACTTATAGCAAATTTTGTTATTTTTATTTATATAAATTTTTTTATTTGCTATTAAAATTATTAACTTTAAACAAATCTATTATTTATACAAATTATAATAAAACAAATATTTATTTAATTAAAATTAAAATTAATTGTATTCAAAAACAAAAATAGATTTTTAATAAATATAAATTGTTTTTTAACATAAATTCTAAATTGTTATTTAAATTTAAGAAAATACTATATATAAAGTTTTTTGTAATTGTGTTATTATTGTTTGTTAAATTATTTAATAAATTTTGCTCTTTATTATTTTATAAATACTATTAATCTTAAGATTTTTAAAAATTTGTATTAAGATATTTAGTATTTTGTTAATTTTTGTATTTTTAATTGCGACTACTAACAATATTAAAAAAACAAAAACTATTTTTAATATAACTTTTTTTTTTACAAAATCTTGCTTTTTGTTTACTATATTTGTTAATTTATTTATATTAATATTTGCAACTTGCTAAGCAATTTAATTGTAATTAATATTTATTTCTTATATAGTTATTTTATTTTCGATTAGTTTTATAATTGTCTTATATAATAATTTAAATATTATAATAATTGCGTTGTTTAAATTAATTCTATACTTTTGTATTATCTTAATACAAATACTATAAAAAAAAATTTAAATATTAAAAAAATCTAATATATTTATCGACTTAATTAAATTTAATAAACTTCGAGAAAATAAATTTCAATTGTTAACTATATTTATAAATATTATTCGACTTTGTTTTTAATATATCTTTTAAAAACTTTAGAAAAATACAAGAGTTAATTTCTTAATCTAAATTTCTATTTTTATATATTTTTTTTAATTTATTTATTATTTTAAATTACTTTTTATCTATTTAAACAACAATAAACTTAATAAAGTTTTCTATAAGTTTGTTGCAATATTAAAACGATTTAATAATTTTATACTAAGAAATAACTCTATACTTATTACAAAAATTCGAGAATTAATTTAGAAAATCGATAATATTAAATTTATTAAAATGCAATACTTCTAGCGTTTTTAAGAAAAATATAGAGATTACATAGTAATAGAATTTTACAATTTTTATAGAATTATTAAATGAATTTGCTATTAATATAAATATGTCGAGAAAAAGTTCTATAATTTTTTTATTGTTTTAAAATATTGTTTTTAGAAGAATAGTTTAACAATAGATAGTAAAAGTAACAATTACTAGATTAAAAAAACTAATAATAATAGTTAATTTAAATAATAATATTTTTAATTTGCAAATCTCTTTCTTTTTTTTGCAAGAATATCGAAAAGAGATTTTTTTTTTCTTTTTAATTTTGCGTTATTTTTTTGTTTATTGCTTTTTTATTTTCTTAACTATTTATAAACAAATATTCTCGATCTATTGTTTTTTTCGATTAGTTGTTAATTTACTATTAACAAATATTTTTGTATTAAAGATCTGCTTTAGTTTCTATTAAAAAAAGAATTTAAATAGCGTTTTTACTTCTAAGCAAATAGATTAATTATATTGCTAAAAAGTTTCATTTAATAATATTATTATAATTAGCAAATAATTTATTGTTTTAACAATAGATACTAGTTGCAATTTTAATAAAATATTTTAATTTTCGAATTTACAACTTTTATTGTTATTTTTAATATTTTAATTTTATCTTTTCTTTTCTTGCTTTTTAATTTAATAATATTTTTATTTCTAAATTGTTAATTTTATATTTTTGATTTTTAAAGTTTCTAATTCTAATAATTTGTTAGAATTAATTTGTTTTTTATACTTTTTTTCTTGTATTTCTAAGTTTCTGAATTTCTAAATTTCTAAAATTGTTTTTAGAGATATATCGATAGCTTGTTATTCTAATATTTGTTATTGTAACTAAATTTTTGTATTAAACTTTAGTATAACAAAATAAAGATAGAATTTCGATTAGTAGACAATTATAACAACAAAGACTTATCGCAATATATATATAGATCGCACTATACAATCTAATATTATATTGAGTAGCTAAGATTTCAAGATTTAAGTAAAAGAGATTGTATATATATTGCAAATAGATTGCTAATACTAATAATAGACATTTTCAAGTTTATAGTTTAATATTATCTAATTATTCGACTATAGTACTATATAAATATAATTAATAAGATTTATCTTAGTTTTCGAATTAACTAAATCTATAATTTAACGCTTGTTATTAAAAAATCGAATTTAATTTTTTATTAAAATTAAATTTATTATTTCTATTTGTTTTTTTGGTTTTGCTTGCAAGATATTAACAAAGCTTAATTTTTTTTGTATCTATTATAATAGTAGCAGCAACAATAGATTTATTTTATTTGTGCTTATTAAGATATTTTGTTTCATAATATTTCTTTTTATAGTATTTAAAGTATTTAACACAATTGAAATAGTCTACGTTGCTAATTTTATAGATCTGCTTATATAATATCGACAAATTTTAAAAAATATAGAACTTTTTATTTTTAATAAATTTGTTAATATTGTCTAAATATCGATTCTAATAAAATCTATTTAAAAAAAAATTAAAACTTTTTGTTATTTGCTAATTTTTAAAACTACTTGCGTCTATTTTGCAAATACAATTTAGTATTTGTTCTTATATAATAGCTATAGTTAGAAACTTATTGCAAGTATTTAATATATTACTAATTTTTAGAATTTTTATTTTCAAGTTCGATTTAAATTTAGTCAAAAATATATAGATTCTATACTTTTCTAAAAGCAATACTTAATAAATAACACAAAAAGAAAGACAATTGTCGTAAATACAAAACAAGCAAGACAACTAATTGTATAGTATAATAATTGATAATTAAAATAGAAACAAATGCTAGCTAGATAAATTCTAACTAATATAGATTTTAACTGATAACAATATTAGCTAGATAAATTCTAATTGATAGCAACTAACTAGACAATACTTGTATCAAATATTTTCTTTTCAAAAAGCTTACAACACTCTTGTTGACTATTCTTTTGTAGTTACTATTTTTGTCTATAATTTTTCGATTTTCTATTAATTTAACTGTTTTGTCGAATATTTGTTCTTTATTAAATCTATCTATTTTGCTAAATATTCTCAATTTGCTAACTAATTTCTTTGTTAATTTTAATCTATTAATTTTTATCGACAATAATATATTTTGTTTGTAGATTGTTGTACTTTTGTATTTTAATTTTTTAGTTGTCAAAAATATTCAAAGATTTAAGAAATTTTAAATAATATTTTTTGTAACTTATATTAAAGACTTTGTTGTAAACAATTTTTAAATTGTTGTTTATTAATTTAATTAAATAAGAAAGTATATCTTCTATTTAATATTATAATATTAAGAATTGTTCAAAAGCGCAATCTTTTTCTTTACTTTTTTTGTCGACAAAATCTCAAATTTAAATTAAGATAATCTTTAGATTAATCTAATTGCTGTTCGCAAGTATTATATCGATAGTCTTTAGTATTGTTTTTTATCAAATATCTTTCTTTGCAACTTTTGTAATTTGTATATTAATTATATTATTTAAATAGTTGCTATTCTTTTTTGCAATAGCTATATCGTAAATACTTTTTATAAAAGCTGTAAAAAACAACAATAATAAAAATTTGTATATTTTATTTTTAATAAGAATTTTTCTAATCTGCAGTTTATCTAAAAATCTTTGCTTAATACTGTCGAATATAACAAATAATATTAAGCTAGATAAAACAACAACAAACAACTTAAATATTTTAATAGAAAAAAAGATTTCGACAACTTAAACAAACAAATATATAGATATTTTAACTTTCAAAAATAACTAAAAAGAGATTTCGACTATTAAGAGAATAATTCTATTCTAATTATTAATTTTTATTTGTTCGAAGATATAACAAATAACTAAAGAGATTAAATAGTATTTTGTATTTGTATTTTTTTACAAATTTTAGTTTTGTTAATAAGATACTATTAATTTCGAAATATAGATTGTCGATTGTTTTTACAAATATATTTCGATTATATTGCTAAAAAGAATAGTCGATAATATATATTTCGAAATTAAGTTTGTTGCTAAGTATATTTTCGATAAATATAATATATTGTTTGTAAATATAAACTCGATTATTTGTACTATTTATAATAGCAAAATTTAGAGACAAACAATTGTTCAATATATTTTTGTTTATATTAAACAATATTTTCTATATTTGTGTTTGTAACTTAATAAAGATTCTTGCTACAACTATATAACAAATATTATAACAACTTAAATCTATATATATCTTAGATTAGATTAATTTTATATTTATTAAAACAATATTTAACAATAGTAAACTAACAATATCTTTTATTTAGCTAAAAACAAACTAATTGTTCTTTGTTTTAATCAACTTTTTGTAGAATATTTTAAATATTCTTGTATCTAATACAAAATATTTTATACTTTTTTGTTGTTCGATATATTCTAGATTAATAGTAAATATAATATCGATTATATAGAGAATCTAAGTATTAACTAGAAGAAATTGCAAAAAATATACAATATTTGTCTATCTAATATCTATTATTTCGATATTGTTGTATTGTAAAGAAATTGCGTAAACGCTCTTAAATTAATAAACAATATAGCAATTATTGTTTTTGTTATTGTTGTTAATCTTTGTAAAGTTATTGCTGATTTTTAACTTCTTTTGTATTAACTTATTGTTTTCGCTAGTTATATTCGACTTTTTAACTAAATAAAATAGATCTACAAATAATGTCTAATAATTAGAATCTAATATAAATATTAGCTTGCTATCTACAAATCTTTTAATAGAGAACAATACAAAAGAAATTTTAACTTCTAAATTAAATAGATCTTCAGAAGATATAAAATATAATTATAGTAAATTAACAACTAAAGTAAGTAAAAGAGAGTTAAAGTATATTAATAAAGAGAAAAGTACTAGATTAGATTTGTAATTGTACTAAGTAAATAAATCGTAAATAAAAGCGCACTATATTGCAATTCTAAATCTAAGTCTAACTGTTAGATATATAAGAACAATATATATAAGAAATATAAGTTTAATATCTTTAGTAGACTAATCGTTCGATTTCAATAGTTGGAATCGAATTGTATAAATTATGAAAATACTAACTATATTAGGTTAAAACTTGGCCTAATTAGGTATAACTTTCGGGTCGGGTTATAGATTTTGGGGAAAAATCGACCCGAACGATCAGCCTAATCTTTAGCATAGTTAGATATAGTTGCGAGATTTAGACAAGACTATTTATCTTTATTTTGCAAAATCTACTCTGTCAACGTTTAATAAAAAGATTGTTCTATTTAATAGTCTATAGTAAATAATTATTGTTCTATTTGTCAGAATATAAAAGCAATAGTAAATTGCTATCTTATTTGTTATTTTATAAAAAAGATAGCGCATTGCTATTTTGCTTGTTAGTTTGTAAGAAAATTTAATTTCTTTCTTTTGCAATAGCTTAACTATCTACTAAGTTAAAACAACAAATAATATTTGATATAAATATATTGTACTTCTTCTTGTAAATTTGAACAAGCTCTTTAATTTTATTAAGCAAATTTTTATTGTATTAACAATTGAACTTCGAATTATACTCTTTTTATTGAACTAAAAATTTCGAAATAAACTTTTTCTATTTATATTTATATATTTGATAATTAACTAGAATCTTAATCTTATATAAATATTAATTCTTGTTAAATTTCTTAATCGACTCGAGATAGTCTAATACTAAACAATTGTAAAAATTAGTACTAACTAATACAAACTTTAAGTTTGCTATAAAAATAACTAAATAAATTTTTCAATTTTCTAATAGTTTAAGTCGATAAACTAGATTACTTTTTTTTCGAATATTTTAAAAAAATCTACGCGCTAAATAACAAGTTTAAGCAATTTTACTAATAGCAAACTATATTTCTTGTACAATTGCAAAAAAGATCTGTTTTCTATTTTAACAAATAAAAGTCGATAATACTTGTTGTAGATAAACTTAAAAATTATATTAACTCAAACTATAAAAATTTCAATTTTGTTAATATTTATTGTTTTTTTTTAAAATTACTTTTTGTTTTGTTTGTCTAATTTTAGCAGCAATATCGAGTCTTGTATCTTGAAATCTATAATAAGTTTGTTAAACAAAAGTTCAATTAATAAATTAAAAAAATTATTAAGTTTTGCTCTTAGTATAGAAAGAAAAACAATTTAATTAAAACTCGAATTGTTAGTTATTGTATATCGAAGCGCAATTTCGACTATTTAATTAATTTGTTTACTCTAATTGTTTGTTTGCAAATAATAGACAATTAAAATTAGAAAACTAATTTTAAACTTCTTAAAGATTGTCTTTTAAAACTTAGAAAAAAAAATTGATTTTAATTATAAATAAATATTTTTAATATACTTTAGTTTACAAGTTTGTCGACTAGTACTATTGCTTAGTTTTTTGCAATATAAATAGTTTTTTTAAAAAAAATAGTAATCTTTTTTGAAAATTTGCAAATAACAAATATAGTAGAATCTATATTTTGTATACTTAATAGTACTAAAATAAAGTCGAAACTTACTATATAAAAAAATATTAAAAAATTGATAATTAAATTAAAACTGCTATATAATTAATATTGTTTAATTTAATATATATTATATTAAGAACAATAAGCTATATATTGTTTGAGTTGCTTAGTTAGCTTTCAAAAATAGAAGTTTGTTATAATTGTTTTATATATTCTTAAGAAATCTGTATAATAATTATTGTTATAAATTTGTTTAAAAATCTCTTTCTTAAACTTTTTAGATAAGTATAGATACTTTTTTTGAGTATAATTAATAAAATAGATAAGTTTGTTATTTAATGTAAATTAAATTTCGAAAAATATAGAGACTTTTTGCAAAGTTTTTAAGATTTCTGTCTATTTAATAGAGCAAATATAGATGTTAGTAAAATATATTCGAAAGTTAATATTTATCTTAATAAAATAAATATAATAAGAAATTACTCTGTTTATTGTATTTTATACAACAATATTTTTCTTTTTTCTAATTGTTTGCTCGACTAGTCTATTTACAATATTTGTCTTAATATTAATTTCGACAATTGTCTTTATCTTATTATAGAAAATATTAATATTGTTAAATATATTTTAATTGTTATTTAGCTTTTTCTTTTTTGTTAAGACAACAAGTTTTAATAAAATATTTAAAACAATATTAAGTCGATTTAAATAATAACAAATATCTAAAATAAATTGCAACAAATACTAAGAAACTTTAATCAATTTTAAGTTCAATTTATTAATTAACAAAAACAATAGAGTAGTTTGCTTAACAATTTTTGTTATTGTCGAGTAATTTGTATAGATTATAGTAGACTATTTGAAAGCTTCAATAAGATATCGAGTTTTTTTAACTATTTAAATTAAAGCAACAATCTTTAACTTAATAAATTAATAATAAGATTTAATTATAATAAATATCTTTAACAAAAATAAGATATACTAAATATTTTTCTTTCTAAAATTGTTAAATATTAAATTGTTCTTAATATAATATACTTCGATATTAAAGTTGCGCTTCTTTATTGTATCTAAGTTAATATAGAGACGTTGACTATTATTAAAATAAATTAAAAAGTTAAAAGTTGTTAGAGCGTATTAAAACTAAATATAGAATTTTCTCAATATTAATAAGTCTTTAATAAATATTGTTCTAATATATATTTTGCGTTTTTGATTATCTAGAGTCGAAATTTTTTTTAGTAGTTGTATTTTTTTGCTTTAAAGAGTATCGATCTTTTGTATATATTATACAATCTTATTTTGTTAATAGTTAGAAAAATTAAAATAAATTTTAAAAATTTTTAGATTTTTTAAAAATTTAATTATTTTAATAGCAATTATTTGTTTTTTAGTTATAAATAGATTAAAAATATTTATTTTCTATTTTAACAACATAATATTCGAGTAGTTTAAGAAAGAAAAAATTTAAACTTTAAATAACTCGAAGTTTGATAAATTTAAAAAAAAGTTAGCTAAAATAATTTAGATACTAAACAAATATCTTAAAAAAAACTATAATATTGTTGATATAAATATATATAAATTTTCGAAATTTTTGCAGTTGTTTGTTTATTACTTGCTATATATATATTGAAAGATTTTTAAATTTTATAGCAACTATCTATAGTTCTTCTTTTTCTTAATAACTAATAAAAGAGAATTTATATTTGTTTGCTATAGTTACTAAAAACTAAAAAAAAAAAAGTTAGATTATCTATTAAACTAATATTATTGCAGTTTTTTATATAAGCGATAACATTATTTTGTATCGAAATAGAATAATTATTTGTAACAAGAAACTTATTAAGTTCTCTAATATATATTATAATTTGTAACTTTCTCTTAAGTTTGTTTAATTTATTAACAATATATCAAACAACAAATACTAAAAACTCGAAAAAAATAAGTTTTCTTAATTATTTTATTTTGCTTTGTTAATAAAGTTTGTTAAATTTTTTATTAACTACTTGTTTATTTCGAATATCTAATAGATAGATTTTATAAACAATACAAAAAACATCTGTCGAATTTTAGTTTTTTATAAAAGATACTATTATTTAGTTGTTTTTTAATAGATTAATTGTTTTTCTACTATCAATTTATAGATTAACAAATTTGATAATTAACGTCTAAAAAAAACTAATTTTATCTAGAAATTTATATATATAAATGCTATTTAACAAGATAGTTTAATAATTATTTTTTAATATATCTATTTGTATTTCTTCTTTTGTTGCTTATAAATATTTCTCAATATTAATTTAATAGCAATTCTGCTTTTTATACTCTATTAGAAAATCGAGATTAATATATTTATTAATAGTTGTTAGCACTAAATTGATATTGCAAATATAGATAAAAGATACGCTAAAGTTAACAATATAAGTATACGTATTAACAAGTTTTAACTGGAATAAGTAGTCTTTGTCTAACAAAAATTGTAGCAAGTAAATAGATAATTTAATAATTGTATTAATATTAACAATTATCTTTTAATTTGTTTTTAAGATTCTACAAACTTATATATTGTTTTTTGCTATAATCTTAAAATTAATTGTTAATTTTCGACAACTATTAATTGTTAGCATTCTGCTATTTAGATTTACTATTATTTATTTTAAAACTATAATATATATTTTAAAAAGTATTTTAACTTTTAGATAATTTACTATATAAATCTTTTGACAAATATAAATTATTGCGCTTTTACTATTAATTTGTTCTTTAATATATATATTCAAAAGTAGATAGTTGTCTATAAAATATTTCTCGATATTAAGTCTATATACTAAGATAAAAATATTAATCTTTTTTAATAGATATCTTAGTATAAGCTTGTTTAGAAACTAACAATTAATTAAAAATATTCTATATTCTATATTAACGCAAATAGAATATATAACGTTGCGCTAAACAAATTTCAAAAGTATTGTTATATAATAATATAATTAAAAAACTAATTTAATATTAGCAATAATTGTTGTATTAAATTTAATTATATTTAAGTTATTAACAATTTAATTCGAGTCTATTAAACTAAAATTTGTCTAAAAAACTTCGATATAATTTTTTTTTACTTAATAGTTAAGATTGTAACAATTTTGTAAATATCTAAATAACTTATTTTTTAAACAAAAAGTATACTAACAAGTTTAATAGATTAAACAATTTAAGATAATATTGATTTTAAAATCGATATAATATATATTAACTTAATAAGTATTAGTTAAGATAACAAAAAAATCTATACAATTAGTTTATTTTTTGTTAGCTAATTATAGACTGACCGTTCGATTCTAACAGTTGGAACCGAATTGCATAAATTATGAAAATACTAACTATATTAGGTTAAAACTTGGCCTAATTAGGTATAACTTTCGGATCGGGTTATAGATTTTGGGGAAAAACCGACCCGAACGATCAGTCTAGCTAATTATTTGTTTTTAGTATAATAGACTAAAATTTTAATAAACAACTTCTTGTTAGTATATTTTGTACTAAAATAAGTTAAGATTTTTGATTGCTATTTATTATAAAAGTTAAGAACAAAAAACGTTATATAATATATCGAAATCATATAAAGCTAATAAGAATTTTGCTAATATTTTAATAATAGATTTTTTTTTTGCTAATATAAATATTGCTAATAGCTATATAATTAATAGATTAATTGTTGTTCTTAAATTTAATAGAAATTGCAATTTTAATTTTCTTTAATATTATTGCGTCGATTGTTTGTTTTAGAGAAGAAGAAAATTTTATTTTTGCTATTAATCTAAGTCTTAGTATTAGAGATAGTAATTGTTAGATATTTAGACATTAATAGTTTTTTTGTCGAATTAGACTACAATAGTATAGATTGTAAAAATATAGATTGCAACAATTGTATTATTAATTAATATTAATCGATAACATATTTAGAATTTTGTATTAAAAAATAAAATAAATATTTAGCAAAATTCTAATAAGCATTGTAGTACAAAATATATCAAAGATAGATTGTGCGTATTTGTATTAATACAAAAAATTAATAGTTTACTTGTTAATTAAACTTAAAATCTTTGTTATATTTATTAGTTTTTAAGTTATATTTTGTTTGTTATTAAATAAATATAATCTTAAAAAACTCTTATTTTACTTCGAATTTCTTAATAAAATCTTAAACTATAATAGTTGTTATAAATATAATTATTATTGTCTTAAGTTTTAAGTTAAGTTATTGTTAGATTTAAGTTAGTTAATTTTGCAAGTTAAATATTTTAACAAATTAAAAATAGAAAATAATATTCTAAAAATAGTTAGTTATTTTGCAATTATTTATAGTGTTTTTTGCAATAAAAGATTTTAATATTAGTTTATCTAAAATTTTACTAATTTGTATCTTAAATTATATTTAAAAATTATCTATAAAATCGATTAGCAATATTATTTAAAAAATTCTTTGTTTAAAATTTTTAATTTTCTTAAGATATTATATTATTGTTAATTTATAAAAGCAAAAAAAGAGATTTTTGCAAACAACAACTTTGTTAACAATATAAATATAATTGTTTATTTAATCTACAAAAATTAAAATCTTGCAATAGATTATTTTTTTATAAATAAAAATAATAGATTTTGTATTGTAGCTTTTAAGAGTATCTAAATAAAAAAATTTAATATTTGTAATTTTAAACTTAATTAACAACTATTTGCTACTAACAATTAAAATTTTCTTTTTATAAAAACAATTAATTTGTTATCTAGCGCAATTCTAATAAAAAGAATTTTTGTTAAAATTTAAAATAATTTATCTAATCTTATTATATATAATATCTCGAAATTAATTAACTATCTAAAAAATAAAAGTAAAATTCTTCTATTAAAATTAATTTTAACAAATATATTCTAATTAACTAAAATACTAATCGAAGTTCTAATTTTTGTATTGTTTTTTGTTTGCGTAATTAGTTGTTTAATCGAAAACAATTTATTGTTCGATTTGCTATTTAAAAGTAGTAGCAAGAACTAACTATTTGTAGTTAGCAATCAAAACTAACTATGCAAAAATAGCAATTAAAACTAATTGTTGCTCGAAAATAACAATAGAGATTAATTGCTATTTAAGAGCAATTGTTGCTATTATAATAGTCGATTGTCTAAAATTATTTGTAGAAACAAATAAAAAAACAAAAACTTTTTATTTTTAACAATTATTAGTAAATACAAATAGTAAAAAGAAAGATATTTATTCAAAAGTATTCTAATTCTATTAATTGCTTGTTAGTTGTCTATTTTATTAACAAGACTTATTAATAGATAGATCTAATATTGCTTTAATTATTAAATACTATCTACTAAAAGTAAAAAAACAATTATTGCAATTTTTAGACAAAAACAAAGATAATTTTTTTCGATTTAAATTTGTATTTTTATCGATTAAATAGTTGTCGAATCTTAAGATATTCTTATATTAAGAATTATTATTTAATAGATTCGAAGACTAATTTTTAGTAATTTAAAAAATAAAGACTAAGTTTAACTATCTATTGTTAATAGATTAAAATATAAAAGAATAGATAATTATTTTGTTAAATTAGAGCTACTACTCAAATAAGTATTAACAATAAGAGCAACAATATTTGTTAAAGAATATTTTCGAGATTTGCTAAATAATTAATTAAGAATATTTTAATTACTTTTAATTTTTTAAGATCTTTTAAATAGCAATTGTTGTATTATATTCTAAAAATTAAAAAAATTCTTATCTAAAGATATCGAGCTAACAGAAGAACAAGATTTAGATTCGAATATTTTAGTAATATTTATAAAAAAAGAAGTTTTAGACTCGAAAGTTTTAGCAATAAAAAGATTGTTTAAGTTTGATATCTAACTATCAACTAATACAATAAATTTCTTTATAATTTTTCGAAATAAGATTTTATCGATTGCTTACTTCAATAATTAGATAAATAACTAATTAGCTTTTCTATTATTTTGTTGTTTTTCTAACTTTACAAAGATAGAAGACAAAGCTTGTCGAGATAGCTTCTTAGCTAATTTAATAGTAGATAGAAATAAAAGAAATTTAAAAGAATAGTCAATCTTTATAAAAATAAAAAGTTAATAAACAAATTAAGAAAGATTTTTAATATTTGTTAACTTAACAATTATCTAGTTTGCTGCAAAAGTATTCGAAAAAATCTTTTTAACAATAAATATTAACTTACAATAGAAGCTCAAAATACAACGCTAAATAACTAAAAAAATACTAAATAAGTTGTATCGACAATATTGTTGTCGATATCTATTTAAAGCTAATACAATAAATTAGTTGACAATTTTAATAAAATAAGTATTTAATATAAAAATTTAGATACTTAAGATTTGCGTCGATACGTTTAAACAAAAGCAAAAAAGATAATAACTAATAGTACTTAACAATTAATACAATAATTTAGACAATAAGAATTGCTTATTTTCGAAACTAATATTAAAGCTATTAATTAATACAAAAAGAAAGACAATTGTTGTAAACACAAAACAAGCAAAACAACTAATTGTATAATATAATAATTAATAATTAAACTAGAAACAAATCCTAGCTAGATAGACTCTAACTAATATAAATCCTAACTAATAGCAATACTAGCTAGATAAATCCTAACTAATAACAACTAACTAGACAATACTCGCATTAATAAATCTCTAATTTATTTAGATATTTTTTAAAAATAGTTATTCTTTAATTTAATTTTTGTCTAGCAATCTTCTATTTTTTGTAGATAAAAAAACAGCAATTAGCAGAATTAACTATTAAATTTAATAGAAATTTTCTAAATTTTTTAAAGATTTTGCTTTTTAACTTAAGATTATTGTTTGTTCTTAAATATTACTAAATAACAATATTGTTTTTTAAAAATAATATATAATAGAGAATTTTGTTCTTATTTGTAATAAAATATATTAAAAATTGTATTATATTAATATTAATCTCTTAAAATTAAATAGTATATTTATTTATACTTTAACTTTTATACAATTTTAATTTCTTAAATTTTAGAAACTTAAATATTATTAATAGCAATATAATAGCAGATTAAAAAACTTAAAAATTTGTTTTTTTAATTGTTATTGTTTAAATCTGCTAAATATTTTGCAGATTTTAAATTTTTGTTATTAAGATTTCTATCTACTAATATAAAATCGAAATTCTAATTATAGTTAAATTATTTTTTTTACTATTGTTTTGCTAACAACAATTATCTTTGTTAATATTCTATAAACAATTATTGTTTTAAAAGATATTAAATTTTTTAAACTTTAATTTAGTAGTTAAATAGTTATTGTAGTTTAAATTGCTATAATTCGATATTATACTATTATATTTCGAGTCTTTTTCTTCGAAAGATAGAACAATTAGAACTGTAAAATACAAATATATTTGTTTTTTGCTAACATACTAAGATATAAAAGACGTAAGATATAATAAACTTGTATTACTATATCTTAACTATATAGAATAGATAGTAGTAAAATTAATTGTTAAAGAACAACAAGAGATAGATTTTCTTTCTATCTAATACTTGTTATAACGTACGAGTTTGTTTCTCGCTATCTAATTAAAAAGAAGTGTTGTGCTATTCGAAACTTTTATTGGCATTCAAGATTATATATCTTGCTATATCCTGAGACGCTAGCGCGCCGGGGACGCTATAGCATTACAAATATAGTAAACTTTTCTCAAATTTTGTTTTCGCAATTATAATTATATTTTTTGTAAAATTATATTAAATATCTTTAGTTGCTTTTGTTTAATTTTAAATTTAAATATATTTTTTACAATATTAATAATCTTTTTTTTGATTGTTTCTTTGTTTTATATTTTGTTATTATTTATATTGTTCTCTATTTTAGAATATCGCAAAAATTAAAGAAAAAAATTTAATAAAAAATGTTACTTGCAATCGATACAATAGATCGAGAAAGCTATAAATTTAAATTGACAAAATAATGTAGTTAAAAGAAGCGTCAAACAAAAAAATTAAAATACGCAAAAAGTAGTTGTATCTATATATAGATTGCAATTTTTAAAAAAAAAACTTTATTTTTAGAACAATATTATAGTCGATAGTTAAGTTAATTAATTTTTAAAATTATATTATTAAATAAAGTATAAATAGTAGTATTGTAATTAATTTATTAATAAGTATATAATTAAAGTAGCAATATTAAGTATACAATTTTTAAATATATAATAAGAATTTTTTTAATATGTTATTATTAAAATAATTTCAAAATATCGAAAAATAGAAGTTTCGCTCTCAAATTTAATATATAAAAAAACAACAATATAACAAATATTATGTTCAATGCGAATGTGTCTAGACATGCTAAATGCTAGTGCATTTATTGTGTCGAAACTAATCTCTTGTGTCAACCCTAGCGCGGCCCTAATATAAGCGAACCCGTTAGGATTCGGTTGAGGGTTTTTTTTTTCTTTTTTTGCATAGGTCTGACTACTGAGGCAAGGGAGAGTAGCTATTTGCACACAGGATTCTGTTACGTCTGCCAACAATGATTGCCAAAAACGACTCTATTCGATGTCGATTGTAAGACGTTGGAGAGCTGATTGGAGGCAGGGACAAGACAAACCTTGAAGATTAAACCACATTGTTCGTCTTTCAGTTAAATTCGATAAGCCCAAGCCATTTTTGTTTGTTAGTGTATATCGTGTTCGTCATATCCTACGAAGACCTAAAAACAAGGGCAATGAAGCTTCGATACACATGGCTGGACAGGTCGTTCCCTGCTCGACCGCTTGCGCTCCTTGGGGGCCATCGAATTTCCACGCGAGTAGAGCAACATGGAATTGGTGAATGCCATTGCTACAGTGCAGGGATGAGATCGAAGTTAGGAATGCCGGTAGTTGCCGACCATCAAGACTGGCAACTTGTTTATATTACTACACTGGAGCTTTAATCTTGAGTCCTGATCCCGCCTCTGGTTCTTTCGGAGTAGATAACGACGTCCAACACCATTCGCCGGGCAGCCGCCCGTATTCTTCTTACACCTCTTCCTGATACAGCTCGGGTCCTTTGAAGGTGCTAACTGAACCTATCGCCCCTCTTGGATCTGAAAGGTACACTCGCTTCATATTTGCCTTTCTCCTGCACCTGCTGCCCTTCATACTCTGGCGCGTGCCGAGTGGGTGCTGGATCGCGACTCGCTTCGGTGCTAGGACTGCTGGCTTGGTCCACCGTTTTGCGTTTCTTCTTCTTGGGAGGAGTGGGCATTGAATAATCTTCAGAGAACTGTACGGCTTGTCTCCGCTGCATGT
>JAABUW010003296.1_pt1 | contig 23265 bp, 4 predicted proteins | sample 5560081 | NCBI WGS metagenome assembly JAABUW01 (sample SAMN10711882, study PRJNA513363) | rock metagenome | isolation source: Antarctica rocks | place: Antarctica: Victoria Land, Knobhead sud
TATTCGTTGGTTCGAGCGAGGATTTTGAGAGTTTCGTGGCCGAGGCCCTGGTTGCCGCCAGTAACGAGGATCACGGGTTTGGAATCGGAAGCCATGATGGGTGTTTGTGAATGCTGGCTGTCGATGTTACTGTCGATGTCGATGATGTTGTTCCATCGGCTCTTGATATAGGCTGAGCGGCTCGGATATAATTGTTACGCTGCTACTTCCTAAGGGATCTTAGGGATATCAGAGAGGGTTGTACTGTTGAAGAGATCTGTAGATGTTTTCAAGCAATACAAGCAATTACTTGATAACAAGAGTTGCAGCTAGATATAGCAATAACAATAAATAAAAACTTATTTTGAGTTAAACACGATTTATAAGAAAGTCGCGTTCAGAAGTTATATATATAATAGATCAGTTAAATTACTGAATCAGTTATTTTGATTTCAATAATCTATTAATTCTCTGAATTGGTAATTTCAGTAGATCAGTATTGTTGATTTTACTGATCTATTGATTTAGTTATATAATATTTTCTTGACAGACTGTACTTTGTATACTGTAAAAAGTTTTGCGTTGTAATTAGTAGAACTGAGTACGCAACTTGTAATACTAATTTTTTTTTCGAGATTTTTTGTTTCGAAAATATTACAATTTATTCTTTCTATTATTATGTCTGATAATTTCAAAAAGTCTCAACAATGTTACGAGCTTTATCGAAGACTACTTCGAACAGATATTACTATATTTTAATATTTTTGCTATATCTGTTGTAGCTTTTTTTGTAAAATAGAGAAAAAGTTTAGTTGTTATACTAAATATATAAAATTTTTAATCAAATATAATTGTTGTAATTTCTTTGATATTAAATAGCAGTTCTTAAAGCAGCAAAAAAATATTTTAGAAAAAAAAATACAACTGACAATTGTTTGTACAAATAAGTTTTATCAAAAGTTTTATAAACAATATATGCATATAAAGAGACTGCGCAAACAAAAGAAATCTCTGAAAAAATATAATAGTAAAATACTTTGTTGCGAAATTTAAAGTCTAAATAAATTGAATATTTTAGAAAATTTAATTGATTCTTATTTAAATTAAAAAATAGTTGTTGCTTTTTTTAATAATAATTTGTTTCGAGAGCTGTTTTCTGATTTTTGAGAAAGTATTTTTTTTTTCGAAATTTCTTCAGCAATTTCTGGTATCGTCGAAGATTCTTAAAAGATTTCTATATGTTCTCGGAGATAGAATATTTTTTTTATTTGATAAAATATTTTTGATTTTTTTGTTTTAGAATTTTCTCGATTTCGAACTGTTTCTTTTTTTGTAAATAGAAATAAAAGATATTTTGTAAAAATATAATTAAGTCTGCTGACTTCAACAATAATATATAGAATACTGAAAATATTCTGACGTCTTAAAATAAGTCGAGTTTGTAATTGACTGATTTTTTAGTTTTTTTAACAAAAAATAATCCGACTTTAATATAATTCAATTTCTTGCTTAATTTTCTTGTTCTGAGATTTTTTGTAAGAAGATATACTTTATCTCTTTTTTTTAACTAAGATATTGTTTTTTGTTTTCTATTCTAATACTTGATCGACTTTTCTTGCATTTTTGAAATATTATTGTATATTTTTTTCAATATTGCTACTTTTTCGATAGCTGACTGCGCAGACAAATGCTTGTATTTTTTTTCAAAAAAATTTGATTTTTTGCTATAGTTGACAAAAAATAGAGTTATCTTAGTAATATCCGAAATCTTAGTATTAAATATTAATTATATTATAGATAGAAGTAATATCCAATTACTATAAGTATTGTTGATATAGTATTTTAGATACTATTTAAAATTCTGATTTGTTTTTTCTGTCTAACTGTCTGTAATCGAATAATAGACAATAGATATTCGGAGTTTTGTATCTAATATTGAGAAAAGTGTTTTTTAATAGTTAGACATAAAAAGCTTGTCTCTGTTACTAATTAGTTTTTTAAATATATTGTAATACTATATAAGTCGATTTAATATAATATATTTCAGTTGTTCTACAATAAACTTTTTTTTGCATACAATAATATATAAGTACTTAATAAATTTATTAACTATTATTAGTATTAAATTATATCTGTCTTCAGTTGCTAAATCTGTCGACTTAGACAATCTAATAATAAAATCTATTGTAATTTTATTCTATAGCAATTTAGATAGTGTTTAATATTGAATTTTGCTATAGTTTGCGTGCATATTATATTTATTCTGCTAACAGCTAAAATATTGTTTAATATATATCTCGACAGCTTGTTTTATCTGTAGAAACTAACAATACTAATATAAAAATTAAAATTTTTTTATTACTTTCGGATACTTTTACAGTAGTCTATTATAATATTTTTTTATATATTTGTTGATCTTGTCGATAAATATCTAAAAAATTTCTTTTTTTATTAAAAATTTTTCTATATTGTCTCGAAGTATTTGTAGTATAATATTTAGTTTGTATTTGTTTGCTAATAGTAATCTATCTTGATTGATCTTAAATATACTGTAATTGAACAATTTTTTTGTTTTTATATAATTACTTTTTCTACTAAATATATCTGTTTTGTTATTATCTTTGTCTAAAATATACTATATTTTGAACTTGTATTGTTCAAGTCTTTTTAATTATTGTATTTGTTTTCTATTAAGCTACTTAATAGTAGTAAAGTGTACAAAATTCTTGTAGTCTATAAAAATTGTAAATTCTGATAATTCTTTTGTATATACTCTCTATAATTTCAAAAAAACTACTATAGCAAGTAGTTTTTTATTGTAAATATTATAGTTCTGTTCGACTAATAAGAGTTTTCTCGAAAAATATATTACTAAATATTATATATTTTTATATTTCTAACTAAAATATATATCAATAACTAGATCTAATATATCAATTTTAATTCTATTTAATAACTGCAGATTGTATATTTTTAATACTAATTTTTTCAAATATTCTAGTTTAAAATTTTGAAATAATTTCTCTTCTGCGAGTTTCTATAACTATAGTGTATTCTTTTTTGTAAAATTTGTTAGTAGTATTGTGTTTGCTAAGTAGTTCTTAATAAACTTCTTGTTGTAGTTTATAAAATCTAGAAAAAATTGTATTTTTTTAATATTTGTTAATAATTTTTATTTTCTGATTGTTTGTAGTTTTTCGAAATCTATATATATTTTTTGTTGTTTAACAATAAATTCGAAAAAATTAATTTTCTCTCGATAGAATTTGTATTTCTTTGATTTAAAATATAAGTTTCTTATATTCAGATATTTCAATACTTTAAAAATATAACTAATATATTTTTTTAAGATTTTCGAGTAAATTATAATATTGTTCAAGTATACTATAACAAATCGATTCAGATATTGTTATAGTGTATTATTAATTATTTTCTGATATATTGTCGAAACATTTGTAAATTCGAACAATATTATTGTATATTTATATAATCTATATTGTATACAAAAAACTGTTTTTTATTTTTTTTCTATTTTTATTCTAATCTAATTGTACGCTTTTTGTAAGTCCAGTTTGATAAAATATTTTGCTTCGAATAGTTAATTCTGAAGCTCGCTAATATTGAATAGTAAGTATCAATTCTTAATTGTAATATTGTTTAGCTTTCGATAATCGATATATAGATAAAAAAATTTATTCTTTTTTAATACAAAAAGAATCGGATATTCTGTCTGTAATTGAGATTTTCTAATAAATTTTTTTTTTGTTTTTTGTCAGATATTCGCAAAGCACTTCGAGTTTTTTTTTAAATAGAATATATATAGATTTAAATATAAGTTGTTTGTCTAATTCAAGTTTGATTTTGTAATTTTACAATTAATATTTAGAAAAAATCTCTGTTGTTTTCTTTTTTTAAAATAGATGCTTTCAATTGTTGTATATTTGTAATATATATTTTAGCAATTTCTTTGCTATATTAGATAGTTTAAGACTTTCAAAAAATTTGTAATTTTTTTTATTTATTCTAACTTTGTAGTTCGACTAATTTTTGTTAATATTTGTCGAGTCAGACTCTATTAAATTGTTTTTTTACAAAAATACAAGTTTGCTGTTTGCAATCGATTTTCGATTTGTTCTTTTATCTATTATTAAATACTATCGATATATAAATTAAATATAAATTATATAATTATATTGCGCAAATCTAAGTATTTGTGTATTTTAGTCAACTTCTGAATTATACTGCTTCAATCAAGATATTTCTAGAACAATATTGTAAATAACTATTTCTACTATATTAAAAATTAGTTTCTTGTAATATTGCTAAATAGCTATCGATAGTAGTTTTGTTTTTCTATCTATTTTTTTATTTCTGTCGAATAATAAGTTTCTATCTACAACTACTAGATTGTATATATTAGACTTCTTTTAAGTAAAATATTCTTTTCTTTTAACAAAAGTTTTAACTATAAAATTATCTGTTGTATTAGAATCGATTATTGCAATAAATTGACAACTATTAATCTTAACTAATATAGTAAAATATTGTATATATGCTGTTAAATTTAGTTGCTGCTGTTAAACTAATATATTGCATTTCTCTAATATATTTTTTATCAAAAAATTTGAATTTTTTTCTGCTCTAATATTGAGATTTCTGCTTCGAGCGCTTGTTTGCACTGAGTTTTCTTTCTGTACTAAATTAATAATTTTGATTTTTTAAAAAATCAGTTAACTTCTTCTTTGTCTTCTAGATAAGTTCAGTATAAGTTATTATAATATTTTGTTTAACTAAGTGTTGTATATTTTTTTGCTTTCTCTATTTTCTCTCGAGATAGACTTACACTGCTTAGTTGTTGTTTGATTTTATCGAAAATTTCTTTTTTAATAGTAATATTGCTTTCTAGCGCTTTCTTGTATTTATCTACAATTTAATTTATCTTTTTGTCTCTTAATAAGCTAGCTAAAGTGTCAAGATAATCTGTAATATTGTCTAGATATTTGTAAAAATTCTTTTAGTTATATTTGTTGTCTAAGTCTGTTACTGAATAAAAATATAGTATTTCTGATTGTTGTGCTTTTATAGTTTTATTAAATATTTGATTAATTTTCTATATAGATACAAATATCTTATCTGATAATATTCTATCTAGAATTTTCTGTAACTAATCTAGATTTTCTATCAGATAGTAGTTGTTGTTCGATTTAGTCTCGAAAATATTTGTTTCTATATCAATTTGCTTTCTAATATTGTTCTAACTATCGAATATTTCTTTTAATATAGTATTGATCTGCCAGCAATCTATTAAGTTTTGTAATCGACAATCTCTTGCAAAGTAGTCCGATTTGTTATATAAATAGCACGTTTTCTGAAATTTGTTATCTTGCTTTTCTCTAGAATTCTTTTTTTTGTATTGCTAAATCGAATTCAACTTTATTAATACAGACTTACAATAGTCTAAATTGCTGTATTTCTTAAAGTAGTTTTTTTTAGTATAATTTTCGACTGCTAATTCAAAAAAGATTTCTGCTCTTTTATAAGATTGATTGTATTTTTTTTTTATGTTTTGTTTGTACAGTCTGTTGTTTATACTGATTGCTATTTCTATTAAGACTTGAATGCTGTTGATTCTTGCGCTAATATATATAAATTTATTCTTAATATTGTCTTTTAAGTCTTTCTTGAATATTGTTATTAGTGCAATACTATTTCAATTTGCAAAATTGACGTATTTTTAAAATCTGACAATATAGTCTGCTGCTAAGATTTTCTGTTGCAGATATTGTATAACTTGTTTCGCAATTTTTTTCTTGTTAGATATTCCGAATACTTGTCTTAGTTCTCTTTTGAAAATACTGAAACTAATAAAGATTTTCGAAGAGTCTAAATTGTTGTTAAGATACTTTTTTAAATTTGATTTCAATTAATACTGTGTTTTTTCTCTAAAAAAAAATAGAAGCTAACAGAGTCTTTCTGTTAACTAAAACAGAATAGAATATAAAGTAAATCTCAATTTGTATAATTTAATTCTCAAGTTCGATTCGATTTTCTATATACTTGTCTGAAATGTTAATCTTAATTTTTGATAATATCTTTTTGTTACTGTTGTTGCTATTATTGTCGACTTCTATTGAAATAATTGCAGACTGTTTGTTTTTTGCTATAGAGCTAGAACTGTTGCTCGAAATAGAAGCGCGTTGTTCTGATACAAATATTCTGAAAAATATTCAAAATATTATACTGCTACTTTCTAAGAAATCTTAGAGATATCAAAGAGAGTTGTATTGTTAAAAAAATTTGTAGATATCTTTAGACAATACAAGCAATTACTTGATAACAAGAGTTGCAGCTAGATATAGCAATAACAATAAATAAAAACTTATTTTGAGTTAAACACGATCTATAAAAGAGTCGCGTTCAAAAGTTATATATATAATAGATTAGTTAAATTATTGAATCAATTACTCTGATTTCAATAATTTATTAATTCTCTGAATCGATAGTTTCAATAAATTAGTATTGTTGATTTTACTAATCTATTGATTCAGTTATATAATACTTTCTTGACAGACTGTGCTCTGCATACTGTAAAGAGCTTTGCGTCGTAGTTAGTAGAACTAAGTACGTGGCTCGTAACAATAATATACGAGATTTAGCAAAGTCCGATTTTCTTTCCTTACCGGCAAATTGAGATAGCGAAGTATAATGTTAACACAATATCAAACCAATACAAAACATATTGTTATAATCAAATTATCTTATTATGTTGCTTGAATTTTTAAATGTGTTTGAGAAAAACATACAAATTTGTATAATATTCTTTATTTTTGAATACAAAGCTATAAGAAACATAATTGAAATATAATATTATAATAAACATATTTTGCTTGCAAAATATAGTTTTTAATTTAATTCTCTATAACATCAAACTATTACAACCATGTCTAGAGATTCTAATAGAGTAGAGCGCCGTAAGATAATAGATAATAAGACAAGCTTACTATAGACAGCTTACAAGCAAGCAGCTTACTGCGAGTCCTAAGAGCATAAGCTACTTTACTATATAGAAGAGCCATCTCCCTTAAGAAGATAATTGTGTTCAACTCAATTACTCAATAGCAATCTATACTAAGACTTTACCTATACACTGTGTCGTAATATCTTTATATCAACAAGCTCAAATTCTTAGCTCTATATCAAAGAAATCTCTGATTGAGATGTAACACAAACATTATATTATATGCATATTTATTTAACTTTTAGATAGCTTATTTACTGAGAAGATTTTATATAAAATAAGTATTTACACAATTATAAATTAAATAATATATTCAATTAATGCAGCAAAATTTGCTAAAGAAGAGATTTATTGCTATTATTACTATTACTGTTATTGTTATTACTATTGTTGCTGTTATCTAACTTTTCTGCAAAGAGACTGTCTGCAATCTAATTACTAAACAAAAAAAACATCAAGATTTTATAAATTACACATATAATATATGTTAGAATATTTACAAATATATATATAAGAAAAATAATCGAATTACTCTTTGTATACAAAATAACAAAAACAAGATTGCACAATATATAAATAATTGTTATATTAATTTATATTAAGCTATATAAGAGTATTACGAATTTCGCAGTTATAATAAGAATTTGTTTATTATTTATTTAATTGTATATTTTCTCAATTAATAATCAATCTATTTTAATAAGTATTTTAGCTCGCAAGGCTTGCGCGATTTATTAGATATCTTCGAATCAACTTTTATATATTTCTTTTAATATAATACAATACACGCAAATAATTGCAATTATTTATATTATAAGTTTTTCGAGTATTATATTTATTACAAAAAGAAGAGCAAACGTTGTTAAATATTACAACAACGTAATTGTGCAATTAATTATATATATTATTGCAACTTTTTACAAAACAAACGCTATTACTTATATTTGCTATTTATAATTATACAAAATCTATACAACTTTAAAGATATTTGCACAATTAATATATAGATTTATTTAACTTTTAAAATTGTTTATTTTGCTTGTTGTCTTCTTAATAATAATAAGAAGTAAATTAGCTATTTTGCAAAAGTTATTTAGTTTTTCGACAATAGATTTTTGCGCTCTTTGTTTATTATTGTTTTAACTTATAAGAGTATTGTAAATATTATTACGTTTTAAAAGCAATTTTGTGCAAAATTGTGCAATAACTTATCTTGTTATATAATTGATTTTTTTGTTATTTTGCTCGACTTTGTAAATTTATATATTAATTACAAATTGTATTTAATTGCACAAGAGTTGCAAAATTATAACAAGACTTTTGCAAACTTTAAACTTCTTTTTTTATATTATTATAATTTGAAAACAATATAGTATAATTTATTGTTATAGAACTTAATTATAATATCTTTTAAGCAATTGCTTTTTGCAATATAAAAACTATACAATTAAATATAAAGCAACGTCTTGCTTTTAACAATATTATATATACTATTGTAACTCGATCGAAGTTTGTGTAATTTTTTTTTTTTGCACAATTTTGCAAATATAAGCAAAACTTTTCTATATTAAACTTTGTGTTATTATTTTTGAACTTAAGAATTAATTATACTATATATTGTATTAATCGAAATTGCAACTTAATTGCTTATTAATAACTCTACTTCTTATTCTTGTTTTAAGATTCTAGAATTTGTATAAATACTCCGACTTATTATATTTTAGCACAATCAGATTGAATTAAATTATTTAAATATACAACTTTAATTATTTAAAATAAGATTTCTATATAAAACAAGTACAACTTTGTTGCAATTAATTTTTATCTTAAAAATATTTGCAACTTTAATACTTTGTTCGGAGAAATATTGTTAATTATAAATAAAAATTTTGCGCAAACTACTTTTGTTGTATCGAAAGAAAATTGTATTAATTAAGTTAATATTAATATTCGAAGATTTTGAATTTAATTGCAATTAAACGTATTGTATTTGTATTAAAATATATAAGTTTTTATCAATTTTAATAATACAATATTTGCGAAATAGATTAATCGAATATTTTATAATTTTAGTTTGCACAATTAAGTACAATTGTTATTAATAATTATTAACAACTACAAAGATAAACTTTTGTTTATAAAATGTATTTTTTTTTACAATAACTTGTACAAGCTACTTTAATATTTAAATTCTTTTAAAGTAAAGCAATACTATATTTGTCCAATAATTCTATACAAGATTTAAATATACAAATTTTTACTAATATAAATAATAAGATATAAGTTTTTTCTTTTATTAACAAAACTATATAAAATAAAGAAGAAAAATTAAATAAGTTAAGTATAGAATTTTTGCAAACTCTCGAGTAAAACAATTTTTTTTCTTTATAACTTTTGCTTAAAATTAGTGTAACCGACGGGTTGAATTTCAACCCGAACGAGCTGGCCCGCCCAATCCTAACCCTGGGGTTGGGCAAATTTCCTAGTCCAACAGGGTGGGGCGAACGCGTCGATCGCGCCGAGTGTTCAACCCAACCTTTAGTCACGTGACGCGCTAACCTAATGGGGCTAGTTCAGGGTCCGCGCTAGTCCCGATCAGGTCTAGCTGGTTTCGGATCTAGTCTAATCGGGACTAGCGTTAGATTAGATAAGATAAGATAAGATAAGATAAGCTGAAACTAACGCGACTAGGTTAGTTTAGGTTCTTGGCATTAACTCGACGAAACCCGACCCTGGAACCGGGTTCGCGACTTGACCCTAGCCCAACCCTATAGGGTCCAAGATAGTGGGTCGAGTTAAGAAAAAAGTGTCCGACCCAATTTATTGATTACACTACTTAAAATTAATATTTTAATTATATTGTTGCGCAATTTATATCTTAATAAAGATATATATAATAATATACAACTTATTGTAACAAAATTATATTAAGATTGTATTAAAGAAGAAATATTTAATAGAGTATAAAACAAAAAGCAACAACTTATTTTACATATTAAACTTACAAACAAGAACAATAACTATTTTTGAATTTTTATGCGCAAATAATTTTCGATTTGTATATATTTTGCAATAATTATTAACAAGTTTTAAGATTAATTGCTTTTTATTGTTAATTTAAATTTGTTCGAGTTTTGCTTTAGTTATAATCACTTATATATTGCGTTATTTTGCGCAAGAGATATATAAAGACTTGCAATTTTGTATTTATTAAATACAAATCAATATATTATCAATATTGTATATTCGAAAATTTTGTTAAAATCTACTATATAAAGCAAATCTTAATATAGTTGTATAGTTATATTATATAGTATATTAGTTAGAATATTTTTGTGCAATCAATTTATATTAATTGTATTTTAGCTATTGTTTTTATTTTTTTTGTTATATTATAAAGTTTTAATTAATATATACGCAAATTAATGCAAGATCTATATTTTGATCTTTATTTTATGTTTTTTGCGTTAAAGTGCACAAAGATATTTATAGCAAATACTCTTTGTACAAGTTATATTGCTTAATATCTTATATATTTTCTTTTTGTTTAAACTTTTAATATTCTTTTGTATTTTTGCAATAAATTCTATACAATTTAGTACAATATTATACAATTAATAGAGATTCTATATATATCTTTTTTTAAATTCGAGATATATTATATTGTTACGCTGCTATCTAGGCGACTAGAGTATCAGAGTAGATTGATACTGTTGAAGAGATCTGTAGACGTCTTCAGGCAATACAAGCAATTACTTGGTAACAAGAATTTGCAGCTTGTATCTATAATAGAAAGTAACTTGATAGATAAGTTGAACACAATCTATAAAAGAGTTGTGTTCTGTCTTTTCTATATACTAAGAAAATATTGATTGTTTATTTTGCTCGCTCGTCGAGTATAGCGAGCATTATACTTAGATTGCTCGCTTGTCGAGCATAGCAAATATTATGCTCAGATTGCTTGTTTGTCGAGTATAGCGAGCATTATATTTAGATTGCTTGTTTGTCGAGTATAGCAAATATAATAGCAGATTTGCTCAAAGACGTAGAATCTAAATTACTGATACAGCTTAAGTAAGCTTGTAACATTATTTTTTTTTTTCAGAGTTTTCGTTCCGAAATCCAATGTCTTTCTACTATATTTTCAAGAAAAATTAATATCAGAAATTTCTTTTCTCGAAAAAAAGATTTTTTCGACACTTTGAATTTGGTATCTCTAACAATATATTCTTGTTGTAATTGTACAATATCTAATAAAATCTGTTGTGTAGATAATAGTTCTGAAAAATATATAAAATATATACAATTTGATTGTAATTGTAATCTGACAATTTTCTCTATATTGATCAAACAAATTTATAGAGAGCAAATACGCTTAAAAAAAAAGTACGTAATGCGCGTGCTAAACTGAGTCGACTAAAAAAACAACTTGATTTTCTGAAAAATAAAAAGAAAAAAATAATTGTAACTGAGTAAAAAAATATTGACAATCTAAAAATAAATAAAGTATATTTTGTCGAATCTATTACAAAAATTTTCGAGTTGCTGTTTAATATATTGTTCGAGCAGTTTTAACTTTCGACTGATTGAAATTGAAATACTGTTTCTATATTTTGTTTTAATAAAACTTCTTTAAAAGATTTCGACAGCAGTTAAGATTCTTCTCTGATTTCTACGTGTTTTTTGAGATAGAATATTCTTTTTACTTAATAAGATATTTTTGATTTTTTTGTTGTAAAATTTTCTCGATTTCGAACTGATTTTTTTTCTGCAAATAGAAATAGAAAATATTCTGTAAAAATATAATTGAGTCTGCTGGTTTCAACAATAAAATATAAAATACTGAAAATATTTTGATATTTTTAAATAAATCGAGTTTGTAGTTAATTGATTTCTTAGTTTTTTTGACAAAAAACAAATCGACTTTAATATAGTTCAATTTTTTGCTTGATTTTCTTGTTCTAAGATTTTTTGTAAAAAGATATACTTTATCTCTTTTTTTTAGCTAAGATACTGTTTTTTGTTTTTTATTTTGATACTTGACCGATCTTTTTTGTATCTTTGAGATATTGTTATATATTTTCTTTAATATTGCTACTTTTTCGATAGTTGATTGTGCAGACAGATGCATGCACTTTTCTTTAAAAAAAATTGATTTCTTGCTATAGTTGACAAAAAATAGAGTTATTTTAGTAATATTTGAAATCTTTGTATTGAGTGCTAGTTGTACTATAGATAGAAGTAATACTCAATTGTTGTAAATATTGTTAATATAGTATTTTAGATACTATTTAAGATTTTAATTTGTTTTTTTTGTCTAACTATTTGTGACCGAATAATAGACAATAGATATTCGAAGTTTTGTATCTAATATTGAAAAAAATATTTTTTAATAGTTAGATATAAAGAGCTTGTCTCTGTTACTAATTAATTTCTTGAATATACTATAATATTGTATAAGTCGATTCAATATAATGTATTTTAGTTGTTCTGCAATAAACTTCTTTTTGCATACGATAATATATAAGTACTTAATAAACTTATTAACTATTATTAGTATCGAATTATATCTGTTTTCAGTTGCTAAATTTGTCGACTTAGACAATTTGATAATAAAGTCTATTGTAACTTTATTCTATAGCGATTTAGATAATTTCTAATATTAAATTTTGCTATAGCTTGCGTGCATATTATATTTGTTCTGCTAATAGCTAAAATATTGTTTAATGTATATCTCGACAGCTTGTTTTATCTATAGAAACTAACAATACTAATATAAAAACTAAAGAGTTTTTGTTATTTCTAAATACTTTTGCAATAATTTGTTATAATATTTTTTTATATATTTGTCAATTTTGTCGATAGATATCTGAAGTTTTTCTTTTTCTATTAAAAACTTTTCTATATTATCTTGAAGTATTTGTAGTATAGTATTTAGTTTGTATTTGTTTGTTAATAGTAATCTATTTTTATTGATTTTAAATATATTGTAGTTAAACAATTTTTTTGTTTCTATATAATTATTTTGTCTGCTAAGTGTGTCTGCTCTGCTATTATTTTTGTCTAAAATATATTGTATTCTAAACTTGTACTATTTAAGTCTTTCTAACTATTGCATCTGTTTTCTGTTTAACTGTTTTGTAATAGTAAAATGCACAAGATTTTTGTAATTTGTAAGAACTATAAATTCTAATAATTCTTCTATATATACTCTCTATAATTTCAAGAAAACTATAATAGCAAATAGTTTTTTATTGTAGATATTATAGTTTTGTTCGACTAACAAAAGTTTTCTCAAAAAATATACTATTAAATATTAAATATTTTTATATTTTTGACTAAAATATATATCGATAGCTAAATCTAATACGTCGATTTCAATTCTGCTTAATAATTGCAAATTGTATATTTTTAATATTAATTTTTTCAAGTATTCTAGTTTAAAATTCTGGAATAATTTCTTTTTTGCAAATTTTTATAACTATAGCGTATTTTTCTTTGTAAAATTTGTCAATAGTATTGTGTTTGTTAAATAGTTTTTAATAAATTTCTTGTTGTAGTTTATAAAATCTAGAAAAGATTGTATTTTTTTAATATTTGTTAATAGTTTTTATTTTCTAATTGTTTGTAGCTTCTTGGAATCTATATATATTTTGTATTGTTTAACAACAAATTCGAGAAAATCAATTTTCTTTCGATAAAATTTGTATTTCTCTGATTTAAAATATAAGTTTCTTATATTTAGATATTTCAATACTTTGAAAATATAACTAATATATTTTTTCAAGATTTTTGAGTAAATTATAATATTGTTCAAATATGCTATAACAAATCGATTCAGATATTGTTGTAGTATATTATTAATTATTTTTTAATATATTGTCGGAACGTTTGTAAATTCGAATAGTATTATTGTGTATTTGTATAATCTATATTGTATACAAAAAGCTGTTTTTTACTCTTTCTCTGTTTTTATTCTAATCTAGTTGTACATTTCTTATAAATTCAATTTAATAAAATACTTTGCTCTAAATAGTCGATTTTGAAGCTCGCTAATATTGAATAGTAAATATCGATTTTTAACTATAATATTGTTTAGTTTTTAATAATCGATATATAGATAGAGAATTCTATTCTTTTTTGATACAAAAAGAATCGGATATTCTGTTTGTAATTAAAATTTTTTAATAAATTTTTTTTTTGTTTTCTGTTAGATATTCGCGAAGTACTTCGAGTTTCTTCTCGGATAAAATATATATAAATTTAAACATAAATTGTTTGTCTAATTTAAGTCTAATTTCGTAATTTTACAATTAATATTTAGAGAGAGTCTCTGCTGTTTTCTTTTCTTAAAATAGATATTTTCAACTGTTGTATATTTGTAATACGTATTTTAGCGATTTCTTTGCTATATTAGATAGTTTAAGACTTTTAGAAAATTTGTAATTTTTTTTATTTATTCTAATTTTGTAATTCGACTAATTTCTGTTAGTGTCTATCGAGTCGAACTCTATTAGATTATTTTTTTGCAAAAATACAAATTTGTTGTTTGCAATCGATTTTCGATTTGTTCTTTTATCTATTATTGAATACTGTCGATATATAGATTAAATATAAATTATATAATTATATTGCGCAAATCTAAATACTTGTGTATTTTAATCGACTTCTAAATTGTACTGTTTCAATCAAGATATTTCTAGAACAATATTGTAAATAACTATTTCTACTATATTAAAAATTAGTTTTTTGTAATATTGCTAAATAGCTATCGATAGTAGTTTTGTTTCTTTATCTATTTTTTTATTTCCGTTAAATAATAGATTTCTATCTACAATTATTAGATTGTAAGTATCAAGCTTTTTTTAAGTAGAATATTTTTCTCTTTTAACAAAAGTTCTAACTATAAAATTATCTATTGTATTAGAATCGACTATTGCAATAAGTTGACAGCTATTAATCTTAACTAATATAATAAAATATTGTATATATACTGTTAAATTTAGTTGCTACTGCTAAACTAATATATTGCATTTCTCTAATATATTTTTTATCAAGAAATTTGAATTTTTTTCTGTTTTTGTACTGCAATTTTTGTTTTAAGTGTCTGTTTGCGCTAAACTTCTTTCTGCTATTATTTAAAAATAGATAGTTTTTTAGAAAACTATTCAAATACTTTTTTGTCTTCTAGATAAATTCAGTATAAATTGTTATAGTATTCTGTTTAACTAAATATTGTATATTTTTTTGCTTTCTCTATTTTCTCTCGGAATAGATTTATACTGCTCAGTTGTTATTCGATTTTATTGAAAATATCTTTTTCTATAGTAGTATCGCTTTCTAGCGCTTTCTTGCATTTATTTATAATTTAAATTATCTTTTTGTTTTTTGATAAACTAGTTAAAGCGTCAAGATAATTTATAATATTGTCTAGATATTTGTAAAAATTCTTTCAGTTGTATTTGTTGTCTGAGTTTGTTACTGAATAAAAATATAATATTTCTAATTGTTATATTTCTATAGTTTTATTAAGTATTTAATTAATTTTCTGTATAGATACAAATATCTTGTCTAATAATATTCTATCTAGAATTTTCTGTAACTGATCTAAATTTTCTATTAAATAGTAGTTGTTGTTCGATTCAATTTCAAGAATATTTGTTTTTGTATCGATTTGTTTTCTAATATTGTTCTGACTATTAAATATTTTTTTTAATATAGTATTAATCTGTCAACAGTTTATTAAGTTCTGTAATCGACAATTTTTTGCGAAATAATTTGATTTATTATATAAATAGTATATTTTTTGAGATTTGTTATCTTGCTTTTTTCTAGAATTTTTTTTTTTATATTGCTAAATAAAATTCAGTTCTATAGATACAGATTTACAATAATCGGAATTACTGTATTTCTAATTAGAACAAGATTTTTTCTGCTAATATTTAATTGTTAATTCAAAAAAGATTTCTGCTCTTTCTCGAAATTAATTATATTTTTTTTTATAGCTTTTTTATATAGTTTGTTGTCGAGATCGATAGCTACTTCGATAAAATCGAACATATTGCTGATAAATCTTCTATTATGTATAATTTTGTTTTTTAGATTGTTCTTGAAATCTCTTCGAAATATTGTTATAAGTGCAATATTGTTTTATTCAATTAAATTGATATATTTCTGAAATCTAGCTGCGTAGTCTGCTGCAAAGATTTGTTGAATTAGATACTAAACTACTTTTTTTGCAATTTATTTTTTGTTAAATATTTCAAAGATTCTTCGAAACTCTCTTTTGAAATTATCGAAGTTCGTAAACATTACACGAGAATTTTTGTTATAATTTTTCAAATATTTTTGTAAATTTGATTTAAATTAATGCTGAATTCTTTCTCTGAGAAATATTGATACAAAAATTGTTTTCTGGTCCACTAAAACAGAATAGAAAATAAAATAGATATCTATTTGTATAAATTAGTTTTTTAGATCAATACAGTTTTTATAATAGATATCGAGTTTGTTGATTCTGATTTTGTTGTTTTCTATAATCGATAGTTGATATAATACTGATAAGCTAGTGCTCGGAATAGAGACGCGTTAATCTAATATAGATATTTTTAGAATATTTAAAGTATTATACTGCTATCTAGACAACTAGAGTATCAGAGTAGATTAATTAATAGAGAATAACTTGATAAATAAATTGAACACAATTTATAAAAGAGTTGTGTTCTATCTTTTCTATATACTAAGAAAATACTAGTTGTTTATTTTGCTCGCTTGTCGAGTATAGCAAGCATTATACTTAGATTGCTTGCTCGTCGAATATAGCAAGCATTATATTTAGGTTGCTTGCTTGTCGAGTATAACAAGCATTATATTTAGATTGCTCGTTCGTCGAATATAGCGAATATAATAGCAGATTTGTTCAAAGACGTAGAATCTGAATTACTGGTACAGCTTAAGTAAGCTCGTAACATATATATTCGAGTTTTTGCAATTCTTTGTTTTCGACTTTTATACAAACTTTGTAGCAATTGCAAAATTTTTATATTTTTTTGCAAATAAAATTAATTCTATTTTACTTATTATACAATTTAGTAAGTTTTTGTATTAATTATATTATTAACTTATCTTTCAATTTATTTACTATTTTAGATTTCGATAATATTGCACAAAATTTAATATTTTTCGAATTTTTCGAATTTTTCTTTTTTTTGCTCTTTTTTGTATTAATTAATACAATTCTAGATAATTTTAAACTAATTGTTGTTTTCTAAGATTTCTAAAATAGAGTTTTAACAATTTTTTTTATAATCTTGCTTGTAGTATCGTTATCTATAATTTATTTTGTCGCAATTATTGTATATTGCGTCTTTATAACAACATTTGCAATTTTCGCATATTTTTGAAGAAATAGATTGTTGTTGTTAACAATTATTATTGTTACAATCTTTATTTTTATTACAATCTTTGCGATCGCAATTTCTATCTCTTTCTTGAGATTTTTTACAATTTTTATTAAATTTTTGATTATTAGTATAATTGTTTTTATTATAGTTATAATCTTAATAATCTTGTTAATCTTTATCTTTTTCTTATTTGCGTTCTTGTTAATCTCTATTATTGCGAACAAGATTGATTTGCTTATTTCGAATCTTTTAATAATACTCTTTTTGTTGTAGATTCTAAAAAATCGTATTAAAATCAAATAATTTGTTATCTTTGTTGTTGCGAGCTTGTTGAACGAGATAGATAATTTAGATCTCAAATCGCTAATCAAGAAAATTGATTATTTTAATTACTAAGTAGTTCTCGATTAAGATCTTAAAATCGACAATTTTTGCTTTTAGTTTGTTTAATTAACTATAAAAGTTTGTAATATTCTTGCATTTAACAAGTAATAAACTTTCTATTTTGCTTATTAACTTTTATTTGTTGTTTTAATTGTCAAAAATGTTAATTTTCTTTAGATAGTCTTATATTTTCTTTGCGATTCAAATAAATTTTAGCTGCAATTAAACAGTCTTATTGTATATAAAATCTATCTTTTCGCGTGTTTTTGCATTACAAGACTTTTATTTATTTATCTTTTCTATATTTAACAATACAAATTCTATTGATATAGATTTCGATCTATTGTCGTTGACGTTTCTTCACAAATTTGCATCAAATAGAGCGAACTTTATATTTCTAAATTCATTCGATTACGTCGACAATTTTATTAGCTTTGCAAATATCTATTCGAACAATCTATTATTATCTTTATTTATTGTTGCGATAGCGTTCAAGATTCGTAGATATAAAAAGAATAATGCAAAAGCTATTAATATCGATTTACACCCAAGATAGATTCTCTCAACGTGTAATTGTCTCGTAAAGCGTCTTCACAAATCAATTGAATTATTAATAATACTTTAGTATCTAATATAATCGAAACGTTTGTTCAATAAAGTTGTTTCGAACTTATAATTTATTGAAGCAGATAATAAAGTACAGTTATGTATCTATTGCTTGTCTATAAAATCTATAATGTAAGAGATCTAATATACACGAGACTATCAAGATACTAATCTAATTGAATAAGAGTCTCGCAGAAGATAGTTGCATCTTATTGGTTTCAACATATTTAGCAATTAGTTTTAGCAATATTGCAAAAAGCAATCGAGACGATTATAATAGTCTTTTTATTTAGTAAGTATATTATCTCTTTGTATTACTATTATAATAATAGAGTTCTAATTAATATTTCGCGCACTATAGATTCGAATTTTGCTACAATTCACGTCAAGCGTGTAACAATTCAATTGAGAAATATAAATTTTATTAAGAATTTAATAAAATTGTTCGATCTTCTAAGCTAGAAATTCTATATTAATATTATATTCTTTTTTTCAAATAATTATAATATATTTTTCTTCTTGAACAATTATAATATATTCTTTGCACTAGCTAAAAATCGAATTTTTGAGATTTTATTATTAATAGATCTCTTCTAGCAATTCAAAATATTAAATATATTATCTTTTTGCATTATTACTAATAATATCTAATTATTCTTGTAATTATAGAAGATATCTTTTCTTTAAAAATTAATCTATCTATTGATAAATTTGATCTAAAACAATCTTAAAATTCAATATAAAGAGATCTTCTTCTTTATTTATTGTTTGATTGTTATTTTTCTCTCTACAATATATATTTTATAATTCGAGAACAATCTCTTTTGTGTCTAAATCCATAGTACAATTGAAGTACTTAATTATTATAATTTGCTCAATAGTTTGCGAACTTATTTGAGATTAATTCTATTAATATATTCTTCGAACAAGACTAAAAGTTTGTTCAATATTTACTAATAACACTAAATATAAAAGTATATCTCGAGCTATTTGTATTAGCTTTAAAAAGTTAAACGCGTTATCTCTTTAATATTCTTAAGTCAAATATTTATTTTTTACAATATTTGTGCGAAAATATTAATTATCTTTATTTTGAATCGAATAAAATTATTAAGATTGTCGAAGTAAGAATCTTGTAACAATTGTAGCAAATTATATAAATATTAGCAAAAAATTATATATATTACTATATTATATTATCTCTTCAACAATATTAGCTCTTTGCGCTTTAGCTCTCAAATCAACAATTGAATTGTAATAATATCGAAAATAATTCTTAAATTCTATTCTATATTTGTTCTTGTAATAAATAGTATTGTTGTTTTTTTGCTTATCTTACAACTTGTAGAGACTAATCTTTTGCGTAAAATCTAAAATATTAACAAGATTATACAATATATTGTTTAATTCTTCTATTTTCGAATAGTATTTCGTAAGCTTTGTTAAAACTTTATTGCAAATCTTAATTACAATATTTGTTGAAGAATAGATAGTAACTTCTATTATTATTTCTAAATATTTAAGATAATTAAATATTGCATCGAATATTCGAAATTCTAAATAAATATTCGTGTTAATTGTTCGCGAAACTATAAGAATATATTTGTAGAATAAATTTAATATATTGTTAACAAGCAAAATTAAATTTTACTTATTTTTATTAAACTTGATTTGTTAAATTTTGAGATCTTATAAATATTTATCTATTTAAAAATCAATAAAATTGCGTAGTTAATATGCTCGACAAAATATAAAATAGATAGAGTTTTAACAAATACAAATATTCTATACTAGTTTTTATAATTTTTTTTCAATTTTCTCTTAAAAGACTCGAAAACAAAACAAACATTAAACTAAGTTATTAATAACAATTATAAAAGCGCAAATCTAAAAAGATTAATATATATATTATCTCTTTGCATTATTACAAATATAAATATCTTTTTAACTACAATAGACAAATCTATATTTTTTGCAATATTTTGAACTTGTTTGTTCTCTAATTGTACAACAATATTGTTTTCGATTGTTTTTAATTCTATAGTTAAAATAAAATCTTAAATTACAAGATTAATAATATAAGTTAAACAAAATATAGAATTTTGTTGTTTGTTTTATTAAAACTCTTGTCGATTTAAAAAATTTTCGAGTTTGTTCTCAAATATATTATTGTTGCTTGTATTATTAGTAACAATTTCAAAAAGCTTGTCTTTAATTTCGAAAAATTTCAAAATTTTTGTAAGCTTCAATATCAATTAGCAATCTATATATTTAATATTAAAAGAAGTAAATTTAATAAGATATTCGCGAAATTGAAATACAACATCTATTCAATATATTAACACTCTTAGATATACAACTCTTTAAAAACTAGATTATATATTTAAAACAATAAAGATATATTAAGTATTCTTAAAATCTATCTTGATTTTCTTACAAATTTAATTGTATTTCGAAAGAATTATCTTAAATAATTTTGTGCAATTCAAAAGTATTTAGACTGACCGTCTCGGGTCGATTAATCGAGTTCGGGTCGATTAATCGACCCGAATCTTGGCGATTCGGGTCAACCCGACCCGAAAGTCTTGGCGGGTCGATTCCTAAAGTTGGAATCGAAAACCGAGTCGGGTCGGGTCGATTCCTAGAGTTGGAACCGAAAACCGACCCGACGGTCAGTCTAAAAGTATTAAATTTGAACAAAGTTTTTCTAATAGCTTTCGAAAGTTAAGATTGTCAATAATTCGAAAAAATAAATTCAAATCTACGAAAGTCTTATATAGTTAATTTTTTCAATTATCTTAAACAAAAAACAAAGACAAATCGATATAACTCTTTTTCTATAAAATAATTAGTTTTGTATTATTTATATATATTATTAATTGTAACTTACGCAATTAAAGACTAGATCAATTGCAATTTATAATCAAGATTATTTTCTTTTTAAATAAAAGAAAAACTAAAAATATTTCTTTATATTTAATGTGCTTAAGTAATTGTAAGCAATAAAATAATTCAAAATTTTGTAACAACTTTTGCATATAATTTTAGAAACATTATCTATAGTTGAAGCTAGTTAAATATATTTGTTTCAAAACTCGAATGTATCTATATAAATCTTTTTTGCTCAATATAAATTGATAAGTCTTGAATAAGTCTTTTTCAAGATACTAACGCCAATAATTGTTTGTAACTATTATGCTTGAAATTGAATATCAATATTTAAACTTTACTCAATATATTTGTTTTTCTCTCTTAAAACAAGTAATAGATAATTAGTAGATATCTTATTTAATATTTTGCGAAAAATTCTTCTTCTATTATTAATAGCAAAAGTAAGAAAACTCTAATTTAATAAATTTGTAAATTGATTAGAATATAAGCTACTAAATAACAAGTTGCGAAAGATAGATTTACTAGAATTTTTCTTGTTCGAAAACAATACTTGACTTAAAACTCTTAAAGAGTTCGATATTTTACAAATAAGAATACAAATATAGTATAACAATATTCTCTAATAATTTAAGAAAGTAAATTAAAAATAGAAAGATAATACAAAAAAATAATGCAAGCGACAAATAATAATAGCAAGTTGTTTTAAGATAATATAATTAATTATAGTTTTTGTGTTAAAGTATACAACTTAGTACTTTAGTAAAAAATCAAGAATTATCGTAACATATATTCAAAAATAGCAACTCTTAATATAATAACATAACTTTTAGATTTCTTGACAATTTATGTCGATTCTTGATTTTGAAATCGAAATTCGAATCGAATCGAGTCGAATCGATTTCAAAATACTAGAATTTGAATCGAATTTCGAATCGATTTCTAATGTTGAAATCGACGAATCGAATTGATTTCTAATGTTGGAATCGAAATCCGATCCAACAATCAGTTTATTTGACGTATTACTTTTACTTTGATTGTTAACGCTCTTCGTTTTCTTTTCTTCGACTTAATACGATCTATTATTTTCGTCTCTATAAATTTCGACATATTACTTTCGTTCTAATTATTGTTTATTATCGAGAACGATAACTTCTAAGAAAAATTGAAGAAACTATTACAATTTCGTGCTTGTAAGTAAGAGAAATCTTGTTGAAAAACAGTTTTCTCTTGTAGCAATTTTCCGATAGAGAATAGTCTCTTCGTGTATGTAGAACAGAATTTTTTCTCTTAGACAGTAAATTAATTATTTCACCCATTATAAATGTGTTTACAGAACGACAATTCCTTGCCATAAACTCGATATTTTATACAAGATCTTATTTCGCAATTATCTTAATTAATTTTGGAATTTTGTTCTTAATTATATAATTGTCTTTAATACTTATACAAGTTTGTTTAGCTTCGATCAAATATTTTTGTTTCTAAATATTATTGAGCAAATCTTGCGCAATTTCGAATTTAATTGCAAAATTCTTCTTTTAAACTTTGTTTTTATTATTTCTCTTAGTATTGTTGTTAATTATTTGAATAACTTCTTGTAGATTTGTACAAGCTCTTAATAATTTGTAATCAATATAAAGAAGTATTTTAAGCTATAAATTGTCTATATAACGCTAATAAATTAGCAAAAAGTTATATTAATTTGCAATATATTTTTACAAACTTTCTACAATATTATATATCGATTATAAGAAAATTTAAATCTTGCATAATTCTCTATATTATAGATTTATAATAAGAAAAGAGAAAATTAATCTATATAAAATTGTATAGACTTTAAATACAATTTTCAAACAATAATAGATATTGTGCGTATTATACAAGATTATATTCGAAAATCAATATCAAGATTCTAGAAATTACATTATTAATATTACTATTTATTAGAAAATTTGCTTAAAGATTTAAGTTTAAAGATTCAAA
>JAABUW010003301.1_pt1 | contig 23234 bp, 25 predicted proteins | sample 5560081 | NCBI WGS metagenome assembly JAABUW01 (sample SAMN10711882, study PRJNA513363) | rock metagenome | isolation source: Antarctica rocks | place: Antarctica: Victoria Land, Knobhead sud
ATGGGCCACATGGGAGCAGCAATGGGGCATACATGGGCCACATGGGAGCAGCAATGGGGCATACATGGGCGCATATATGGGCCATATATGGGGACATATATGGGCCACATGGGAGCAGCAATAGGGCATACATACGCGCATATATAGGCCATATATGGGGGCATATATGGGCCACATGGGAGCAGCAATGGGGCATACATGGGCCACATGGGAGCAGCAATGGGGCATGCATGCGCGCATACATGGGCCATATATGGGGGCATACATGGGCCACATGGGAGCAGCAATGGGGCATGCATGGGCGCATACATGGGCCACATAGGAGCAGCAATGGGGCATGCATACGCGCATACATGGGCCATATATGGGAGCAGCAATGGGGCATGCATGCGCGCATACATGGCCATATATGGGCAGCCCTATAGGGAGAGCAGGGAGGAAGGGAACAGCAGGGAATCCCTTCCCTTCCCTGGACCAGGGAAGGGAATTGCCCCGGGCCTATCCCTTCCCTTCCCTGCCCCTTCCTCCAAGGAAGGGAAGGGAAGGGAAGGTAATCCCTACCCTGTTCCGCAGCGTAAGGGTATTACGGGTTTAATATACTAATATTGAATTAAAATACTAGTCTCGTAGAAATATAAACTATTATTATCGTAATAAATAAATAAATACTCGAGAGAAACCGCGCTCGAAATCTTTACTAATATAATTTATATAATATAGAACTATAATAAGAATAATAAAGAAAAAGTAGTTAGTTTATTATTATTTAATAACGAGGTTATTCGATTATATTATATATAAAAGATTATTATTTAACTTTTAAATAAAACGCGTATTAAAATCTATTATTAATTAAATAGCGAGTTTTTAATCGAATAGAGTAATATTTATAAGATTTAAAAGTAAGACGAGTCGACCTAGTTACTATAACTTAATATATCCCTTTTATAGATATCGATAAAGTAATTATTAAATTCGGAATATTATTAAAGTTTAATAATACTCCTATTATCTAGTTCTACGGCCGCCCCGTATTTACGGAAAAAAGCTAGTAATATAATTAGGAGTTTCTCGATAAGATCCTAATTAAGGCCTAGGATCGGGTAAGGCCTATAAAGAGAATAAGATTCGAGCGAGCCTAGATTTTATTTTATATTTAGCGAGATAATATTACGATCCCTAAATAGGATCGGAAGTAGATTTAACGTATTAAATAAAATCGTAATAAACGTATAATATCTCTAAACGATAATAATATAGGTTTCGAGGTTAAATAGGATAAAAAGATTAAGTAATTTAATTCGGAGGAGAAGAAGATTAATCGGGACTTTTAATATAACGATATTAATATTATATAATTAAAAGGGTTTATAGACTATATACTCCCGTAGGAGAATAAAGATAAGAATAAAATATAATCTAAATCTTTATTTAAGAAATTAGAAACTTTTATAGAAGGGAAGAATATAAAGTAGAAAATCGTTTAATTAATCGTCTTACTCGTTATATCTAAGAAGTAGATTTATTAAATTATAGTATTTTAACTAGCTAAAAGAAAATCTATATATTTAAATAATAATTACTTCAAAAGCGTAAAATCTAATAGTAAGCGGTTTATATTATACTACGTTTAAATTATTAATAAAAAGAGATATATATATAGATTATTAACCTCCTCGAATTACTCTTAAAATAATATTAATAAAAATTAGAGTCGGTATTTTACTTTAGTGTCCGAAATAGGCTAGAATTTAAAAATACGTACTCGAGGACCCTATTATCTATAAGTCCGATATCGATATTATAGGACCTTACTTTTAACCTTAAAATTATTATATTTAAAAAATAAAATTAATATCCAAATCTCTATTAAGAGTACCGGGCTAGAGTATAGTAATTTAGAGAGTAAATTTAATTTTTAATTTATCCCCGCTTATAATTTATTCTTTTATCTCAAGAAATTCTAGTATATTCTATATATATAAGATATATCTCTCTCTTAACTACTCTCTCTTCTCGGAAGCTAGAAAGATAACTATATTTACTATAAACTCGGGTTTATCGATTAACTTTATATATAGATATAAAGGTATCGTAAGGTTAATTTCTATTAAAATAATATTTAAATAGACCCTATATACTACTACTCCTTAAATATTATACTCGATATTTAGGTATTCCGTATATTATAGAAGTATTAATTTATTAATCTAATATCTTAAGCTGTCAAGTAAAGGTATAAAGACTCTAATACTAAAAAGTATAATAATTTACTTATCGCTTTCTTTAAATATAAAAGGTAATAGTACCCGTATTAGTAGATAAATACTACGGATATTTACTATCTAAATTTACTACTATTAATTAAGGTCGCTATCGAGGGTAGGTTTAAATACTTCTATTACTTTTATATTATTAATTAAAATATTAAATTTACCGAAAGTATTTAAAGTATTCTTCGCTATATATTTTATACTATTTAGAGTCGAGAATATTAAGGTATATAGATTTAATATAGAGGATAGATCGATATTATAAAAAAAAAAATAGTAAATATATTTTAAATTTTATAGATAAGAAGTTTAAAGATATAGATATTATAATAAGAAGAGATAGAATTAAATCGAAATATAAATAGATTCTTTTTAAAGAAAACTCTATAAAGGCGAATTTTAAATATATTAAAGAATTTATTTATCGAGGAATAATTTTAATAGAAAGAGTAGTAACTATTCTAGGCGAGGAGTTTATAACGAATAATATCGTGAATATAAAACTAAATTCCTTAACTATAATATATTTAGTCGAGAAAAGTACTCTTTTTAATCTAGTAACTTATCGATCTTTAAATAAATAAAAATATAACGAATAAATAATTCTTTTAAATAAAGAGGTAATATAGAGCGATTTCGCTAACTATAACCTAGTAATATAAAAAGTTATTTTAATAATAGATAAGTTTTAAAAATAGGCTCTTTTCGATTACTCTAAATATTCTATCTTTAGTAAAGGGAATTTCGCGTTTATTAACGATACCGCCTACGCTTCGATACCGTACTAAAGCGCTAGATATAGATAGATTTTCGAAGACGCGCTCGTTATATATAGTTTATTTACGGATAAAAGTATTAAAGAACCTAAATATATTAAAGAAACTTTTTTAGCGTACGATTTTATTAAACGGCCTCGGATACTAAAGATTATATAATCGAGTAGAGAGAATAATAAAATATATATAATACGCGGTAAGAGTACTAGGAAAGACTTTAATAAAATTAAAATAATATTAAATAAAAGATTCTATTAGATATCGTATAAGGATTTAGATTAATAGGTAAAGAAAGTAAAAATTATACTATATAAAAAACTATAAATATCGAAGTATAGTATATTAATTTAATAGTTAATTATAATAAATCCTTCGTTAATAAATTAATAGATAAATATATTATATTTATAATAAGAGTTAATATTTGGGTTAGTAGTTTATAACGCGTACTAAAATTTACTTAATAACGAATTTATTAGGGTCGTAATTATTATCTTTATTTCTTTTAATAATATTCTATTCTTTTAATAATACTAGATAATACTAACGGAGAGATAAGACGGACGCTTATCTTGAATTTGAAATAGAGGTATTAATTAATTGATTAATTTAATTATACCGGGGCCCTATTATATATATTTATACCTATACCTTTATTTATACCTTTGGGTTATTATAGTCTATTAATCTACCTTTTTTATATTATTTACTATAAGTAATTATAAATTTCGGTAATAAACTTAAGAATTAGATTAATTAATCAAGAATATTAATTATTATTATTATCGGAAATTAATATTTATAGCCTCTATTTATTAGGGTTTACTTTTATTCTATTATTTAATACTATAAACCGAGACGAGCCTATATTTAAAGTCTCTACTAAAATAATATTCGCTTAATTTAACTCTATTAATATAATTTAAATTAAATTAAATAGAGGGACCTATTAATCTAAATTAGGGTTTATTAATACTACGGCGTAATCTCTTACTAGAATCTTTTACGTATTATAGTATTATTAATAAAATAGTCTCGAAATATTTAAAGCGAAGTTATACTAGTTACCTCGACTAGATACGTTATTCGTAAATCGATATTAAAGAAAATAAAATAATGTTCCTTAAAGCCTCTACTTTTAATTTTATATTAGGATTTTCTATATTTCTTTAATAAGTTCCTTTAATACTTTATTATTAATTTATTATTCTTTCGTTTATCGCTTTATATAATATCGCCTAAAATAAATATTCTTCTTATAATAACTAAACTACTAATTATTATTATAATCTCCGAAGAAAATTATATTAGAAATATATACCTACTTTAATTTTATTTCTAGAAAAAATAAATACTACTTTAAAGATAAAGTTATTTAATAGTTAAATTTTATATAGAAAATAATACTAGATTTCTTAACCCTCTTAGACCTCGTGGAATAATTAGATAGATTTAATATATCTAATCTAGTAATCGAAAATACTATCTAGTATTATATCTTAAATAGTTTATTTCGTTAAATAAATAAAAATAAAATTTATTTTAAATAGATATTAATTTTATAATTAGTTATTTATAAATAATATTAAAACCCCCTAATTATTCTAATACTCGAATCATCGGATTATATATTAGTTTATTTATTATTATAGTTATAAACTTATCCCGAAGTCTTATAAATTTACCGGCTCTCGGGGTAATTTTAATATAAATTATATTCCGAGTAAAAGTCGCTATAGTAGGCTCGAGAGAGTGAATATAATAAAGATTTATATATTAAAGTAGCTAGTTTATAACTAAGGCCGAGTCGAGTTAAAATAAAATAAAGAATCTATTTAAATAGTTTTATAATAACGAGGTAAGAGCTAAGACTCTATATATAAAGTATACTTTCTTACTTACTTAAAATAGTAGATCTCGGTATCGAATTAAATATATATTAACGTAGTATTTTTTTATTCTCTAACTATTAGTAGGCCGTCCTCGATATTTTAAAAATTAATTAATTTATCCTCTATATTTAAAGCCTTTAGGTAAATCTAATTTACTATTTATAAACTATATTATACAAAATATATATATAACGAAATATATCTTTAGAAGATTATAGAGCCCTTTTATAAAATTTTAGGTTCGTATAAATTAAAAGTACCTATTATCTCGTCCTATATAGGGGATTTATTTTTAATATTAAATACTCTTCATTTTATTAAGACTATATTAGAAGAAATTTTAAAGAAACTATTTAATTAGAATCGAGTAATTAAAGATATCTACTCTAAAATAGAAAGATTAAGAGTATCTAAATATAGAATTATTCCCGCCGGTTTAGTAGAGTTAAGTAGAGGTTTAATTTCGGTATTAAAAATAAATAAATATAATTATATAGTATTCTTAAATAAATCTTTATAGATTTCTACTACGGATATAAAAGCCTCTAGTTAACCGTCGGGGAAATTTATAAACTCGAAGATTATTATTATTAAAATATCGGGGAGGTTCTATAAATATTATAAATTATAAACTATTTTAGCAGTTATTTAAAAAGAGTATTAATATATATAAAGTAATCTCGAAGGAATATTTCGACGAGGTTTATATTAACTTAACGGGATAATAGAAGAATATAAATTATACTCTATATAACTATTTTATTAACGAGCCGGGATTATTTAATTCTCGTTTCTTTCGAATATCTTTATAAAAAGCTATTTAAATTAATTTAATATATAGGTTTATACTTCTTATAACGTACGAAATACTCGAGATATCTAGTTATATCCCGAATAGAATATCCTCCACGAAGTTTAATTATATCGGAATATTCTATAAGTAAACTAGTAACGACTAGCGAGAAATCTAAAAGGAGTAGGATATCGATATTTATTTTATTCTTAATAAAGTCCGTGTCTTTACTCTTAGAAAAATTAACTACTATTTTAAATTTAATAATCCAAACTTTAATATCGATATCGTTTATTTTTCAAATTTCGCTATACTTTAGCTAGTTATTACTTTACTTCGCTCTAGCGATTATAATATTATAATTACCGGTAATATAAACGTTTTATCGAATCCGGATATTTTTAATAATTTAAGTCGGGGATAATTCCTATCGAAAATAAATAATTATCGAATATTTAATAATAATATAGATAGTTATTATCGTAGCGATATAGTAGTTTTAGTTATTTTAAAGAGACTCGAAGATACTAAAACCGATAAAGATAATATTCTCGGTATTATATTAATATCTAGAACGAATTACTTAGCGGACGCTATTTTAATTATTTATCTTTATACTCCTATATAATAATATTTATATAAATAGTTATTAAATAAACCTGATATTAATCCCAACGATATATATTATATAGAAATATATAGTATAGGGACATAGGTAGGTGACGGAATAGAAATAGAATTTATTATTAATATTTTCGCTGACCCCTATCGTAAACGGCGACCGGACTAGTCATTTTATCTTAGAGTAATTAAAGCCAATATCGGTCACGGCGAAACTGTATCGGGTATTTCTATATTTATTAAAGTATTAATAATAATAGAGAAGAATATGATTCTACTAAACTACGGTATTAAAGGTATTATAGATAAAGGATTTCCCAGGGATTTAGAGGCTCGAAATGTATATATACCTTTAAAAATAATAATTTGGCCGCGCCCAAACGGGTAGATCCGACGAGTTTACATTAGTAATTTCAGCGCTGCAGGAGGGAACACAGGCGTGATAATAGAAGATACTCCGTTAGCTACCGAACCTGAAGTCCAGGACCCACGAGCAACGCAAGTTATCGTGGTATTAGGGAAATCAGAGTCGTCTTTACGTTATAATCTCTAGCGGTTTATTAACTTTATTAGTAAGAACCCCTACATGGCATTGCCAAGTCTTCTATACATAACTACCGCTCGTCGAATTCACTATAATTACCGTGTAGCTGTGGCTGTATCAGATCTTTCGACCGTAAAAAAATCACTTACCTTATCAGTTAATAAAAACATCGCTCCTATAGCGCTAAATACGCCTGGTGTTGCTTTTATATTCACAGGCCAAGGCTCTCACTATGCTTCGTTAGGTAAGCAACTTTTCGAGGAGTCTACTTAATTCCGAACGGACATTTATAACTTCAATATAATGGCTCAGTCGTAAGGCCTTCCATCTATTCTCCCATTGATTGATGGTAGCTTGACTGATGTATCCGACTTGTCTCCCGTGGTCGTGCAGCTAGGTCAGATATGCGTTCAGATGGTACTGACACGTCTATGGATATCGTGGGGCATTACCCCGACAGCAGTGACTGGGCATAGCCTTGGTGAGTACGCTGCTTTGAATGCAGCTGGTGTACTCTCAGCAGCTGACACCATTTCCTTGGTTGGCAAACGAGCGCATGAGCTTGTAACGAACTGCACCCCAGATACTCACGCTATGTTGGCCGTTGCCTCGTCAGTGAGCTCCATCGAACCTTACATGGCAGATCATGATCTCAAGATTGCTTGTATCAACAGCTCCAGTGAGACAGTCCTCGGTGGTTCCAACGACCAGATCGACAAGGTCGCGGAAGCGCTTTCGCGCGAGAAAGTCAAAAACACCAAGCTACAGATTCCGTTTGTATTCCACATTTCACAAGTGGATCCGATTCTTGACAGGTATGAGAAGATTGCAAGTGGTGTAACGTTCAACACTCTATCTATCCCCGTACTATCCCCACTCCTTGGTGAAGTTATCCGCAGTGAAGGCTCTTTTAATCCGACCTACGTCAAGCGCCACGCCAGAGAGACAGTCAATTTTCCCAAAGGAATTGAGGCCGGCGTTCGTGACGGTATTGTTTCTGAGAATACAGTCTGGATTAAAGTTGGTCCATATCCTGTCTGCCTAGCTATGGTTAAAAAGCATTTGGGTCCAGACATCCCTGCCGTACCCTCACTTCGTCGTAAGGTGGATCCCTGGAAGGTCATTAGCGGCAGTTTGGCCTCATTATATGACAGTGGCTTGAAAATCGATTGGAATGAGTACCAGAGAGATTTCAATCCAGCATAGCGGATGCTGCGCCTTCCAACTTACACTTTTGACTTTAAGAACTACTGGATTGAATACACCGGCGACTGGACTCTGACAAAGGGAGATATCGGACCAACTCAACAGGCTCCAAAACCAGCTCCAAAACTATCCACAACTTCTGTTCAGAGGATTATAGAGGAGAGTATCCATGAATCTAAAGCCAGTATGATTATCGAGTCTGACATATCAGAACCCTTACTCAAGGCCGCGATCCAAGGCCATATGGTCAACGATACCGCCCTCTACCCTTCGTCACTATACGCAGACATGGTACTCACAATTGCCGATTGTTTACACCGACAGCTAAAACCAAGCGCGGAGGTGCCAGCTCTGAGCTGCGGCACAATGGAGGTCGATAAGCCACTTATCGCTTCGAAAAGCAGTGAGCAACAGCTTCTACGAGTAGATGGCTCAACGGATCTCCAGACTGGAACAGTCAATTTTTCTACAGCGTTACACCAGAAGGAGAGACGAAGGTTAAGCACACTAAATGTACGGTCTCCTATCTAAACGTCGAAGCAATACTTAACACCTGGTCGCGATATGAATACCTTATCAGACCTCGGGTAGAGGCTCTTCAGAACGGAGTCAACAATGGCACAGCGGAGAAAGTCCATCGCAACATGGCTTATTCGCTGTTTGCAAGCTTTGTAGAGTATAGTGCTAGCTACCGCGGCATGGAAGAGGTCGCTCTCAATTCTGAAGAATACGAAGCCACTGCTAAACTTAACTTCCAGACCACAGAAGAGGATGGCAATTTCTTGTGCAGTCCTTACTGGATCGACTCCGTCGGGCATCTGTCCGGGTTCGTCTCAATGTCAAAGAGGCCCTTGGAGATAAGTTTAATATCTTCGTGTCTCATGGCTGGGAGTCTATGTGCTTTGCGCGTCCTCTATCAAAAGACAAGACGTATACATCCTATGTCAAGATGCAGTCTGCAAGTGGGAAAATGATGGTTGGGGACGTAGTGTTATTTGACGGCTACAAGATCATTGGCGTTATTGACGGTCTCAAATTCCTGAGCATTCCTCGCACTTTGTTGGACACCTTCCTCCCGCCTGCAGGAGGGGCAACTCAGAAGCCTGCAGCATAGGTGGGTTTTAAGGGAGATAATGGTCCTGCACAAAACACTAACGTAGCAAAGCCTAAGGAAGTGTCTGCACCTGCACCAGTCAAGAAAATCCAGGCTGGACTGCCAAGTCGCGCTCTCAGTGCAGTTGCTGAAGAGGTTGGGACTTCACCTTCAGAGCTCTCGGATAATGTTGTCTTCGAAGAAATGGGGGTAGATTCTTTAATGTCTTTAACAATATCGTCGAGGTTACGCGAGGAGTTGGACATGGACTTTAGCTCCAAGTTTTTCACGGATTACCCTACCGTTGCAGAGTTCACGAAATATTTTGCTACCAATGGATCGGCAGATGCTCCAGCAGCTAAAACGAACGCACCATCGACAGGTTCGCGCACACCCACTTCTGTACAGACAGGAGGATCTTCTATTGAGTATACAAGCCCCACCACGCCAGTATCAGCAGCTGAGGACGAAGGAATGGTTCACACCATACGGGCTACTATTGCCGATGAGATGGGTGTTCCCGTGGAGGAGATTGTGGGTCAAACAGATCTCGCGTCACTTGGGATGGAGTCCCTCATGAGCTTGACCATCTTGGCCAACCTGCGAGAAACCACCAACCAAGACCTCTCTCCCGACTTCTTTACGGAGAACATCTCTGTCGCTGCCGTCGAAAATACCCTCTTCCCCAAATCCAAACCCAGTCTACCAGTAGTGGTGGAAAAGTCGGCCCAGGAGGTGTCAGCAGTTGTCGAAAAATCAGCCGAAAAGGCGTCCTCAAAACCCACCAATCACCCACCTGCCATATCCCTTCCTCCTCCAAGGTAACCCCAAAACCGCATCCCAAACGCTCTTCCTTTTCCCTGACGGCTCCGGCTCCGGCTTCTCGTACACCTCTATCTCTCCTATCTCCCCCTCCGACACAGCCGTTTACGGCCTTAATTGCCCGTTCATGAAGACGCCCGCCAACTTCACCTGCGGTATCCCCGGCGTCTCAGCCCTCTACAAGAACGAAGTGCAGCGCCGCCAACCCAAGGGGCCCTACAACCTCGGCGGCCGGTCTACCGGCGGCGTCGTCGCGTACAAAGTAGCGCAGCAACTGATCCAGCGAGGTGAGAAGGTCGAGCGCCTTATTTCCCTCGACTCCCCCTGCCCCATTCGTCTAGGACCGCTCCCAGCCCGCCTTCAACACTTCCTCGACCAAATCGGCCTTCTGGGCACCGGAGCCGGCGAAGCGCCAGAATGGCTTCTCCCGCATTTCGATTCTGCCATCAAGGCTCTGGACGAGTACAAGCCGACGCTCATGGATGCAAAGACGGCTCCAAAGACGTTTGCCATTTGGGCCACGAATGGCGTCTGTGAGAACCCTTAAGATCCCCAGTTACCGGTTGAGGAAGGCGATCCGAAGGCAATGCGGTGGTTACTGGAGCACCGGAGTGACCTTGGGAGTAATGGGTGGGATAGTTTGTTAGGGGAAGGGAAGATGCGCTTTGCGACTATCAAGGTCAATCATTTTAGTATGATGAGGCAGCCGATAGTGAGTACCTTTCTTCCTCTTTTTATCTCAATGATCAGCATGATAACTGGTGTACTTCTCTCTACAGGTGAAGGAATTGGCGGCTTTGATTAAGCAAGGTCTCGAGTAATCAGGAGCATCATGTGTATATGTTTGTTGGTTATATTGGGGGGATTTCTCAAGCGAGGAGCTACTTGTGTCAGAGAATAGAATGCGAGATTGAAGTATTGTTATTATCATAGATTTCGTTTTTCTTTATTATGAGATATATAATAAGTATATAGATTGAGTACCAACGACGCTTTGTAACTACCTTGTACACTATACAACTAATATATAGAATAAACACAACCCCCAATCCACCCCACCACAACCCTATACAAAACGAAAAAATCAAACACCCCTACAAGTAAACAACTCACACATTCTTCCCTTTAAATCTATCTACTAGCAAATCCACCCCAATAGCAAGAATCAATCAATCTAACCCTCTCCCCCCTCCCACACACACACACACACACATATAAATGCATAAACCCTTTTCATTTCCCACCCAATCCACCAACATCTCCGCCACACACACAGAAAACGTCTCAGGATCCTCTCAACAACCCATCCCAGCTTCCCTTCCTCCCAAAATTCTCGCCTCGTTAGAAACCTCTCACGTCGAGTACCAAAAGAGGAGGGATACGGCTTTGGAGTCCTGTCAGGGTCTTGGTTTTTGGCTATCCAGGGTCTCTTTACTGCGCGGAGGAATCTAAAGGCGAAGAATCGCTCACGCCACTATACAGATGACGGGGTAGCGGGCTTGGAGGGATCGAAAGATCGAGGGGAAGAGGGGTTTGCGAAAGTTGATTAACCCGTTTCCTTTATATCGTTATTGTCTCTTTCATGTCCGTCCCTATTACATGTTAAGAGAGTGCGAGTTTCTGTAATACAAAATGTCTTGAAAACACCTCTTGATTTAACCGCTGGATAGTTCATCCTCTCTACAATTTGATATCTAGGGAAATATTTAATATCTGGTAAGTAATTTATCATCTGTGGAAGGAAATAGTACTGCAAAAAGTCTGTCTACTACTCGTACCACCATCCAAGCCTACACTTATCAGGCCTCACCCTTGTATTTCTGCTTCTGCTTCTACAGCTTGTTCATCGCCTCCCTCAATCTCATGCTCAGAAAATCAAGCATAGTCTCATACGTATGGCCCTCATAGCCGACGTCCAACCACGAGAACTTGCCCCGAAGCTTCATCAACAGCGTGTTTAATTTTTGCAGCTCCATCAAGCTGATTTCCATCCGCAAAGGTTCCTCGTCCTCGACATCCATCGTGTATTTCTCTATCGTGACGCGAGAGGAGGTGTCGGACATCTCGGCGAGGGAGGTGCAGGAGGGAGAGGAGGTGAGGGAGAGGTTAGCGGTGTACAGGGAGAGGTATTTCGTTATCAGAGCCGCGAAGAGGATGATGAGGGTGCCGTCCTCAGTACGGATACAATTCAGTAGTATCTCGCCCTGTGCGGTCACTTCTTTGCTGTAGCTTAACGTCGCTTCGAGGGCCGGGGTACCGGGCCGTTTGGATTAATTATACATCTCGTGGAGGGCTTGCGTTATCGAGTTGAAGTAATTGTATGTCTGCACATTGCTGCTACAACTGAGCGCCCCGGTCGTTACATCGAGGGATTGGTCGTCGGAAGGCGGGGGGGTCATGCCTGTGGAGCCCCCTACAAAATCGTCGGAAAGTTTGAAAATGTCGTCGTCTTTGTCTGAACTGGGCAGATAGTTGCGCCAGGGGCCAAGGAGGTTCGAATCCAAGTCGTGCAGCATGGCTCCTGAGCCCGGCCAACTCGACATTGTCGTGTCCATTGGGGATGCTGGCCGGTCATTGTTCGTTTGCCAAGAACCTTTCTCAAAGGTGTGTGCCAGAGTCTTATTTGGCGCTATGGTACTGGCCTGGGAGGATACAGCCGGCTGCCACTCCGAGACCTGTGAGGCCAATGGTTCTGTGGGTGCTGTGGCTGTCATGCTTGTCGTTGTCGTTGAGTTTGATGATGACGCCTGGGACTTTGACGCACGATGCCTGCCCGTTCTTTGAGATGGACTATAATGACATATCAAGCTTAGGTTCTTGCAGCGAGGGCATGTGGGCTTGTCTTTTGTGCATTTCAGCTTAGCAAAATAGCACCCATCACAGGATGATCTGTACTTGGTGGGGGACCTTGATGTGTCCATAATTCGTTGTAATGAGTGAGGAGTATCTTTGGGACAGCAACTATTTGGGGGAATATGGGGAAAGCCTGACGTCAGTGGACGTCGAAGAATAGGCTATGCCGTATGGAGGATGAGGGCAAGGGGGTCTGTCGACGTGAAGGCTATATTGTGTTGTATTGAGGTTAAAGGCAACGAGGTCTGTCGACGTTAGAGATTATGGTGGGTGGTATCGAGGTTCATGGCTTCGAAGTCTTTGTGCCAGTCAATGTTGAAGATGATGGATTGAAAAAGGCGTCGAGGCGTTGAAAGAGTTGCTTTGGAGTTCGTCTCCTTTTCTGGATTGCCAGATTCTTCTCTGCTTTTTTCTTATGTGGGAGCGGGAGTTGGTAGACAGATCGTTGGAGCGGTATATGGTCTATACGAGCCTGGCCAGGGCATACTTGCCAATTTTATATAAGAAGATTGCGAGACGTGCCCTAACTCTAGGGTACGATTAGCTAGATCAGTAAGAGACGGCGGTCTTTCTTGTATCACTCTGAAAGGCAAATCGTCGCTAAGCTTATACGGCACCCTCCAGCCTTGAGTTATAACGTCGAAGCGTCCTCCCTGAGCCATTTTGATGGATTTTAACGGCTCCAGGAGCTCGCTAACGAGCTCAACGTTTTTGTCGTAAGATTGGAATTTAAAAGACCACAGGAAGCGCTCTTGCAAGATGAAGATACAGAGGTATCGTAGGCTTGTCATAGAGGCAAGCGTACGGCAAACCTGCATCCAACCCGGCATATTATAAGGTGCGTCGCTAGGAAGTTCAAACTGTGGGAAGTTAAAAAAGTAAACGCTCAGATTAAGGTTCCGGATCCGAGTGAGCGTGCCCAGTCTCAAATTGTCGGTAACAAAGATGCGGGGAGCTTGGCACATTGTGAACATGGGAACCGATAGCATAAAGGGCAGAGCTTCGTTGTAGCTGTGAATTGAGTCAGTACAGGCTGGTGTGAGCATTGGTACCATTTGCGGACAAAGAGAGGTTTCATCTAACGTACATTTGTCTGCAAGTCAAACACAACGCAAGCAGTTGGTCGTTCGGGTCTTCAGAAGTGTCCACTTTAACAACCCCTGGGATCAGACCAGCTCGACAATGCGCATGTCCCTCCCAGCCATCACTTGACTCCCATTTCAGGCATTTCACATGGGCTAGACGGTCCATCAAGGGTTCTATATGTAGTAGTGATGGCCCGAAAACAAATTCGTAGATTATCTGTCGGATCTCGAGAGGCAAGCCGAAAAGAGGAGATTGTTGTTGCGACAGCGGTACTCCGATTTGCGCCGCCCCTTTTGTCGGTCGCGCAATGACGACAGTATTATCTTGTTTGGAATCGGGCCCATGTTCCTGCAGAGCTTCGAAGTGCGCATTCTTCCTCTTGCTGGACCTTTGGAATGCTGAGGCCAGCTTCGACCGCCATGTCTTGCGAGCTGAGATCGCCCCGTTCCAGTCCATGGATACCATTGTAACCGCCTTCTCCAACACTCGAAGCTTGTGGACGCAATGTAGGTGACAGACCTGTGTCGGCCACTTGAGTAGTTATGTAGACATTGGACATCTGGAGCTGTATCTTTCCCTCTGAGGCCATGAGGCCAGATTTCAGGTAGGATGAGGCTGTGTTCAACGGCAGTGCAGCCGCAGTGGCAGTGCAGTGGCAGTGCAGCCTTGCGCCTTTTATTGCTTCTGGTCCGCAGGGTGTCTTGGCACCGCCAGGATCGACTTTCAAATTTCCCACCAGGAAAATACGCGGCACACTCATTTTTACTCGATGCACCACACTTTGTAATACAATAGGAAAATACAACCGGTAGCAAAGACGAGGTGTTCTCAAGAAGAAAATGCTTTTCTTTATTATTATGATGTGATCTGGACGCGTCTCCCTACAGCTTATATCACTGCAGCCCGGCCTCATGCTTTATTCTCACATCGCGTTACCCTGAATCCCTCGCTTGCTCTGGTTGATCGCGTCGACACTTTTGGCAACCTAAGGCTTCACTCCTTCCACAGCTATTTGCAAGTTTTGGCTGTGCGCTCGCTTGGAAGATGGCTTTGGGGGCTTTTTCCAGCCCTTGATCACCTCTATTGTCCCATCTGCGTCAAGGCCGTTGTCAGTATTTTGGTGCTATCTTCGTTCCAAATACGTCATAAGGAAATTGGAATCAATGGCCTACCTCGACTTGGCTTATAACCGCAATTGATGATGAGATTCACTATTGTAGTCAACAGAGCAAGGCTGTTGATGATCAGAATGTCAGCTACACAACTATACAACTATGGACGATGTATGAGTAAGAAAACGAAAAACATACGAATCAGCGTTGTTAGTGTCTTTCACCCGCACACAGTTGTCCCAGCCATAGCTACCAAGGCCGTCAGCATCCTAGATGTATCAATATCATTTAGTCAGCTTTTGCGCTGTTATTTGATGTAGTCAAGCGGTAAATAGGCCTTGATTAGACGGCCAGGGAGGATGTATGCTTACCTTTGCCCTGCCGCCAACCTTCGTGTGTGTCATTTCGTGTACCATTGCGTCTGGGAAGTCAACATATCCATCCGCAGTCTTCTTTTTGGCATCTCTGAATTTGTCTAAGACACCTTGCGCCACGTTCGCAAGGTTCTTACAGGTTTTTGGTTCGTCACGGTTCACGGCCTTTTCAAGGAACCTGGATTCGAATTAATCCTGACGATTACTCGATGACATCCTCTTGGAACACGGATAATGAAGGCATACATACCATGGGCATATCTGCACTATGTCTGGTTTTGTGTCCCTGGGGTTGTTTTCACCCAACAATATCGTGAACGCCATTACTTTCGGCAGTCCGAGAGGAATGTCAAAGCACTGCCGTATTGTGTTCTCGTCGACTGCGTAGCCCCATACCTGGTCTCCATATAAGGGAGGAGTGTATGCGGTTCGTTTTATCCATCTGTTCTTCGTGCAGTATATCATCTGTTTACAAGATCGGATCAGCTTCAAGACTACTGGACAAGCATATCCAGAATTAGGAATACCAACCACATCATTCCGACCTGGTACTTTCCCAGCCACATCACCATCTTGCGTCATGTCGTTGGTTCTTGTGCTGATATATCCTGTTCTACCGTTATTGTAGAGGTTTGCCAGCCTCTCGCTGACCTGAGCGAATTGGATAGGAACGAAGAGATATCCTGCTGCATCTCCGACATCGCTATTGGCGCCTTGCGCACCCTTGGCGACTTTATCAAGTTCGTCACTTGGCAGTTTGATACGGTCAAAGGCGCTTTCTAGGTGCCCTTTTATCTTTTGAGCTGGGGCGCAATCAGCTTTCAAACCCCAATGGCCATCAAGCTCTATCAGATTACCGTATAGGGTAATACTGACCGTCTGTACACGTTTTGGAGATTATCCATTCTGTTTTGCCGAAGTCGCAAAGTGCAAGTATGGCCGTGGCCATTGCTAGAGGATTCGATATCATTTCCTAACAGGAGATTCCACTCAAACGCGGCTGATCCTGATGATTGATAAGACACGATAAAGCGATACCTTCAGCGTCGAGGACTTCTTCGAAGAAGGGCAAATAACAGCTGATTTACTAGGGTCACAAGCAAAAGGTGTTACGTTGGCATCATCAAGATTAGTCTGTGTGTTCGAAGCTCCCAGATGAGTAGCAAGCGGGTGGTCTTATAGAAAGAGCTATTGTCGCCAACCTGTATTATGAAACACCCGATGTCTATCAGGAATCCAAGGATGCGACTCAGCCCAGGGGCTATAAGAATTGAGACTCATCCTGAAGCATATGGACTGCGAAGATGATAATTGCTGCCCTCCAGGATCACACAGCTCGAGCAAAAGAGAGCCAACAACTTACACGTAGGATCTGTGAGTCTTCCACTGGTTGTTTTCAGGCACATCATCCAGTATCGTACAGCAAAAACAATAGTAGCGAGCCGAGTTTCAAAGCATGGCCTTTTGAGGCTATGTCAATCCGCTTCCCCTCCTTGTGAGGTCAATATCACTCGCATTCGCCAGAGGACTGTTAGGAAGAGCAAACCTGGAGCGATGCTCCGTATTACTCTCCATCTCGAAATCAGTTGAAAATTAGAGGTAATTGTTAGAAGTTCTATCAGCGAAACATCCGACCGGGCTTGGCTCGTAAATATCAGAGCGCTACAATCCCTTCTAAAACTAGAGTTATGGAGACGAGAGTATGTCACCCACCCATTACACAATTCTCTTCACTAAAGATTCTATGGAACTCTGTATATTGCTCGTTGATGTCACATCCGCGATAATATTACCTAAAGGCCATCGCATGGGTCGGCAGGAACTTGTAGAGGCGGCGGTAAACTTTGTGTCAGAAGGTTGTTGGTTTTGTTGCCGCCTCAGCCCTCTCAAGACCAAGTCAGCTGCGCTGTTTCAGATTCAAGGAACTTTGCCGCATCGGTCTAGCGAGCCCCGTCCAATCGTTTCTGCCACCTATTACTGATACCTATCTCGAGACCAGATTTGATCCATCAGCTATGATCTTAAGCGCGGGAGCTGTCATGCATTCAAATCCTTCCACTCGGCACGTGGATCCATCTGGAGACTTGAAACAAGAAAGGCGCGGTCGTGGCGTACAAAACATCGTGGCTTAGAGTAGGGATCCATAACTCGCTCTTTGATTCCGTCTACTGAGGAAGGACCAACGCATTGGCTCAGCCGGTATCTAACCGCCTGTCCTCCAAGGGAGTTTGGGATTCCAGGAAGCCAACGGCATGATAGCATTCCAGAATGACTTAACGCAGGCATTCCTTCCTGTGGATCACTTGCTACGGCTGTTAACATGAAACTCCACTGCCACTTCCAAAGGAAAAACTTCGCCCTCTATCATATCTGTCCTGAGACCAGGTGCGGGGCTTTCATGAAGATGTTGCCAGATGACCGTAAATGATACATAAGCAGGTTTCCGACCGATTTCGAGCCGTAAAACCGTCAGATATCAAAGTATCAGCTCATAAGCGGTATACCTTCTCCATTGCTCTGTCTTCGATAGTAAACGCATATTGTCCGTTTTCTGTCTTGGAAAAGATGTATAACTTATTGCCGTTAATGATTTTGCTGGGCTCCTGGGACACTGCGCTAAGCAATATACTTCCTCAAATTACAAGTCCTCCTCAGAAGCGAGATGGGTCGATGGTGACTTTGAATATTGGTGCAATCTCCAATTACCAGAAGACTACAGTGAGTCATGCTACAATCAAACAGTCTGATAACGGATTGACTTATTCAATGGTAATTAGAACGGGGTTCCAACGCCTGCCGGAACTTCTCTTATCATCTACCCCACGGACGCGAAGAACATACCTGAGGACGGTATCTACCTTCTTATGGGTCCAGATCTCCAAAAAAACTTACAGGATTCAGTCAAGTCTGAGTGTGCGGACGTTACAGATACAAAATGTTTAGACGCTCTTGACAAGGTTTTCGGAAAGGATAATGATGGCCTTGTCAGTCGCGCCCAGACCAATTGGCTCTCAGCTAGCAGAGGAGCTGGTCGTGTTGGAGTCGTCTTTGCAGGCCTTGTTGCGTTCCTCACTGCTAAATGGACAGCACAATCCGGGGCCGAACAGCCGCCTCCACTAAATATCCATCTCCCCTCTAGCGCTCTTTCACAGATCAATAGTGCTTCAACTGCCAGCGAGGTAGTTTTCAAAACAGCAGATAACGATCTAAAGGCTGTCTCAGTCAAGGTAACTGCCACTCCGATTGTATCGGCATCAGGTGTATCGGGCGGACCGCTAAGTACTATAACGGCGGAAGGAAACGGCCATACCAGAGGAGATATTGAGCTCGACGCGCCTAACAACGATGTCGCTAACGCTATCAATGACTTCTTCAAGAAAGCCAATTGCCAAGCGCCGTTATCGAAGCGAGGGACACGGATTGATAAACGTGCTGATACTAGTATCGCGGACTGTTTACTCAGTGGATTTACAAATATCGTGAATGCGATGGGCGTCGGTCAACCACTTTATGGCTTAGCCGAAACCGCGATGCAAGTCGCCCAGAATTTTCCCTTGCCAACGTTTGACAACCAACAATATGCGGCAGCTTTCGGCCAAGCCCTGGTAGTTGGGGCTGATGCAATACCTCGCAATATCAACGGTGTTTCCCAGGATCGGATTGTGTCAATCACAACGTTCCTTTATTTGTTATCCACAGCAAACATACAACACAAGCTTATGGAAGATGGAAAGATAGTACTGGTACAAGAGCAGCTTCTGAAGTTCGAGCAGGATTTCAAGCCTACGTGTCCGGCTCAAGGCGATGAACACTATCCAAAATGTGATTCGTTCATCTGTGAAGGCAAGAACGGATTATGCACGGTATCTCCGATGAAACCTTGCCCTTGCGATGAGGGCAAGTCAGATTGCCCTACAGACGACAAGACGGTGAGTCCGGCATTCAATACGTGCAGCGCGTCCTGAACACAATGCAATGCTGATAGCCTCGCAGCCGCTTTGCTCAAAATGCGATGGACAGGACAACAAATGTACATCCGGCAACGTCAAAGATTGTAAGTGTCTTGAGGATCGTGTATCAATCAACATACATCCTATCGATCCTCCCGACTGGTTGGATACGCTGCAGCAAATATACATGGAGATTGGCGATAGTGGTCCCGGGTCCGATACCCCGAGTGCCTCCCCCAAATGCGATATGAACAGCCCCTCCAAAATTCTATACAACTTGTTCAACGACGGTCACGGTAACGGTGTATACAAAAACTTCTGTGGTACAGTGATGAAAGACCCCAAAGCGATGCTGGTGCAGATTGTAGACGCGCACGGGAATGTCATTCCCCATAGAAGCAAGCGACCATCTATCAGATTGCGGACACCGCCTCCGGACCCAGATGCCGAGAACGGATACACGTTCGATCTCGAGTGGACTGGCGGAGACGGCAGCTGTTCGAGTGATTGCAGCAAATCATTCGACACGATAGTTGGATCCCCTTGCGCTCATCTTGGAGGAGAGCAGAACTACATGGCGAATTCGGCCTCCTTAGATACCGGCTGCGGTATCTACTCCTTTAAAATCAACGCGCCTTCCTCTCCAATCTGCCCAGATCCAGGCAACAAGAATCTCGCACAGAATAGGTGTGACGACAAATGCATGGGTAAAGGCTGGGGCAAGTGTGATCCAGATCAGCCAGGCATTACCACTCGCTACACTTGTCATTGCAACGATGGACCTTGTGGTGGACAGCAATGCGGTGATCCAATTAAGATCGACAATCTGACAGATAAAGGGACAAAATGCCCCGTGAGTCTTCCCTAATTCCCTACCCTTTCCCCTGCCAAAATCAAAACCAAAAACAAACACAACAAAGTAAGACGGAGAACTAACACGAAAATCTGTCTTAGCCACAAGGTGGAATTGTGTTTGCAGACGACAATGCCTGCGACATTGCATGCCCGAAAGGCATATATGGAACCCGTGGAACTTGTTTCGAGGTCGATCCACAGATGCACAAATATGTCTTAGACAGCAACGGCAACAAGCAGCATCGCATGACCGCGGGGAGGATGACATGTAGCTGTGACGCTGATCCTTGTAAAAATTTCGACTGCTATGACCGGATGGCATCGGAGTCACAGTGAGGAGCAAGGTATCTGGCTGGCGCAGGAACGAATCTCATTAACGTCATTAGTCGAAACTTCGATGATTTATTAGCGGGTATCTGGTTGTCAATGTCGTGCGGCCGCAACTTGAGTAGTGCGGCGCTGCGGAATTCCAAATCTTGATATAGTCAATTGTTGTTTAGAGGTATATCAGATAAGACTCGCGAGGTTGAGTCCCCTGGAAAAGTCTTAATCAAATCGCTTGTGTCTTTATAATAGAGAGTTATCTGGGCTTACTAATCTACGTTACTAATAACCTACTAGATAATTACTTCGACTATATATCTAGTAGTAACTAAAGTGTAATTAAAGTCACGACGGGCGCCGCGCCTATATTTATAAATACTCTAGGTAGATCTAATAAAGACTATAATAACTAATATATAATAAATTTTAGATATTTCTTTTATATTTAGATATTTTCTTATTAACGATATATTATATTATATTAAAATTAAATTTTAGTAGTTAAGACTCGAGCTAAAGATTATATATATAATATATAACTCTTATATTAAATTTATTAATTAATAACGTAATTGATAAATTATTAATATTATAATTAAATATATTATTATATAACTAGTTAGTAACTCCTAGTTTTTAGAGTTCTTTAGAGATTAATTTTCTTATAAAGTAATAAAGATCTTTATTAAATTTATAAATTTATTTTTATATTATTATATATACTTTAAATATTATAATTTAATAATTCTAATCTCTTTAAACTTTTTAAATAATAATTTATTAAAGATATAAAAGTAAATTAAATATAAAATAAATATATTATTAATATAAACTCCGTAAATAAACTCGAGGACCTTATTATTAATATTAAATTAAATAATATAAAGTATCGCCGAGGAATATTTCGAAAATATATAATATTTATATTTATTAAAGGCGAAAACAAATAACTAAAATACGAAATTTAAAATTATTATCACGATATTAAAGACGAGTAATTGTTAATTATATTATTTATTATTATATTTAGAGATTTACCCCCGGTAGTATCCAAAAGTAATTCGACGATCGGTCGTAATTAATACGATTTAGTAATATAGTAAAGAAATTTATATTTTAATAAACTCTAGGACTTCTATAAAAAAAATAAAAAAAACTACCGTAATTAAATTAATAATATAAAACTACTTTTTATTTTATACTATATAATTTTCCGATTAATAATAAAAAGATATTATATATACTTATATTAAAAGGCTATATTAAAGATATTTAAAATAATTATAAAAATAATTACCCGACGGAGACTTTTAGTTAAAAGATATTTTCTAATTTTCTTTTTAAATATATTAAAGATTTAATAAACTAATAACTAGATATAAATATATAATATTAATATATAAATTTAAGATTAAACTAGATAATATAGGAATTTAGTTTTTTTTTTTTACTAGAAACCTAATTACTTTTTTATAATAACGAGTAATTAATTACTTATTTATTAATATACCTACGCGACGATATTATATAAAAAACTAATCGGTTTCCGTTTCTTCTTATAGTATATAACGAATTTATAATATTTATAATACGATTTAAATATAATTTAATAAAGAATAAAAAGAAATATAAAAGTAATAATTAAAATAATTATTTAACTCTTTATAAAAAGTTAAAAATAAATAATTATAAAGATAAAAATAAGTCTAATATAAATTAAAAGAAAAAAGATTTATTAAAATCTAAAAATATAAATAAATAAATAATATTATATAAATAAAACCTTAAGGAGGTTAAATATTATTATTATAAAAAATATAAATATATATCTTTTATATACCTTTAAAAAAAGTCTAGAATAGTCGATTATATAAATAATTATAAAATTACGAGAAATAGCGAACTCTTAAAGAAATCTCCGTTTTAAAGAGATAATAAAAAGTAATTATTTCGCGTAGTAAATATATTAATTATTATATACTTTCTAATCCAAATAATATTTAATTTATAAAGTATATAATTATAAGCGATAGAAATCTCGAACTAAAAATAAATATTATTAATAAAAACTTTATAAAGTAATATAATTTTAAATATATAAAAAACGCGCCGCGTTTATATCTAAAATAAATAAATAAATAAGTAGTTTACTACTATAATATTTATTATATTTATTATAATTTTATTAATTTATAGAGATATTCTAAAATATATAATAATATTTTCTATATTATTAATAAAAAGGAATTATTTATTACTTTAAATATACTAACTCTAGAAAGAAAAAGAATTAAATCTTAATATATATATCTAGTAATTCGATATCGTTAAAAGTATATTAAGTTTAAAGAAATCTAAAAATTTCATTAAATTCTTAAAAACTAAACTAGCGATTTATATATTAATATATATAAAAATAAATTCATTTGACTCGAAATAAAAAAATAAAAAAACAACGGAAGATTAAAATAACACGATAGTAAATATAATATTTATTAATTATAATATTAATGTACTTACTAGTACTCCTAGAAGAATTTAATATTTTTATTAATATTTTTATTAATATTTTTATTAATATTTTTATTAATATTTTTATTAATATTTTTATTAATATTTTTATTAATATTTTTATTAATATTTTTATTAATATTTTTATT
>JAABUW010003304.1_pt1 | contig 23213 bp, 21 predicted proteins | sample 5560081 | NCBI WGS metagenome assembly JAABUW01 (sample SAMN10711882, study PRJNA513363) | rock metagenome | isolation source: Antarctica rocks | place: Antarctica: Victoria Land, Knobhead sud
CAGCGTTCGTTAGTGGAAACGACAATGGGTCGCTACAAGGCGCTGATCGGACCCCGGCTGCGGGCCCGCGGCTTCGCCGCCCAGCAGACCGAGGCTACCGTCGGCGTGGCGGTGCTAAACCGGATGCTGGCGGCTGGACGGCCGAAGGGCGTGGTTCAGATCCGGGTTACACGCGAAACGTGGAATCCCTTGGTTCGCGCGGCTCTGGCCACTTTCGGTGTAACCCATAAACCGCCCGTTTTGAACCACGCCAGCAGAAGTATTCCGTGCCGTCGAACGCGGTCAGCACACGATCGCCGAGCCGTTGAAAGGCACGCAGCCCACCGTGCCGGCGCAGCATATCCAGGGTTCGGTCCAAGGCGGGCTGCAGGTGCGAGGGATGCACCGGGTCCAGCATGGCGCGGATGTGGTCGTCGGTGGGCACGGCCGTCATGCCGAACAGGCTTTGGCAGTTCGACATCTTCCGCCCTTCCTCCAGAGCGAGCGTTGGTGAGCGAGGAACGACTCGCTCTGCATGATGGACAGCGAAAAGGCCGACAGGCCGATATCCGCCATGCTGTAGGTCACGTCGCCACGCCGTTTGTCGGGAAAGGCCGTACACGCCGAGCGAACGCCTTCCAAAAGGGTCTCAAGCATCTCCATGCAGGCTTGAATCACACCTTAAGCCAAAGCAAAACCCACCCCTCTCATCAGCCATTTAGAATCGCTGATCTTTGGGTGCCCTCCTTCCGCACCTTGTCTGCGGTTGTTAGTTCAGCCGGGTAATCAGCCCGCGCGCGACGACCTGGGCCTGGATTTCGGCCGCACCTTCAAAGATGGACAGGATGCGTGCATCGCAAAGCACCCGGCTGATTGGATATTCGATGGCGTAGCCGTTACCTCCATGGATCTGCAGGGCGCAGTCGGCATTGGACCACGCCACCCTTGCGGCCAGCAGCTTGGCCATGCCGGCCTCGATGTCGCAGCGGTGGCCGCCGTCCTTTTGCCTTGCGGCGAAATACGTCAGCTGCCGCGCCAGCATAGTCTCCGTAACCATCCAGGCGATCTTGGTGCTGACACGCGGGAAGGCGATGATGGCTTTGCCGAACTGGTTGCGATCGCATGCGTAGGCCGCAGCCAGTTCCAGCGCGTTCTGCGCCACGCCGAGGGCCCGTGCGCCGGTCTGGATGCGTGCGCTTTCGAACGTCTCCATCAGCTGCTTGAAGCCTTGCCCCTCGACCCCGCCCAGAAGATTGGCGACCGGGACTTCGAAGTTCTCGAAGGCGATCTCGTATTCCTTCATCCCGCGATAGCCGAGCACGCGGATGTCCGTGCCGCTCATGCCTTTTGCCGGGAACGGGTCCGCATCCGTGCCGCGCGGCTTTTCGGCCAGCAGCATGGAAAGTCCCTTGTAGCCGGTGGTGGCCGGGTCCGTGCGCACCAGCAGGGTCATCAGGTCGGACCGGGCGCCATGGGTGATCCAGGTCTTGGCGCCAGTCACGCGATACACATCGCCGTCGCGCACCGCGCGGGTGCGCAGGCTGCCAAGGTCGGAGCCGGTATTGGGCTCGGTGAACACTGCCGTTGGCAGCACAGAGCCCGTGGCCAGCGCCGGAAGCCAACGCGCCTTCTGCTCGGGCGTGCCGGCAATGCCGATCAGCTCCGCCGCAATCTCCGCCCGGGTGCCGAGCGAGCCGACGCCAATATAGCCACCGCTCAAGGCTTCGGAGACGACGCACATGGCGATCTTGCCAAGGCCCGATCCGCCATGCTCCTCGCCGACCGTCAGCCCGAACACGCCCATCTGGCCAAGCTGCTGCACGATCTCGATCGGGATGAGCTCGTCGCGCTGGTGCCAGCCCTGGGCGTTCGGCGCGATCTCGGCTGCCGCATAGCGCAGGAACTGGTCCCTGATCGCGTCGATCGTCTCATCGGCGAGGCCGACGGCGCCGAACTGCGCCTGAGCCGCCGCCTCCGCCAGCAGCCTCCGCGCCGGGTTTAGTGAAGCCGGGTCGGACAGCGCCGCCAACACCGGCTGCGCCAGGAACGCCTGGACTGTCGCCATTTCCACGCCGAGGTCGCCGGGCCGGATGATCTCCGTCTGGCTGATCGGGATGCCGCCCGCCATCTGCTGGAGGTATTCGGCAAAGCCCAGTCGCAGGATCGCGCTCTCCACCGGCGAGAACGACCCGCTTTCCCGGTGCGCGCTTGCCCACAACAGCGTCTGGCGAAGCGCCTCAACATAGGTCGCCTGCCAGGCAAGGCCATGCGTCGCCAGCTGGTGCGTTTCCAGCAAGGCGGATTTCGCCTCACCGCCCTGGGTCACGAGCCGAGCGACGCTGCCTCGGGCGGCCTCCAGAAGCTGCTCGGCCAGGGTCAGGCCGCGGCGGCAGAGATCCAGCAGCCCCGCGGACTCTGTGATCTGGATGTTCATGTCGTTCATCGGCCTCCCACGATGCCGGCATCATGCAGCTCGCCGAATTGCGCGCCGGAGAGGCCGAGGGTTTCGGTCAGCACCGCCTCCGTGTGCTCGCCGAGGCGGGGCGCCGGACGGGGCTGCGGACGTCCGTCGATGCCGAAGCCCAACGGTGCGGCGTTCGCCATGATCGACCCGGCGCCGGGCTGGTCGATCATCCCGAAAATCGGGTTCGCGAGGGAACAACGCGCATCCTCGCGCACCAGTTCGCCGAAATCCTGGTAGGGCCCCCACAGCACGCCGCTGCCTTCGAAACTGGTCCGGATCTCTGCCAGGGTGCGGCGGGCGAACCACGGCTCCAGCACAGCGGCGATGGCGGCCCTGGCCTCGAACCGGCCGCCCTCGGTGTCCAGGTCGACCTGCATCATCGGGCCGATCATGGCGATCTGTGGCGCAAGGCCGGTCGCCTTCCCGATGGCGCGCCATTGCCGGTTGGATATCGCAGTCAGCATGATCCGCCGACCATCCGCCGTCGCGAAGTCGCGGCCGAACGCGCCGTATAGGTCGTTGCCGAGCGGCGGACGCACCGCGCCGTTCACCTCGACATCGGCCAGGTAACCCAGATTCCCGACCGTCGCGAGCATGACGTCCGACAGAGCCAGCGTAACCTCCTGTCCGCGGCCGGTACGCCGCCGGGCGCGCTCCGCGGCGAGATAGCCGGTGGAAAGATACAGCCCGGCGGCCACATCCCAGGCCGGCAGTACGTGGTTCACCGGGCCATCACCTCGGCCGGTGGCACTCGGAAAACCGCTGGCGCAGTTGATGGTGTAGTCGATGGCGGCAGTGCCATCCGCATTGCCCGTCAGGCGCAGCATGATCAGATCCGGCCGAGCGGCGGACAACGCCTGGTAACTCATCCAACCGCCGGACGGCAGATTGGTGAGCAGGGTGCCTGCATCCTCACCGGGCGCGCAGATCAGCGCACGCGCCAGCTCCTGCCCTTGCGGCGTGTTCAGCGCCAGGCAGACGGATCGCTTGGCCTTGTTCAGGCTTGCCCAGTAGAGGCTGCTGCCGTCCGGCGCCAACGGCCAGCGGCCGATGTCGATATTACCGCCGATCGGGTCGATCCGGATCACGTCCGCGCCGAGCTGCGCCAAGGTCATGCCACCCAGCGGCGCGGCGATAAACGCGGACACCTCGACCACGCGCAGCCCCGCCAGGATTCCGGCCGCGATGGTCATGCCGTCACGTCGAAGGCCGCAGCGACAATGGCGGCCTGATCGGCATCGTGATCGCCGTGGAAGGAGCCGGCCGGCGACCCGGATTCCGAGCGACCGGCATAGAGCACGGTGGCATGCTGCGCCCCGGAATCGCGCCGCAGCCGCTCAACCCGGCGATCGAGCCAGGACCAAGCACCCATGTTCGCCGGCTCCTCCTGCACCCACACGCACAACGCGCCGGGCCAGTTACGGAACAGCGACGCCAGGGCCTCTGAGGGCAATGGGAAGATCTCCTCGATCCGAATGACCGCCACGTTGGCCGCCTTGCGCGCGGCGCGCTCCGCCTCAAGGTCGTAGGCGATCTTACCGGTGCACAGCAGAATGCGATCGATCGCTTCGTCCAAGGCGCTCGTCACCACCGGCTCGAACATGCGGTCGGGCGCGAAATCAGCGAGCGGCGAAACGGCCGCTGGCAGGCGCAACAGCCGTTTTGGGCTCATGACTATCAAAGGGCGGCGGTCCGGAGCACAGACTTGACGGCGCAGCAGATGAAAATAGTTCGCCGGCGTTGACGGGCTGACGATCCGCATGTTGGCGCCGGCCGCCATTTGCAGGAACCGCTCCAACCGCGCGGACGAATGCTCGGGGCCCTGCCCCTCCAGCCCGTGCGGTAGCAGCACCACCAAGCCGGACGGCGTGCACCACTTCTCCTCGGCGGCGGCGATGAACTGGTCGAGGATGATCTGCGCACCATTGGCGAAATCGCCGAACTGCGCTTCCCAGATCGTTAGCGCGCCCAACCGCCCGAGGCTGTAGCCATATTCGAAGCCAAGCACGGCGTATTCCGAGAGCGGGCTGTTATACAGCGAGAACCTGGCCTTCGCCCCCGGCAGCGTCGCCAGCCCGACATGCTTCACGCCGGTCAGACTATCTACCAGGCTGAAGTGCCGGTGCGAAAAGGCGCCGCGCACCACATCCTGCCCGGTAAGCCGCACGTCCACACCGTCCAGCAGAAGGCTGCCGAACGCCAGCGCTTCGGCCACGGGCCAGGCAATGCCGCGCTCGCCAATGGCGCGCTGCCGCAGCAGCCGGCCCATCTTCGGGTGCATCGCCAGACCTGCCGGTTCCAGCGCCAAGTGATCAGCAACACCGACGAGGCGATTCAGATTAACACCCGTGGGCCGCTCGTCCTGGGACGGCATGGTGGGATAGCCGCTTTCGTTTATGCGGTAATTGGTGCTCGCATCGTAGGCCTCCGTGAGCGCAGCCCGGCATGCCTCGGTCTGGGCTGTAACGTCCTCGGCCGTGACCACCCCGGCCTCGATCAGGCGCTTGCTGGTCATCGCGGCGACCGGCTCCTGTTGCGCTATCCGGCGATACAGGACGGGCTGGGTGAAGGTCGGCTCGTCGATTTCGTTGTGGCCGTTGCGACGGTAGCAGACGAAGTCGATCACCGCGTCGCGGGCATGGGTTTGCCGCCAATCGACCGCGAGCTGCGCTGCGCGCGACGCGGCGGCCACGTCGTCGCCGTTGAAGTGCAGGATGCAACTGTCGATCGCCTTCCATGCCCCCGTGCAATAGGTGGAAGTGCGTGCCTCGCTCGGCTCGGTGGTAAAGCCGAGCTGGTTGTTAATGACGACGTGGATCGTGCCGCCGGTGGTGAACCCCGCCGTGCCGCCGAGTTGCAGCGTCTCCGCGACGACGCCTTGGCCGATGACGGCTGCGTCGGTGTGCAGGATGATCGGCAGCACCCGGACCGGACCTGCGGCTGAACTGGCCGCGTCCTGCAGGGCTCGGGCGTGGCCGAGCACAACGGGATCGACCGCCTCGAGGTGGGACGGGTTGGCCAGCAGCGTTACGTTCAGCAGGCCAGCACCCGTGTCGACGGTGGCCCGGTGGCCGAGATGGTAGGGTACGTCTCCCGGTCGCGCGGTATCGGCAGGGAACGGATGGGCGCCCTTGATCTCGGCCAGCAGCCGCGCCGCGGACTTGCCCAGGATGGTGGCAACAATGTTCAGGCGGCCGCGATGCATCGTGCCGATCACCACATCGGTGACGCCGGCAACAGCGGCCTGGCGCAGGACTTCGCGCAACAGGACGATGACCGCCTCCGCACCCTCGACGCCGAAGCGCTTTTTAGTAGGAAATTTGCGGGCCAGGAAACGCTCGAACTCGTCGGCGCGGATCAGGTCGCCCAGCATGGTGGCCTCGTCGCCAGGCGGCGGCGCGCGGGCGGCAGCCTCGAACCGTTCGATCAGCCAGTTGCGCAGGGTGGGGTCGTCGACATGCGCCGTCTCGATCGCCAGGCTGCCGCAGTACAGCGCCCGCAGGATCTCCGGCGACAGAGCATCCGGTGGCAGATAACCATCGAACTGGTCAAGATCGGGTGGAGATTGCGGCGTCGCGAGCGGGTTGAGCTGAGCTTGCAGATGACCCCAGCGCCGCAGTGCCTCCGCCAGTGCGGCCTGGCGTCCGTCGGCACTCTGGCCGGCAAGCCTGGCGGCGATGTCGGTACCGGTCGACTCGCCTACCAGATCCAATACGCCGAACAGGCAGCGCCAGCTTTCGTCCACGCCGTCCGGGCTGACACGAAACCGGCCGTAGAGGTATTCAAGATAGCCGGTACTGACCGCTGAGAGCGGCGATGAACCCCTGAGCATGTCTTACTGATTCTTCCGATGCCGCTGTCCCTGAGACCACCGTAGCAGCGCGCACGCCAAGAGCTATCCGTAAGATGCGATACCAGTTATTACAGATACGGCGTCAGCTAGGCTTCGCGCATGGACCTTGTCGAACTCCGATATTATATGGCGATCGCCGCGGCCGGTAGCCTGTCGCGCGCGGCTTCGCGCCTCTCCGTTAGCCAACCCACTTTGAGCCGCCAGTTGAACAAGCTGGAAACGGAAATGCGCACGGAGTTGTTCTATCGGCACGGCCGTGGCGTTGCCTTGACGCATGCCGGACAGCGTTTGCTGGACGTGGCGGGCAGCGCGTTGCAGCAACTCGATGGGATCAAGGACGAACTGCAATCGCGCAAGCTCGATGAGATCGGTGAGGTCACCATCGGCATGCCGCCGTCCATAGCCGCTACTGTCGGTGCCGATCTTGCAACGGTCTTCGCCTCCGCCTACCCCAAGGCGCATCTGCGTATGCGAGAGAGCTTCAGCGGCATTCTACTGGAGTGGATCGAGACAGGACGATTGGACCTCGCGGTACTGTACGACGCAAGGCGTGGGGCAAACATCCTCGCCACGCCGCTTTTGCTGGAAGACTTATTTCTTATAGAAGCCCCGGGCAGCCTGGGGCCAGACACGGTGGAAATTGGCGAACTCGCCGTCCGGGTATGCCTGCTGCCCGGCCCGGGAAATGGGCTGCGCCGGGTGGTCGATGCTGCTTGCTGGTCCGAACGCGTCCAGCCGCAGGTGCAGACAGAGATCGACTGCATTGCGGCCTTGAAACAGTTGGTAGAACGTGGCCTGGGCTGCACCGTGTTGCCTTTCGGGGCAGTCCATCGGGAAGTCCAGGAAGGCCGGCTCAGTGCTCGCCCGTTCAGTAGCCCGGCAATGCGAGCCATGCTGGTCATCGCCACACCGCCGAGCAAACCGGTGACTCCCCTCATCCGCTCGGTGATCGGCATGCTGCAGACGGAGGTTCGGCGACTGGCCATGCTGAATGTGCTGCGGGGCGACACCCACGATCTGGGCACTTGGAATCGGCAGGCGACCCCGGAGCTTCCGGGCCCGGCAACATGCATCCCTATTTAGCAATTGTCGGCGTCGGTGATGAGCAAGTGATTGAGGGCTGAGCCGCCTTTCGGTGCTGACGCCCGTGACTTGGCGTTGGTGCACTTGGCGGATGGAGGTTGAGATGGCCCCAGCCCCGAACTGCTATGCGATGACCCGCTGAACGCGGACAGATTTCGGCCGTCCAGCCGCCAGCATCCGGTTCAGGACCGCCGTGCCGATGGCCGCCTCGGTCTGCTGGGCAGCGAAGCCGCGGGCTCGAAGACGAGGTCCGATCAGCGCCTTGTAGCGCCCCATGGTTGTTTCTACTAACGAACGCTGACCGTAGTCGGTAGCGGCCTGCCAGCTCAGACGGCCCTGTTCCGCGATCATCGCCAGATGACGATCACGCTGCGTAGGCACACCCGGATCGCCACTAGGGACAGCCGTTGAACGTGGCGGGATCACCACGTCGATCGCGTCGCTGTGCGCCGCGATCGTCTGGTAAGTGGGTGCACCATCGTACGCGCCATCGGCCGTCACCCGGCCAATCGGGTCATCGATTTGATCGAGCAGCGGCGCCACCTGGGATGGGTCGCCGACGTCCTGATCCGTCAGGGTCTGTGCCACGATCATGCCGCTCACGGCATCGACCGCCAGATGCAATTTGCGCCACGTCCGGCGTGACTTCAGGCCATGTTTCACCTCCAGCCATTGTCCCGCCCCGTAGACCTGCAGACCGGTGCTGTCGATCAATACGTGCAACGGACCGGGCGGCACCGAGGCCGGTTGGATGACCGGCAACCTTACCGCCCGACGGCTGACCGTGGTGTGGTCAGGCGCCGAAATGGTCAGGTTCATCAGCGTCAGCACCGACGCCATCAAACCTTCGGTCTGCCGCAACGGCAGATTGAACGCCGTGCGCACCATCAGGCTCGTCTGGATGGCGGCATCCGTATAACGAGCTTGCCCGCCCTGTCCATAGCTCTGCCAGTGTTCCAGCGCGCTGTCCTCGATCCACAACATCAGGCGGCCACGCCGGCATAGGCCTGCTTCATAGGCCGGCCAGTTCTGCACCTTGAACGCCATCTTCGGGATGGGGTGACGGCGATCGGCGTTGTATTTGTGCGGCATCGGGGCGGTTAGAACCAGAAAGGGAACGGCATCCTACCACCCCTTCAGATTATCGAAGTGCACCAACGCCTCGATTCGGTCCACGACCCGGGTGAGCAGGGCGCTGCTCTGCACCCTCGGCAAGGTATGGATCACGTCGTAAAAGTCGTTCGCCGGCGTGACCATGGGCATGTCGTAGCTATAAAGGCTCGGTGTCTGGCGGTCCCCCAAGACCCGGACCAGCAGCAGGTCGGCGTTGCCGTGGCGACGTAGCCAGGACCCTTGCACTTTCAGCTTCCCTGCGGCGCCGCCGACCGCGAACTTGCGGATCATCAGTTGACTGTCCACCTCGACCAGCGCGGTGATCGTATCCGATCCGCCATTGAAGAACTTATGGACGATGCAGTCGCCGATCGCCTCCAGCCCGAACCCGGTCACCACATGGTCGCTGCCGCTGAACAGCGCGGCCAGGAACTGCTCGTATGTGGCAGCGGCCTTGAAGCGGTTGCGCACGGCGAACGGCGATCCCACGCCGGACTTGCCGCGCTGACGCACCACGTTGATCGCGGGGGGCAGAATCCTCACGTCCCGCGCATAGCCGTAAACGATGATGATCAGGATCGGGGCGGCGGTGAAAACCAGCATCTGCCAGGCGTATGCGCCCATGTCGTCCGGCATGCGCTGGACAAGCGCCGTGAGCGGCGCGCTCAGCATGGACTGCAGGACATCGACCACCGGCACGTCGATCGCGCGCCCGAACACCGCATAGGCGGACAGGTATAGCGCCCACATGGCCACCGAGCCCGCCACATACCGCCAGCGCAGGACGGTAGAGCTGGCGATGATCTCGGCGAAAGACCAGAAGAAGTCGGCGATGCCCACCTCAAGACGGTTGTTGAACACCGACGCGAAGCCCCACACCATCCGCCTGACGGTCAATGAGCGGCGAATCAGCAGGGCGGCCAGCACCGTCAAAAGGGCTGAGCCGGCCATCACCGCCGGAACCATCCAGAACATCCCGTAAGCCGGGCCCTGCACGGCTAGGATGGCCGCGATGATGGTGCTGACCACGACGAGGTCGGTCATCCTCTCGACTACCACGGTCGCCGCGACATAGGAGAAGCGCACGCCGTCGCGCCGGCACACCAGCCCCGCCCGGACCACCTCGCCCAGCCGGAACGGCACGATGAGGTCCACCGCGTAACCTACCGCTAAGCCGAGCAGCAGATTGAACCGCTGCGCCAGGTAGTGCGGCGGGAACAGCAGCGCCCAGCGTGCCGAGCGCATGACATGCGCCAGCAGCAGAAGGCCGACTGCCAGCAGCATCATCAAGTTGTTGAGCATGACAGCTCCGTCCACTTCAACTCACGACTGAACACGCCGGGATCGATGCGGTCACGTTCCTCCGGCGTGCCAAAGGAGACATGGCGCACGGCGTCCACCTTGGCGATGCGTCCGCCGCGGATAGCCAGGCGGTTGAACATGCCGCTGACGAACAGCTCGTCATATGGGCAATCGGCCCGGTAGTCGTCGTAGAGCCCCAGGAACTCACCCGGCGACGCGAACATGTAGCAGCCGGCGATGGCGAACGGGCTCACCACCACCTTCTCGACCGTGCCGCTTACCGTTCCATCGGCGCCGATGCGCGCATAGGAATAGGCCGGGTTATCGGAGCGGAAGCACAGCAGCGCGCCGCCCGAGCCGTTGCGTAGGCCGTGCATCGCGCGGGATAGATCCGGACAGATGAAGGCGTGGTCGCAGTCGTTCACCGCGACAGGTCCGGTGCTGCGCAGGGCGCGCACGCCGATCTCAGCCGTCTCGGCAGCGCCGGACGTCACCTGCGGGATAGCGACGATCCGGGCTTCCGGGTAGTAGGCCGTGATTCGCCTATCGATCGCGTAGTCCCCGCAGTGCTCCTCCAGCACGACGAACACCATCTCGTCCGGCGTCGCGGCGCGGCGGACGCTCTCCGTCGCCCACCAGAAGAACGGGCGCCCCGCGAGCTCGATCAGCGGCTTCGGTTCGGCGACGCCGAGCTTCGCGAACCGTGAACCACGGCCCGCCATCGGCATCACCATCGAGAAACCGGGTTGATTGCCATGAGCAGGCATTGTCATTGCACCACCTTCGCCGGGGCGTGCACCGCTTGATGCTCCTCGGAATGAATCACCTCGAACTCGTAGCCCTCATGTGCCGTCGCGCGGAAATCCGTCTGGCGGAAGCGGGGGCGGCGTAGGGTGTAGTCGCGCAGGATCGATAGTGTCTTCAGGGCCTGCGACGTGATCTTGACGTTCGAGACCTGGTCGTCCTCGCGCCAGCTTATGGGGAAGAACAGGATGGAGCGGCGGGCGTCGAACATGCCCAGCAACAGGAAAACGTTGAACCGCAGGTCGTCCGCATAGCGCAGCAACGCCCGGTCGGTGAACACGCTGGAGGCGAAGATGTTCAGCCCCGATCCGAGATCCAACACGCGCCGGCGCGCGCCGGCCGTAAACAGCAGGTTGAACACGCGGTTGCCGAAAATCCGGAAACGGGAATAGCCTTGCAGCACCGAGCCCCTGGCGAAACGGCTGCCGAGGCACGCATCGTTCTGCAAGTGCAAGTTGTGCTCCAGCACCGGGGCCAGGTCGGCGATATTGCCCTGGTCGTCGCCGTGCAGCACGACGACATGGGTGAAGCCGTTGCGCCCGGCATAGGCGAAGGTGGCCTTGTGCGAGCCACCAAGGTTGTAGTTGTCGCGGTTGCGCGCGATTGTCACGCGGGCCACCTCGGCCTGTGGGGCAGCCCGGATCGCTGCCTCCCGCGTGCCGTCTGCGCTGCCATTGTCCAGCACGAGCAGTTCGGCAAACCGTGCGGCGAGCGGGCCTTTGAACTGTGACAGCACGCGGCCGATCTGGGCCGCGCAGTTGTAACAGGGAATGAAAACCAGAATTTTATCGGACATGGCTATGTCCTCGGCGCCATCGTCCGCTCACTCAGATAGCGCGACATCACAAAGTTCATCAGAAGCTGGGGCGGCGTGACCAGGACCTTGGCAACCGCGGTCAGGAGGGTGCTCGACGGAGCGTCGCCATAGGCCAGGGCAAACCCGTTCAAAACACGGATGATGAAGGTCATCGCCAGCGCCGCCGCGGCGATCACGCACAGCGTGTAGACAAAGTAGGCCGCGATCCGGGTGCCCAACGCGCCCTCGTTGCGGGCGAAAATGAACCGGCGCGAGACCAGGAAGACGGTCAGCGCCGCGGTGCTGGAGCTGATCACGTTGGCGACGAACGGCTGCAGGCCGAGCCCGCTGACCATCGACAGCAGCAGGGTGAAATCGAGCAGCCAACCCACGCCGGACAGGCCACCGAACTTCAGGAAAGCGAGGAGCCTACCCTGCATGGAGTCGCCAGTGCGGCTGGTGAGGGCTTGGGCCATAGCGGATCATCTAGGTGCGCTTCGACGGCGCGTCCTAAAACATGGCCGTGATAGCGTGAGAAAGTCGCATCGGATTGTTCAGAAATTCCAATATCGGCCAGGGTGAATAAGCACGAGCCGACCCATCAAGGCAGCATGTTGCAGAAAAATTATTGCATAATGACGGCATCATAGGCTGTTCGATGCACACAGCCGTTCCAGCGCGTTTTTTCAAGTAGCCAGCTTTGTTCAGCCAGCCAGCACCGAATGGGTTTTTGTCGCGAGCGAGTGTTCGGCATCCAATATGTAGTCGCGGGTGATCGGCACGGTCGATAGCCGGCGGGAGAGCTGCACCTGGAACACCATGCTCGACAGGTAGCGAAAGCCGACCTCGCAGAGCGCCAGGTAAAACTCCCACATGCGGCAGAAACGCTCGTCATAGAGCCGGATCGCGTCGTCCCGGCGCGCCATGAAGCGCTCCCGCCAGCACCGGAGCGTCTCGGCGTAATGCAGCCTCAGTACCTCGACGTCGGTGGCGAACAGGCCGCTGCCCTCAATGGCTGTAAACACCTCCGACAGCGAGGGTTGGTCGGCGCCAGGGAAGATGTACTTGCTTATGAATGGATTGATGGATGAGGGTTCGTCCGAAAAGCCGCAGGAATGCAACAGCGCGACCCCGTCATCCGTCAGGAGATCGTTGATCTTTGCAAAGAACTCGCCGTAGTTCCGTTTGCCGACATGCTCGAACATGCCGACCGAGACGATGCGGTCGAAGCGCCCGGCCTGCTCCCGGTAGTCGCGCAGGTGGAACTGCACGCGGTCGTCCAGGCCGGACGCCTTGGCGCGTGCCTGGCTGATGCCGTGCTGCTGGGTGCTCAGCGTCACCCCTGTCACATGCGCCCCTGTGGTGCGGGCGAGGTCGAGGCCCAGCCCGCCCCAGCCAGAGCCGATGTCGAGCACTGTCAAGCCCGGCCGATCCAGCAGCAGTTTGGATGCTATGTGCCGCTTTTTCGCCTCTTGGGCGGCGTCGAGGGTCATGCCGGGGCTGGAGAAGTAGGCGCAGGAATACTGCCAGTCCCGGTCTAGAAAGAGATCATACAGCTCGGTCGAAAAATTATAGTGATGCGCGACATTTTGCCGTGCCCTGGACACTGCATTGCGTTGCTTGATCCGCCGGGCCATTCGCTGGGTGGCGCCAAACCAGGAGCGGCGCGGCACATTGCGCAGGTTGCGCGCCAGCACCGCCAAGACGTCATAGATCGTGCCGCCCTCGACGGTCAGCGAGCCGTCCATATAGGCCTCCCCGAACGCAAGGCGGGGCCTGAGTGCGATGGCGAGGTCGGTCCATTTCGAGGCAATACGGAGGGTGGCGACCGGGGGTCCATCGTTTCCCACGATCCGACGCTGCCCGCTGCCGTCGATCACGCACAGGCTGGCATCGCGAAGAAAGGATTGTAGGGTCGAGGCCGTGGTGATCATCGGCTTACGTCGTTCTCCTGCACACCAAGGGCGGGAGCGTGGAACCGCCCTGCCTGGCTGCATCCTTTACGCAAACCATATCAGCGGTTTCCCGGGCTTGCAGTTCACAAAATCGATCACGCCACGCGTGCCAGGCGGCATTTCCTTAAACGGCCATTCCCGACCTTCGCAAGGCATCGGTAGGCGACACGCCGGCGAGAGCTTCTTGCCACAATGGCTCATTACACCGCATGCTGGTGGATGTTACCACTGATGCGAATGGACGGGCCTTGTATGGAATGGGACTGGAGCCTGGCATAGGCTGGATGGCGGTGTCGGGGGCAACCAGTGCCGGGGCCTGACACCGAGGGCGCCCTGCCTCGATCCATTGCCAACTGGCCGCTCGTCATCGGCGCCGTCGTGGCCGTTGGCCTCGCTTTGGGCATAATGTCAAACTGGACCGGCCTTGCCGAACAGCGCAACGGCATCATGCGGGCGCTATGGGTCCTGCCGGGTCTTGTCGGGCTGCATTTGGGTCAGCTTTTGCTGGCCGGGGTGGCCTGGCGCGCCCTGTTCGCCGGGTCGGGGCCGGAGGTGGCGACCTTCTATCGCCTGCGCATCATCCGTGAGGGCATCGACTCCTTGCTGCCGGTCGCGCAGGTCGGCGGCGAGATCGTGGGCGCCAGGCTGCTGTCGCGGCACGGGATCGCTCCGAGCCGGGCCGGGGCCAGCGTGATCGTGGACGTCACGGTCGAGCTGCTGACGCAGGTGGCATTCCTGATGGCGGGCCTGTGCGCCCTCGCATGGCTGTCACACGGCGCGAGCTGGGAAATATGGCTGGAGGCGCTGCTTGCCGGCGCAGCGGTCACGGCCGCCCTGCTTTTGGCGCAGCGCTTCGGCCTGTTGCGCGCCCTAGAGGTGCTGCTGCGCGGCATTGCCCGGCGTTGGCCGGTCCTGGCGGGCGCGTCGCTCGACGGAATACACGCGGCGGCGCTCGACTTCTACCGCCAGCCCACGGCGATGCTGCGCTGCGTCGGGCTGCATCTGCTCGCCTGGGGGCTCGGCAGCATCGAGACCTGGGCGGTCCTCAACGCGCTCGGCGTGCCGACGACGCCGTTGCAGGCGTTCACGGTCGAGAGCCTCGGCATGGCCGCCCGCAGCGCGGGCTTTGCGATCCCGGCTGCCCTGGGAGCGCAGGAGGGGGGCTTCGTGCTGGCTGCCGCCGCCCTCGGCTTGCCGGTCGGGCCGGCCCTGGCGCTATCGCTGGTCAAGCGATTGCGCGAGGTTCTGGTGGGCCTTGTTGGCCTCACGCTCTGGCGGTCGGCCGTCCGTTGACCGGTGTCACATTGGCGAACGGCTTAGTGATCGTCCTGGACCTCCTGGTTTGGGCGGCCACGCTATTTGCGGTGGTCGGTCTGGCTGCCGTGGCGGCCGGCGTTGTCGCGGTGCGGCGCTTTGCCGCCCGGCCCTCCTGTCCCACGCGGCTTCGTCCAGCGGTCACGGTACTGAAACCGCTCTGCGGCGACGAACCCTCGCTGGAGGCGGCGCTCGTCTCGATTTGCAGCCAGGCCTATCCGGCGTTCCAGATCGTGTTCGGCGTGCAGGATGCGAACGACCCGGCGCTGCTCGTTGTGCGGCGGGTGCAGGAGCGCTTTCCGGCCTGCGATACCGCGGTGGTGGTCAACGCCGCGTTCCATGGACCGAACCGCAAGGTCAGCAACCTCATCAACATGATGCCGGCGGTGCGGCACGAGGTTCTCGTGTTCTCCGACAGCGACCTGCATGTGCCGCCCGACTACCTCGAACGGATCGTCGCCGCCCTGGAGGAACCAAGGACTGGCCTCGTGACGACCCTGTGCCTCGGCCTGCCGACGACGGCCGGTCCGGCCGCCCAGCTCGGAGCGACCGGCATCAGCCACTCGTTCCTGCCCGGCGCCCTACTGGCCCGTGAGCTAGGCCGCGAGGACTGCCTCGGAACCACGATGGCGCTGCGGCGCGACACCCTGGCGCGGGCTGGCGGGCTAGAGTCCTTGGTCAGGCACTTGGCCGATGACAACGTTCTTGCCCATCGGGTCCAGCAGCTCGGCCTGCGGGTTGGGCTGGCCAGCACGGTGCCGATGACGGCCGTGCCCGAGGGGTCGCTGCGCGCACTCTGGCAGCACGAGATGCGCTGGGCGCGTACCATCCGGGCGCTGGAACCCGCGCTGTTCGTCACCTCCGTGCTGCAATTCCCATTATTTTGGGCCGCGAGCGTCTTCGTGCTGAGCCGCGGATCGGTGGGGTCCGCGGGGTTGTTCACCGCGGCCTGGCTGGTGCGGGCCCTCGCGGCGCTGTGGACCAATCGATTGCTGCTCCAGGACTGGCGTCCGATTGTCGCTGCCCCGGTCTGGCTGCTTCCCATGCGCGACTTCATGTCGGTCAGCCAAGTCGCCACGAGCTATCTCGGCACGCGCGTTGTCTGGCGCGGGCATGTGATGCGCGCCGATGATGGCCGGACCTCGGCATTGACCCGCATATAGGGCTGCTTTGCAAGACAGATTGGCATGGCGGTGCCGGTAGCCCCATGCTTTCCAGTTTTCGAGGCTACGAGACGGTCAGCACGATCTTTCCGAAATGCGCGTTCGCCCGCATGTGCGCCTGTGCGGCATTCGCCTCTTCCAATGGAAAGCTGCGGTCGATCGGCAGATGCAGGTCGCCGGCCGTCACCGCCGCCCATAGGTCTTCGCGCATGCGGCGGTTGATCTCCCGCACCTCGTCTAGGCCGCGAGTACGGAACGTGACCCCGATATAGCTGATCCGGCGCGCGGCGTGCAGGTCGAAATCGAACTCGCCCGTCGCCCCGCCCAGCCGTCCCACGTTGACGATGCGGCCCAGCACCCGCGTTGCCCGCAGGTTGCCGCGGGCGACAGGGGCTGAGATCTGGTCCACCACGAGATCCACGCCCTTGCCGCCGGTCGCGTCGAGCACCGCGTCAGGCCAGGCCGGGTCGCTGCTGTCCACGGCCAGGTCGGCGCCGAACTCGGCCAGCCGCGCACGCCGGTCCCGGCTTGTGGACGAGCCGATCACCAGCCCGGCCCCCATGATCTTCGCCACTTGCAGCCCCATCAGCCCCACGCCGGAGCTGGCGCCCTGGATCAGCACGGCCTCATCACGCTGCAGCCGGCCGTTGGTCACCACGGCGTCGTGCATCGTCTGCAAGGCGATCGGCAGCGTGGCGGCCTGCTCCCAACCCATGTTGGCATCCGGCAAGCGGCTCACCCGGCCCCAATCCGTCACCGCGTATTCCGCGTAGCCGCCGTTGCCGGAGCACATCACCCGGTCGCCCTCGCGCAGGCCGGGCACGCCGGCGCTGACGCCTGCCACCTCGCCGGCCCACTCCAACCCGATCGTCGACCCTTTGCCGCCCAATGCCCCATGCGCGTGGCCGGCGGCCATCGCCAGCTCCGCCCGGTTCAGCCCGGCGGCGCGCACCCGCACCAAGACCTGGCCGGGCCCCGGCTGCGGCACCGGCACGTCTGCCAGTTCGAGCCCGTTCTCCCCAACCACCATCGCGCGCATGCTTCGCCTTTCGTCCCGTCTGGCGCGACCATCGGTGCCGGGCAAGAAAGTGTCAAACGCGACGCTCGGGCTATTCTGCGTCTGCGATCCGGCGATCCCGGCACTCGCCGAACGTACCGTCCTCGGCCTGGCTGCGGGCCAAGAGTAGTCATGCGGCCATGAGCCGTTGCATGGTTTTCGCATAGCGCGCCGCGACCGGCTCCCGCGCGACGTGGCGCCCGTCCGCCACGCGCTGGCGGCCGCGGACCCAAACGCAGTCCACGGCGCGCCGGTCCCCGCCGAAGATCCAGCCGTCAAGCAGCCGGTCGCCGCGCCGGTGCACGAGGCACGGATGGCCGGCCCGCAAGGTCACAAGGTCGGCGGCGGCGCCGGCCTGCAGGCCGGATGGCCCGGCGCCCAAGGCCGCGGCGCCACCCTCCAATGCGGTGATGAACAGCGTCCGCCCGGTGGACGCGCCGGCCGCGCCCGCCATCAAGTTGCGCCCGCGCTGCCCCAGCCGCTGGGCGTATTCCAGTTGCCGCAACTCCTGCGCCGCGTCGATCGTCACGTTCGAATCGGTGCCAACCCCATACCGGCCGCGCGCCACAACCCAGTCCACGCCCGGGAAGATGCCGTCACCAAGGTTCGCCTCCGTCATGGGGCACAGCCCCGCCACGGCGGTGGTGCTGGCAAGGCGGACGGTCTCGCTGGGCGTCATGTGGGTCGCGTGGATGAGGCACCACCGGCCGTCCACCGGCGCGTGGTCCAGCAGCCAGTCCACCGGGCGGGCGCTGCTCCAGGCCAGGCACTCCTCGACTTCCCGAAGCTGCTCGGCGACGTGGATGTGCACCGGGCCGTCCAGGGCCAGGGCGGTGATGGCCGCAAGCTCATCCGGCGTCACGGCGCGGAGGCTGTGCGGCGCCACGCCGGTCATGCCGCCGTCCAGCGTGGCGACGATGCGGCGGCTTGCCTCCAGCAAGCGGGCGAACCCGTCCAGCCTCGTGATGAAGCGACGCTGGCCCGGTGCCGGCACGCTGCCGCCGAAGCCGGCATGCGCATAGAACACGGGCAGCAGCGTCAGGCCGATTCCCGTGTGCGCTGCCGCCGCGCCGACCCGCTGCGCCAGCTCCGAGGGTTCGGCGTAGGGTTGTCCGCCGGTATCGTTGTGCAGGTAATGGAACTCGCCCACCCGGGTGAAACCGCTTTCCAGCATTTCGACGTAGGCCTGGGCGCAGACCGCCTCAACGTCGTCCGGGCTCATGGTGCCGAGAAAACGGTACATCACCTCGCGCCATGTCCAGAAGCTATCGGAGGCCGGGCCCCGCACCTCGGACAGCCCGGCCATGCCGCGCTGGAACGCGTGGCTGTGCAGGTTGGGCAGGCCGGGAATGCCGATTCCGTGGCATTCCTCATCAGCCTCGGCCGCAACGCCCCGCTGCACGGCGGCGATCAGGCCGCCCTCGATCGTCAGGCGGACATCCTGCGCCCAGCCCTCCGGCAGCAGCGCCTCAGCCAAGAACAGGGATGTCACGGCATGTTCCTTCCGTGGGGGGCATCGCACTTGGCGCATAGCTCGTCATGGCTGGGGGGAGCGGGTCAAGGGCCCAGCCCAGGCTTTGACGCCGCTATTAAGCCCTGGTTAGGTTGTCGGGGGTAAACTGCCGCGTGACGTACAGCTTTCATTTCAGCGATATCTGGGCGGCGCGTGAGCAGTTGTTTTGGGGCACGGTGCTGACGCTCGAGCTGTCGGCCGGCTCCATGGTGCTCAGCCTGATCGTCGCGGTGTTCGGGGCGTTGGCCCGCACCGGGGGACCGCGCTGGCTGCAATGGCTGGTGGCGGCCTATGTCGAGTTCATCCGCAACACGCCGTTCCTGATCCAAGTTTTTGTCATCTTCTTCGGCCTGCCCGCGGCCGGCATCCGGTTGGACGCCTTCGTCTGCGCAATGATCGCGATGGTGCTGAACGGCAGCGCCTACACGATCGAGATCGTGCGCGCGGGCATTGAGAGCATCGGCCACGGCCAGAGCGAGGCCGCCCGGGCGCTTGGCCTGCACCGGCTGCAGACCTTCCGGCTGATCGTACTGCCCCAGGCATTGCGGGCCGTGCTGCCGCCGCTCGGCAGCCAGTTCATTTTGCTGATGCTCAATTCCTCTATCGTGTCGGTGATCTCGGCCGACGAGCTGACGGCGGCGGCGCAGGACATCCAGTCCCGCACGTTCCGCAGCTTCGAGGCGTATATCGTCGCGGCCGGCATCTATTTCTGCCTGTCGATGCTGTTCAGCGGCGTGTTCGCGGCGATCGGGCGCGCGGCCTCTGCCCGGCCGGCGACGCGCTGATGCGCATTCTCACGTGGAACGACCTGCTGTTCCTGCCATATGCGGCGCGCTGGACCGTGGTGCTGTCGGTGGCGGCGTTCCTGGGTGGCGGCCTGATCGGCCTTGCCATCGCGCTGATGCGCGTCTCCGGGTCGCGGCCACTGCGCTGGTTCGCGATCGCCTACATCCGGGTTTTCCAGGGCACGCCGCTGCTGCTGCAACTCTTCCTGGTGTTCTTTGGCGGCGATCTGCTCGGCGTCGACCTCGGCCCCTATGCGTCGGCGATCCTGGGCCTCAGCCTCAATGCCGGGGCATTCCTGGGAGAAATCTGGCGTGGGTCGATCGAGGCCGTGCCCGTGGGGCAAGTTGAGGCCGCGCGGGCGCTCGGCCTCCGTTACGGCGCGCGCATGCTGCGGGTCGTGGCGCCCCAGGCGCTCCGGGTGGCGACGGCGCCGACGGTGGGGTTCCTGGTGAACTTGGTCAAAAGCACCTCACTCGCCGCGGTGATCGGCTTTGTGGAGTTGACGCGCGCCGGACAGCTACTTAATAATGCAACGTTCCGGCCTTTTACCATTTTTGGCACTGTCGCGCTGATCTACTTCCTGCTTTGCTGGCCGCTGACGCTAGCCAGCCGGCGGCTCGAGGTTCGGCTGGCCAGCGCCTACAAGCAATAGGCCGGCGCAATCCGGCCAACTCAAAGGGAAGACCTCATGCGGCTTCGGATCAGCTATGTGTTGGCGGCGTTGGCGGCGCTCTCGATCGGGTTCCTGCTGGGCGTTCCGCGCGCGCGGGCCCAGACGGTCGATGAGATCGTCAGCCGCGGCACGATCAACATCGGCGTACTGATCGACCTGCCGCCCTATGGCCTGCTGAACGACAAGCAGGAGCCTGACGGCTATGACATCGAGGTCGCGAGGCTGCTGGCCAAGTACATGGGCGTGAAGGCCAATCTGGTGCAGCTGACCGGGCCGAACCGCATCCCGTTCCTGGTGACCAACAAGGTGGACTTGATCGTCGCGACCTTCGGCATCACTCCGGAGCGGGCCAAGCAGGTGATGTTCAGCATCCCCTACAGCGCGATCGAGAACACGGTCTATGGCCCGAAGGACAAGGTCATCAGCAAGGTCGACGACCTGAAAGGCCTGCGCGTCGGCGTGCCGCGCGGCACCGTGCAGGACGTGCTGCTGACCGGCGCCCTGGGCAGCAGCGCCCGCATGATGCGGTTCGACGATACGCCCAGCACCTACCAGGCGCTGCTGACCGGCCAGGTGGACGCCATGGCCGAGACCGGCATCACCTTCGACGGCGTGATGCGGCAGAACCCCGGCGCCAACATCGACAAGAAGTTCATCCTGCTGCGCCAGCCCAACGGCATCACCATGCGCGCGAACCAGTTCAACCTGCACCAGTGGGTCAACACCTTCGTATACTACGTCAAAAACAACGGCGAGCTGGACACATTGCACCGCAAGTGGTTCGGCACGCCGTTCCCCGATCTGCCGGTGTTCTAAAGAAACCAGTCTAGTCCCCGCTGATGGGCGCGATCGCGTCGATTGTCGCGCCCGTCTTCGCGCTGATCCTGTTGGGGGCAGGCGCGCGGTATTGGCGCCTGCTCGATCCTGCCGGGTTGCGCGGGTTGAGCGACTTGACGTTCTTCCTCGCCATTCCCGCCCTGCTGTTCGGCGCGGTCGTCGATGCACCGAGCCTGCACGTGCTGGACATTGCAGTGCTGTATTTCGGCATGTGCCTCGTTGTGTTCTCTACCGGGCTGTTGCTGGCCCGGCGGATACTGGGGGCCGGGCTGGCGCAGGCGGCGGTCGTGGGATTGAACAGCTGCTACGGCAACACCGTGATGCTGGGCGTGCCGATGATCTCGGCCGCGTTCGGGCCGGACGGCGTTGCGATATTGCTGCCGGTCATAGCGCTCCATTCGGTGCTGCTGCTGCCGCTGGCGTCGATGCTGATCGAGGCGGAGGGCCACGACACCCGCAACCCGCTCCGCATCCTGTGGCGGACCCTGCCGTCCCTGGCGCGCAACCCGGTCATCCTCTCAATCCTGCTGGCGCTTGCCTGGCGCGCCGCCGCCGTTCCGGTTCCGGACCCGTTGCACCGGTTGCTGGCTATGCTGGGCGCCGCGGCGCCAACCCTCGCGCTGTTCAGCCTAGGGGCCAGCTTGCCGGACTTCGCCGCCCAGGGATCGTTGCGCGAGGCTGGTCTGGCAACGGTGCTGAAGCTGGTGGCGCTACCGTTGCTGATCTGGGCTGGCGCGACCTTTGCCGGGTTTGGTCCGCTGACGACGGCGGTGGTGGTGATGACAGCGGGCACCCCCACCGGCGCCAACGCGTTCTTCCTGGCAAGGAGCACCGGCACCTTGGCCGCAGCCTCCGCTGGCACGGTCGTCACCAGTACGGCGCTGTCAGTCGTGACCCTCTCGGTGATCCTCGCGTTCCTGCGGCCCTAAAGCGTATCCGGTGCAGATAGAAGCGGTATTATGTAGCACCTGCCACCACAGGAAAGTAGATGTCGCTTGGCCTTGGCCCTAAAATCGGGCCATAGAAAACGACAATGTCATCTCCGGCCTTCTCCGCCGCCGCCAGGAAGTCACGGATCGGTTAGAGATCGTGCAAGGCCAAATGCGCCAACTTGTCCTAGACCTTGACGCCCTGGATAGCACGCTTCGCCTGTTTCGGCCTAACATTGAAGTTGGCGTGGTCCGCATCAAGCCGATTCCCCGCCGTCATGCCGCCGTGCGGCACGAGTCCTGCCGGCTGATCTTCGGCGTCTTGCGTGATGCCGCTGGCCCGATGACGACGCGTGAGCTGGTGAGGGCGGTGATGGAAGCGCGCGACATGAACACCGCCGATCACACGATGTTCGAAAAGATGAAGCTGCGGATGGCGTTCACGCTTCGGAAGCTCAAAAGCCGAGGCAAACTGGAAGCGGACAGCCAAGACGGGAAAAGCAGGCGGTGGAGGCTGGCGGGATAACCGCCATCGGCTTTTCTTCTCGGACGAAATCTCTTAACGAATCCAGGCTAGATTATCACCCAGGATCACCATCTCCCGACCCAGGCCTATCATGGCCCGCTGCAACGATTGGCTGGTGTTGGGAAATGCCCAGTCATGCGGCTCCACGATGACGATCTTGGATTTTTCGATCCATTCGAGGTTGTCCAAGAAGAGGTCTGACTCAAAACCCTCAATATCAATTTTCGTGATCAGCAGTTCCTTGTCCGCGTTGGACGCGAGCAAGTCGTTGATGGTGACCATGGGCACGCCATTATCAGCCCGGACGGTGCGAACCGACCATGAATCTTGGCTTGTCTTGTCCAGGCTGACAAACCCGTCCGACGCACCAATGGCCGCCTTGATCGAGGTGACGCTTGCGGTCGATTTCACATTCTCACAGAGCACCCGGTAGTTGTCCGGGTCCGGCTCAATCGCGATGATGGCGGCGGAGGGATATGCCTCGGCGAAGAAACGGGACGCGAAACCGGCGTTGGCCCCCACATCAAGAATAAGCGGTTTTCTGCCCGCCTCCACCATGGCGTTGTACTCGCGCCGCACGACACTGGTCGCAAGATTAAAGTCCAGTTCGTAAGCCCGCTTGATGAAAATGTCGCGCAACACTTCCATGTCGGTGTCGTCGGGCCGGACATAGAATACGCCGAAATTGGTACGGATTTCAGCCAGCCCAGCCGCGTCGGTCCGGGGCTTTTTCAGGCTGGGAATACCGAAATAGTAGGCGTCCTTGGCGACCCGTAGCGCTGATCTGGCGCCGGTCCGCACGGTGGACAACCTCAACGCGACCGGGGCGGGATTCTCTGGCACGGTGGCGTCTCCCTTTTTCACGGCGAATTTAGACGCTTTTCGCGCCCCGTGTCACGCTACTGCTCAACAACGTGTATGTGTCTTCGCTCCCTTGTCATCGTAATAGTCCTCCAATGGCGTATGGCTTTCTTACTGTCCGTCTCGGAATGAGTTTGCAACGAGCGGTATGGGGATTGTGGGTGACCGGTCCAGACGCGATCTCAGTAGATTGTCGAAGCTTTAC
>JAABUW010003310.1_pt1 | contig 23165 bp, 6 predicted proteins | sample 5560081 | NCBI WGS metagenome assembly JAABUW01 (sample SAMN10711882, study PRJNA513363) | rock metagenome | isolation source: Antarctica rocks | place: Antarctica: Victoria Land, Knobhead sud
ACAAATACTACGAAATAATACGAAAGAATTTCTAATAGAGAAAGGAAAACTTCAAATATTTATCGACAAAATCGACGAATATATAAAAGAGCATTATAACAAATCACTACAAAAACACTTAAAAGTGACAAAAATTCTTCAATTTTTACGCTAGCGTTGTTAGTTTTCACAAATGAGACAAGTTGTCGAGATATACATTAAACGATGTCTTAATTGTTAACAAAACAAACATAATACGCACGCAAACTATGGCGAAATTCAATATTAGAAATTATCTAAATTGTTATGGGATAAAGTTACGATAAACTTTATTACTAAGTTGTTCAAATTAATAAATCTAGCAATTGAAGATAAATATGATTCGATACTAGTAATGATTAATAAGCTTATTAAGTACTCACATATTATCGCATGTAAAAAGAAGTTCATTACAAAACAATTAAAATACATTATATTAAATTAACTTATACGATATCACAATATACTTAAAAGACTAACTAATGATAGAGACAAGCTCTTCACGTCTAACTATTAAAAGACACTTCTTCTAATGTTAGATATAAGACTCTAAATGTTCATTGTCTATCATTTGATCACAAATAATTAAACAAAAAGAACGAACTAAAGTCTTAAGCAATATTTGAGATACTACATCAACAATACTTATAGCAATTAGATATCATTTTTATTTATAATACAATTGGCACTTAATGCAAAGATTTCGAATATCATTAAAATAACTTCATTCTTCGTCAACTATAGCAAGAAATCGAATCTCTTCAAGAAAGAACGTACGCATTTGTTTGCGCAATTAGTCATCGAAAGAATAGCGACACTAAAGAAGATATACAACAACATCTTAAAAATGCAAGAAAGATTAATTAAGTATTAAAATAAAAAACGAAAAACGACATCTTAACTAAAAGAGAGAAATAAAATATATCTTTTTACAAAAAATCTCAAAATAAGAAAGTTAAACAAGAAATTAAATCATGTCAAAGTTGAATCGTTTCTCGTTAAAAAAACTAAGAGATTAGTCAATTACGAACTCGACTTACCTAAGAACGCCAAAGTATTTCTAGTATTTTATATATCACTATTGAAATCAATCGATCTTAGTACGTCTATACAAGAAACATTTCATTATTAATTACAAAAAAACAACGTATTCGAAGTTAAAAGAATACTAGAACAACAAAATCAACAATATCTTGTAAAGTGAAAAGAATATTCTACGTCGAAAAACACATAAGAATCCAAAAAAAATCTCACAAATTGTTCGAGTTTGTTGCGACAATTTCGTCGAACTCAAATCAATTAAAAACCTTAAACGATAAATCATTGACATCAACGAATTCGTTCTAAGATGCTATGAAAGGCAAAGTTCTTTTAATCATCGCAACAATTTCTAGATTCTTAAGACGTTCAAGCTTCTCCACATTAAATAGTCCTTTATTAAATATTTTTTGTTCTCGCGCTCTAAGAAAGCGTCTCTATTTTCGTAATCGCTCTAGCTTAACTTACTAAGTGCGAATCAATTCGATTGCTGCCTTTTGTGCAATCTTCATCTTTAATTTCTCTTGTTTTAGCCTCGTCATGACGCGATCAATGACATCGAAATTGATCATTAGAATAGCAAATTCACACTTTTTCTTAACTTGTATGCACTTCGCACAATTCTTCGAAAACGAGAACAAACGACACTTCTTCTAATGAAGAACACAACAAATACAAATTATTATCGCAACAACGTCGTAAGAAGCTACACGTTAAAAGAGTGACTAACGACTTCTTAAGAGACGAAAAGACATAAATGCATAATAAATAAGAAATCTTCGAAGACGAAGATCAAGAAGGGAGAAAATGATATTACGAGTCTTAAAAGAAGACTTGGCGAAACTATTCAAGTTTTAAGGTAACATGTAACTTGCTTAACTTCTCGATAGAGTCTTAACATTGACGAACATAATAAGCAAGATATTTATTCGACAACTTATCGTTGTTCGATCGTAAATAAGAAGCAATAAGTAGAGCGAACAAAAGAGATTTTTTTAATATATAGATCTTCATAATACGACTCTCTTATAAATTGTGTTTAACTTATCTTAAGTTTTGACTTATTGTTACGATTGCTTAAGTTGCAAACCTTTGTTATCAAATAATTGCTTGTATTGCCTAAAGACGCCTACAAATCTCTCTAATAGCATAACTCTCTCTAATATCTTCGTGGGAAGTACTAGCGTAACACTTAAATGTCTTTAATATATTTAAAATTAAAATTTAATACAAAAGTAACATTAATTGCTACTTAATTTTATAAAAATTGTATAATTACTAGTTGTATTTTATATATATTAAAAGAGAGAGATTTAAGATTTATTATTAGCACTTATTGTTAACAATTATCTATTTAAACTAAGATAAAAATGCGACAAAATTAACAAAACAAAATTGCACAAATACAATTTTGTCTTTTCTAGTTATTTTTTCTTGTTTCTTAAATTGAATAAATTGTTGTTAAAGTTAATCTTCTTTTTGTTATATTTTGTATTTAAATCGAATTTCTTTTTGTTATTTTTATCTATATTGTTTGTCGATTTAAGTTTCTTATCTAGATCTCTCTTATTATAGTAGTTAATTTTTCTCTTATTTGTTTTGCTTTTAGTTAATTGAACAACAATTTTCTTTTATTTTTTCTTTATCTTAATTTGAGCTTTAATCAACTATAAAATGTTTAATTTGCAAGTAGAAATATCGCGAAATTAAATTTTAAAAATAAAAAAGAAGATCTTTTTAACAACGTCGACAAAACAAATAGTCTAATTGTTTGTTTTCGACTTTTCTTTTTGAATTTAAAGATAGTAGTTAAGTTATTTTGTTCGAATACGTTTTTATCTAGTTGCGTAATTTTTTTTGTAGAATTATTAAAGTAGTTAATTAAGAACTAAACAATAGTTTTAAGTGTTTTTCTTTAAAGCAATTTGTTCTTGTTAATTACTTAATTTTTATATAGGAGATAAATATAATATAGATTCTTGTTATACTTTTTCTTTTTTATTAGACAATAAATATCTTTAGTTTAATTGTAGTAATATCTTGTTTAATTTTAATAAATAATGCGACTTTTGCAATTCTTTTTGTCTACATAATAAAAATCTTTCGAAATATAGTCGAACAATATGCGCGTTGCTTTCGAGAAATTGTTGCTATTAAAATCGACAATTTTTTTTTTTTTTTGTATATTAATATCGAATAGTTTAAACGCAATATTTATAAAATAATTATTAAGACAAATTTTAATTTAAAATATAGCACTTAACTCTTAATTTTTAAAAGTATTAATTTTTAATTTTATAATAAGCTAGTATTTTTTAAATACTTTATATTTGCGTTTTAATATAATTTTTAACTTTTTACACAAGTTTAATTTCTTAATATTAAATATATAGTAGATCTCAATATATTATAACTTCTTTAATTTAGAAGATTTATAACTCTTTTTAATATTAATATTGCGTTTGTTTTTTTTGATTTTTTTCGAAAAAATATTTAATTTCTTTTTGATTTTAGCGCGTTTTTTTTTCTTTGTATTAGATAATTCTTTAAATAATTAATTTTTTTTAATTACTTCTTTTTTTTGCAATAAATTAGCGCATAAGTTTGCATATTTTCGACTTAGTTTATACAAGTCTTATTTTTATATTAATATTATTATTTTTTACTAAAATTTTGTTATTTATAATCTCTTCTTCTTTATTTATTTTATTGTCGATATTTATATATTTAGCTTTATTCTTAATTATATTGTTCTAATTAATATATAAGTCTTTGTTAAATAAGTTTATAATAATAGTATTTAATTTCTTAATTAACAATATTATTAAAAGTAATAAAAATATTATTATTTACATTAATATTGTTTGTTATTTTTGCGCTAAAAACAACAAAATTAAAGATTAAAAATAAAAAGCAAAAGCAAAAGCAAAAGAAACAATTAAGTAGATAAAGAGAAAAATTGTGTTCGATTGTTGTTTGTAAAATAAATTAATTTACAACTAAGTTTTAAATATTTAAAAATTATATTAATAAAGATTAAATATTGCTTTGTTTACTTAATAAATAAATTAATATTAATATATTTGTAAATCTTGCTCTATACTTTTGTTACAATATATAAGAGTAGAAAAATAAACAATTTAATATATTTAATTGTAGTCTAAATTTATAGCAAATTTAGATTGATCGTTGGGTCGAGTTTTGATTCCAACTTTTGAAATCGACCCAACTCGACAATTTTAACATTAGAAATCGACCCAAAACTCAATTCGATTTCTATTATTTTGAAATCAAATCGACTCAACTTGACTCGATTCTTCATTTCAACATTTGAAATCGAATCGAATTGCTAAGAAACCAAATATAACGTTATTATGTCAAGATTTTCTATTTTTGAAAATACGTTATTATAATTTTGAATTTTTCGCTATAGTGTTAAGTAATATGTTTCGACTCAAAAGCTACTTTTGCTTGTATTATTTTAGAACAATTTACTTATATTAGTTGCTACTTGCATTACTCTCTTGCATTATCTTTTTATTTTTAAATTTCTTTCTCGAATTGTTAAAAAATATAATTATACTATATTTGTATTTTTGTTTGCAAAATATCGAATTCTTTAAGAGCTTTAAATTAATTATCGTCTTCAAACGAAAAGAATTCTAGCGAATCTATTTTTTGCAATTCGTTATTTAGTAGCTTATATCTCAATTAATTCGCAAATCAATTTAATTAAAATTTTTTTACTTTTGCTATTAATACTAAAAAAAGAAATCTTTACGAAATATTTAACAAGATATTTATTAATTATTTATTGCTTGTTTTAAGAAAAAGAAACGAATACGTTGAATAAAATTTAAATATTAATACTTAATTTTAAGCATAATAATTACAAACAACTATTAGCAACAATATTTTAAACAAAACTTAATCAAAACTTGTTAATTTACGTTAAGCCAAAAAAATTGATACAAAAGCACAATTCGAGCTTTGAAACAAATATATTTAAATAACTTCGATTGTAGATAATATTTCAAAAATTGTATGCAAAAGTTGTCATAAGATTTTGAATTATTTTATTGCTTACAATCATTTAAACACATCGAACATAAAAAAACATTTTTTATTTTTTTTTTGTTTAAAACGAAAACGATCTTGATTATAAACGACAATTAATTTAGTCTTTAGTCGCGTAAGTTACAATTAATAATGCATATAAATAATGTATAACTAACAATTTATTAGAAAAAAAGTTATATCAATTTGTTGTTATTTTTTATTTAAGATAATTAGAAAGATTAACTATACAAGATTTTCGTAAATTTAAATTTGTCTTTTCGAATTATCGACAATCTTAACTTTCGAAAATTGCTAAAAATGCTTCGTTCAAATTTAATGCTTTTGAATTGTATCAAATTATTCAAAATGATTTTTTCGAAATATAATTAAATTTGCGAGAAAATTAAGATAGATTTTAAGAGTGTTTAACGTGTCTTTATTGTTTTGAATGCATAGTTTAGTTTTTAAAAAGTTGTCTATTTAGAAGTTTTAATATATTGAATAAACGTTACATTTTAGTTTCGCGAACATTTTATTAAATTTATTTCTTTTAATATTGAACATATAGATCGTTAATTAATGTTGAAGCTTGTAAAAATTTTAAAATTTTTCGAAATTAAAGACAAACTTCTTAGAGTTGTTATTAATAACGCAAGTAATAACGACACACTTAAGAACAAACTTAATAAGATCTTGAATCGACAAAAGTTTCAATAAAACAAACAATAGAATTTTGTGTCTTGTTTAACTTATATAATTAATTTCGTAACTTAAGATTTTATTTCGACTATAAAATCAAAAGCAACGAATAATAATATCGTTGTGCAATTAAAGAATAAACAACTTTAAGATGTTATAAGAAGCACAAGCTTGTTTAATGTAATTAAAAAGATATTTAAATTTGTAGTAATGCAAAGAGATAATGCATGTGTTAAATTTATTAAATTTGCGCTTTTACAATTGTTATTAACAACTTAATTTAACGTTTGCTTCGATTTAAAGTTTTTTAAGAGAAAATCGATAAAAAGTTACGAAAACTAATATAAAATATTTGTATTTGTTGAAACTTTATTTATTTTATACTTTGTCAAACATATTAATTACGCGATTATATTAATTTTTAAATAAAAAAATATTCTTAAAATTCAAAGATTCAACAAGTTAAGTTTAACAAAAGCGAATAAAACTTAGTTTTGCTTGTTAATAATATGCTAAATTTTTTCTACAAATGCACTTTTATAGTTTCGCGAACAATTAATATAGACATTTATTTAGAATTTCGAGTATTCGATGCGATATTTAATTATCTTGAACATCTAAAGAAGATAATAAGAATTAATGTTTATTTTTCGAAAAATATTGTACTCAAGATTTACAATAAAGTTTCGACAAAGCTTGCAAAATACTATTTGAAAATAGAAAAATTAGACAATACGTTATACAATCTTGTTAATATTCTAAATTCTACGCAAAAAGTTAATCTTTATAAATTGTGAAATAAGAGAGAAAACAACAATATTGTCAATTACGAAAACAAATACAAAATAGAATTTAAAAATTATTATTAACGTTATTACGATTCGACTATTGATTTAAGAACAAAAGCGCAAAGAGCAACTATTGTTAAAAAGATAATATAATATAATAATACATATAATCTTTTACTAATATTGATATAGTCTATTGTAACTATTACGAGATTCTTACTTTAATAGTCTTAACGATCTTGTTCAATTTAAAATAAAAATAATCGATATCTTCGTATTAATATTGTAGAAGATAAATATTCAATCTAGAAATATTAAAAAGACAATATATTAAATTTTCTAAAACTAACGCAAATGATTCGAGATATGTTTTTATATCTAGTGTTATTAATAAATATTGAACGAACTTTTAGTTTTGTTCGAAAAGTGTGTTAATAAGATCGATCTCAAATAAGTTCGCAAACAATTGAGCAAATTATAATAATTAAGTACTTTAATCGTATTATAAATCTAAACGTAAAAAAGATTGTTCTTAAATCATAAAATATATATCGTAAAGAAAAGAATAACAATCAAGCGATAAATAAAAAAGAAAATCTTTTTACGTTAGATTTTGAGATCGTTTTAGATTAGATTTATTTATAGATAAATTAACTTTCAAAAAGAAGATATCTTCAATAACTATAAAAATTATTAAGTACTATTAATAATGCAAAGAAATAATGCATTTAATAAATTAAATTGCTAAAAAAAATTTATTAATAATAAAATTTCGAAGATTCGAATCTTAACTAATGCAAAAAACAATTATAATTGTTCGAGAAAAACAACATATTATGTTTGCTTAAAAAGAAGAACATAATATTGTCGTAGAATTTTTAACTTAAAAGATCAAATTGCTTTATAAAATTCTTAACGAAAAGCAAATCTCTTAGCTAAAGTGTTATACGCTTTGCGTAAATAATCGCAAGATTCGAATCTATAATGCGCGAGATATTAATTATAATTTTGTTATTATAATAGTAATGCAAAGAGATAATGCACTTACTAAAAAAAAGAATAATTATAAACGTCTTCGTTGTTTTTTGAAATGTTGTTAAAGTTAAGCTCTAAATGCGATAATCGATTTGATTACATTTATAATTATTAATTTTATTATAAAGAAACTTACGAATCAAACGCTAAAATGCAAGTCGAGAAATAAGAAAATCGATTAATTTTTAATATTTTCGAATCTTACGAAAAGCAACAATATTAAATTTCCACTTTCGTGCATGCTATTGCAAAACATTAATATATTAGTTAAAAATATATTATTTGTTCGCATTATTTTGATCACATTAGTATTTTAAACACTCTTTTTTTTAATACTTTTTTTTTCTTAAGACTTTTCTTCGCTTTTGCTTATTTTATTACGTCTAAATTAAGAAATCAATTTATCGCAAGAAAACTTCGAAATCGATCGACAAATTAGCAAATTAAATATGTTAGTTTTAGACAAAACGTTTCGCATTATTTGTATATATTATCTATTTGCTTTATGCGAGTTATTGAAGAAAATAATAAATTTGACAATATTAGAAAGAGATTTATATAAACGTAAAAGAAAGATATTAAGTTCGAAACGAAATTCAAAGAAATTATAGTAAAATAAGCAATAATTTTGATAATTTTGACTAGTGCAAACGTGTCAAAAAATCGCGTAAAAAGAGAGATTTAAATCAATAATTAACAATAAGAATACGTAATATAAACGACAAAGCAATTAACGAATATAAACTTGCGTGATATGTTAATAAGATTAAACATATATTAATATAAAGAAATAACAATCTTGTGTTAACAAAAGTTCAAAGTAAGTATTAGTGAATAAATATTAATCTTAACTTTAATACACATATTTCTCACTTCGTTTTAATAAAACTATTCGTCAACACATTATTTACAATTTTGTCAATTTTTTTAGATTTTCTACTCTTTGAATCTTGTCACACTTTACTAGATATTGTAAGAAATTTCTAAATTGTTATATAATTGCATTATTTCTATGCATTATTCGTGAAATAAGCTAAGTACACGCACAAATAATAAAAGCGCTATTAATTAATTCAAAAATTATCGCAAGTCGCAATCGCACACAAGAATAAAATAATAATAAAAAAAAATTGTATCGAAAACAATACAATAATCGCAAAACTATTTTAATTCGACTTAAAAAATTGCGTGAAACAATTGTTTAAAAGCAAGTCTTTGCATCGAATCGTAAATATATAAAGAAAAATATCAAAAATAAGATTGACAAACATTAAATTAATTAAGATTTTTATAGTAATGCATCTAAATAATGCAATGAAACACACAATGTTAACAACTTTATAACAAAATGCTTTAAGAATAAACTTAGACAAAAAGCGAAAAAGAAATTTGCGATCAAAAAAGCAAATCGATTTAAAATTATTAAAAAGACACAAAAGCTATTTGAAAATACGAATGTAGCAATAAGATTATTTTTTAAGAAGATATATATTATTTGAATGCATTATTTGTGCTCTATATCTAAGCTAAATAATATTACAATCAAACGTTAACAACGAACTTAATATTGATAAGAGCTTTTCAATTTATATAAAATCGATTGTAAAAATTATTTAACAACGAATTATTTATTACGATAACTTAAATAATTTAAAAAGAACTAATAATAACGATTTTATAAAATTGTTTAATATTTTTGTTAAAGAATTTGCAATCTTAAACAATGCAAAAAAGAAAAATATTTCAAATTCTATTATTTTTAAAATAGAGAATCTTAATAATGTAATTAAAAAAAAAATTATAAACAAGAGACTTAATACAAGATTTAAGATAATGTAAAAAAGTTAAATTATAACTACTATCTAGCAACGAATAATAAAAATAACGAAAAAAATAATAAGAGCGAGAACGATAAAGACAATAACGATAAAATTGATAAAAATAACAACAACAAGAATAATAACAAGATAAAAAATAATTCGAATTAAACTATCTAAAATAATAGTAAAGCGAACGAGATTATTAAGATCTTAAATTGATAACTTTATATATATAGTCTAGAGAGTCTACTATTACAAGAACGATTATAATATATTACTTTAATGCATTACTATATTGCATACTCTATTTCGTTATTCTTTTGCATTATAAAATTGTAATTAAAATAAATATTAGAATTGCAACTTACATATAACTTTATTTGATTTTACTTAATTTAAAGACTTTAATTCTTAATAACGCATCAAAAATATATATTTAATACTTTGATAATTTCACTATTGTTTAAGTATTATTTCTCTATATATAAATAAATAGAATAAGCTTAAATAACAAGTTTCGATAGCTTAGTAATTAGAGCAAATGTAATTATTAATAATTGTTGTCGAATTTAGAAATACGTTGCAATATTAATATTGAGCTAGTTATAAATAGCATTAATCTATCTAATATTCGCATTGTGTTAAGAGTTCGAATTTCTCTTGAAATACAATTAAATTAACTTTTTGAGTTTTAATTTTAAATAGCTTAAATACATTATCTTAATGCATTACTAGATAATTTACTATCAAAAAATTATAGAACAAAATATAACTTTCTAGTTTCTACTATTTATTTTAGAATTTCTTTATACTAATACTAAGTTTTGGCGATTTGAGTCGATTTTTCGAGTCAATTTTTGATTTCAAGTTTGCGATTTGACTCAAATTGTTAATTCCAACATTAGGAATCGAATCGACAATTCGATTTCAACTTTTGAAATTAACTCGACTCGATTTGGGTCGAATACTTGATTCAAACTCGATGACTCGACCCGACGCGATTAGTCTAAGCAAATTAAGCTAAAAAAAAACAATCTTAGTAAATCGAATTTTATTCGACATTTGTATTATATAAAGTTGAAAAACTGTCTATAAATACTTAGTCGAATCTAATTTTCTAATAATTTTAACTTAATCTTAAATAATATTTTTTTCAATATTAGATAAAGATAGTACTAGATAAATTAAAATATTTAAGTTTATTTTCTTTTTTAATTGTACAAAAATATATTAATATTTATTTATTTAGTTCTATATATTATAACTTATTATTATATAAATACGATAACTTATAATACAATTAGACTTAATATATTATATAATCTTTTTCTTATTACGTATTATTAAATATTAAAAGAAAAAGAAAAACTTAATTGTTTTAATAGTTGTTAGCAATAATATTGCAATTAAATTTAATACGTTTAACAAAATTGTTCTTAAACAATTTATTATTATAAATTAACTATCTTTTTTTAAAAACAATTTTTGCAAGTTAATTTTGTTTCTTTCTTGCAATATTTTTCGATTATTTTAATTGTTTTTACGTTATATTGAATGCAAATTAAACAAGTCGCAATTTATATAAATTATCTTAATTTTAATTTTTGATTAATTTTGCTAGAATTAACAACACAATTAGTAATTTAGTAAACGCTTAAATTCTATATAATTTAGCTCTATTGCTAATATAAATCTCTAAAGACAACAAGATATATATATTTTTAATATATTAATTCTATAACGCAATCGAATTTCTAAAGAGATAATTTTGTATTGCGCATATTTGCTTATAATATATATTAATTATTATTACTCTTATATATATTTTTGATTATATATATTTTTGTTTGTTTTATATTTGTTAATTGTTTAAATATAAATTTAAATTAAGATTTTAATTTGCGAAAGTTAAATTGTTATATTTGTTATCTAAATATAGATTTAAATTGAAATTTTAATTTGCGAAAGTCGAGTTGCTATATTTGTTGTCTAAATATAAATTTAAATTAGAATTTTAATTTACAAAAGTCGAGTTGCTATATTTGTTGTTTAAATATAGATTTAAATTAGAATTTTTATTTGCGAAAGTTAAGTTGCTATATTTGCTATTTAAATATAAATAAATTTCGAAACAATTAGAGTTGCAATTTGTTTTTATACTTTTTTTGTTTATTAATAAAACTTGTTGATTTTTTCTCGATCTATAAAACGTATTAGTATTAAATATTTATAATTAATTTTATTTCGAATATATATATTATAAACAATTTTATCTTTCTTTTAATATATCTTTTTCTTGTCTTTTATTATTTATATATATAGACAAATTAGAGCGCAAATGTGTTCTATAAAATAATTTTATAAATTTTAAACAAATAGAAAGATTAAGTATTTATAGATTGTTCGAACTAAATCTTTAAAATTTTTAACGTATTTTGTTGTGTTTAAATTAAATTTTTAAGATTTCTAATATAGTTTGTTGCGTTCGAATTGAATTTTTAAGATTTTTAATATAATTTGTTGTGTTCGAATTAAATCTTTAAATTTTTTAAAATAGTTTGTTGCATTTAAGTTAAATTTTTTAAATCTTTAATAAAGAAGACAAAATAGAAGTCGAAAACAATAGAGTTTGTCTTGTTTTGCTAATTTATTCGATTAAGATAAATCAAAAAAAAAGTATTGTTTAAGCGAATTTTGAACATTAATAACAATCGACAATATTAATAAGTTAACAAATTATTAAATAAAATTTAAAAATAAATAACAAATGCGAAGCTAATAATAGATAATATATTCTTAAATTCGAAGTTAATTAGTTGCGAACTCTTAAATGCGTTTAAAAGATACTAAATAAAGTTAGTATTTGCGCTTTGTTATCGAGATATATTAATAGTATCTTATATTAACAATATTGTAATTAAAATTATAATATATAGATCAATTGCAAAAGATAATCGAGTTATATATTATATATATATTGTTTCTTCGATACAAAATATCTTAATATTGTTTATTTTAAATTATTAAGAAAGTTGCAAAAGCAATTATGCAAGTCGAGATATATTTATTTATAAATATACTAGCTTAATAATAATTAATCGCGAATATATATTAGCTATCGAAAAAATAAAGAGAATTTAAAAAAAAATTATATTCTTTTTTATAGCAAGCAACAAATTATTGTTATTTCTACATTACTAAGAAGAAAAATAAAAAACAAATAACAACACAAAACAAAAAGAGTTGTAGAAACTCTTAAACGTTTAACGCAAACTTAAGTTTTGTTTTATTTTTTTTTATAAACAATATATAGAATTGCGCTATATTTATTAGTGTTAACTCTTGCTTAATTAGTATATCAATAGCTTATTAATTATAAAGTAATAAGACAACTTGCAATTAAAGAGTACAAATTGTTTGCAATTGTTATTAACAATTCTAAATTATATATAATTGTGCAAGTCTATTTTTCGATACAATGCAACGTTGTATAAGATTTGCTTTTTTAATTTTAATATTTTTAATAATTTTATATTTGTTGTTTAGAATAGAAATTCGAAGCTTCGAGTATTGTCGATTTAAATTAAAGATTGCAAATAGTACAAAAGTTAATAGTTTAAACTAAAAAATATATACTATAATATATAACTTTTGTTTGTAATAAAAGATATTAATACTTAATAACAATTGTTTAACTAAAGCGAATTTAAAAGTAAGCAAAGACTTGTTGCGTTGTAATAAAGATATAAATTATATATCAAAATTTAGTTTTCGAGATAAAAGAGCAAAAAACAAATATTTTATTAAGATTTGACAATATCTTTATACAATAATGTAGCGATTTTTTTAGTTGCAATATTGTTACGCAATATTGTTCAAATTTTATAAAATATCTTCGAGATATTAAATTGAACAAGTTGTATTTGCAATAAATTTTGCATCTAAAAGTAAACTTGACAACTAAAATATATTAATAAATTTAATTTCTAGCTTCTTACTTCGCAATTAATATTTGTATTTAACAAAATTAAATAATGCTATCTTGTAACTCTTAATTTTCTTAATTGACAAAGACTTTTAACAACAAGTTAATAGTAAAATAGACTATCGAAAGTTGCAAAATAAGATATAAAAAAGAGCGAAAAGTTAATTCGATTATTTAACTTAAATGTTTGACGAAAGAATTATACTTAACAGAAAAAAAGGAAATTTGATAACAATTGCTATATAATAATCTAAATGCAAAATCGAAAATATTAAAGTTTAATCTAATTTGTTGCATTAATAACGTTATAAATATTAATATAAATACTCGCTTATAATTAAGTAAGCAAAATAGTATTGCGCGAAATTAACTTAATTTATTCTCTTTTTTTGCTATTTTATTAATTTAGAAATAAACACAATTTTTTTGCAATACATTTGAGAATATATAGTTTCGAAAGATTTTTTGTTATATTGAAACTCGCGTATTATAGTTTTTGTTTCTATTAAGTTTTTATTAATTATTAAAAAACTAATATTAAATCTTGTTTTATTATTTTTCTTGCAAGATTTTAATTGTCAAAATTATTTTTCTAACAATATTTATTTTGTTTGTCTATTATTTTTAAAGATTTCGACTTCGCTTTTAAGTGTTTGTTAATTTCGCAAAATCGAATTTGAGAAAGTAGAAAATATTACAAATTTAATATCAAATTATAAGTTAACAATTGTTAAGTATCTAGTTTTGTTAAAGCAATATCGCGATAAATTTGCAAAACAATATAGCGAGTTTCTCGATTACATCTATAAGAATTTAATTAAGAAAAAAGAATTCTTTTTTTTAATAAATTTATAGAAGTTTATTATTTTATTCTATTGTAATTAACTTTGAACAATAAATAAATTGCGATTCGAATTAAATATATTAATAAAAAATAAAGTTTTCAAGAAATACTAGAAATTCTTAGAGATTATAGATTGAAGAACTTTGATTAATTTTAAAAAAATTAAAATAGCAATAATTAAATATATTTCTTGTTAATTAAAATTTATTGCTAGTGTTGATTGTTTAAAGCGTCAAAGCAATTGCGACAAAAATATATTTGAAATTTAGTTTTTAATAATGTCGAAACTATATTATCTATTTTATTTTAACAAATTGAATAATTTTTAGTCGATTTTTGTTCTTTATCTTTATAATAGCAATATTTGTTAAAGAGTTATCGATTTGCTATATTTTGTTGATCTAATTATATCTTATTGCACGATTTAATACTATATAAAAAAGTTGACAACTAAGATCAAAAAATAAATTAGATTGATAAAGAAACTTTCAATTATAGTTTTAATATATAATAATTTCGATTATATAAAAAATAAAAAAAGTAAAAAAGTTAATAAAATAAGATAATTTAAGTCTATTACAATAGCTTTTATGTTTAAATCTTACAAATCTAGTTTAATTTTGCTAAGAAAAAAGATATAAAATTCTTAATTTTACTTGTTTTTAATTCGACTACTTGTAATAAAAATTAAGAATATTGAATTTAATATAAATATAAGTAATAATTTATTTAATTAGTATTATTCGATTAACAAAACAAATTTAATTGCAATATATTAAGATTGCTATACAAAATTTCTTTATAAATTTAAAGTACAAAAAGCTAGAAAATCAATTTTTTTAATCGACGTCTATACTATCTATTTAATTGCTAAGATTTTATTAAATCAAGTATTATTCTATAAAGTCGATTTTCAAAAATAAAAGTACAACAACTAACAATATTAATATTATTAACAAACTTTATTTTATATAGATTAAATTTAAAAGCAACAACTTATAGTTCGACAATAATATACGAATTTGCGTAAATAACTTAAAAACTTATAAAAAAATAAAGTTAACAATTGTTTTGCAAAAATATATGTTTAAACTCTTTTTTAATAGTTTTAACTAACTAATATTAATAATTAAATTATAGTATTTAAGCTTCAATATAGTGCAATTAATCTATTATATTTACTTCAATAGCGCGCGTTTTAAGAATAAATCAAGTCTTTAATATATAGCTAATAGATAGCAACGCAAACGCGTTGTTCAACTTAACAACTTTTAGAATATCGAGAGACTAATTTTACAAAATTATAAATCTCGCGTAATTAATATTATAATGCGTTTGACTTGTTAAAAAAAGTATAATTTTAAAACTATTAACAACACTTTAATGTAATTCAAATCTTATATTAAGAAACTTACTAAATTCTAAATAAAATTACTTCGACATATAAAAGATTAGTTTTACAAATTACTATTTGCGCAATCAATTATCGCGATTTTATTAATTCTTAATTAAGAGTTTCGAAATTATTAGAACTTTTGCAATTATATAGAGCTATATATAATACTTCAATATATTATTAAATACGCAAACATTAAACTTTTAAAATATATTTTTAGAAAAATTGCAATTGTTTTTCAAACAAAGACAACAAATACGTCAAACTATATTTAAACATTATTGCGCGTACTTTATATAATCAATATATTAACAATATTAAAAAAATTGCAAGATACAATATTAACTAATAGTTTAATAAATTTTTAAAATCAAAAAGATTTTAACTTCGAAATAGATTAATTGCTAAAGTTACTAAACTTAAATTTAAAAATATTTTAAAAAGAACGTTTAATATTTTTCTAAAATAGCAACAAGCTACTTAAGAATTAAATACTTACAAACTTATATTTGTTAAAGTTTAATTTATTTGTAAAAAAATTGTTTAAAATTGTCGAATCGAGCAAATATTTAAAAAACAAATTTCGAAAAATATATAGAGCATAGCGTTGCATCTAGTAGAAATATTATTAATCAAAAAATTTATTGATCAATACTTCAAAAATTCTATCGTAGATCTATATATAACAAGTATTGCTAAATTAGACAAAAACGATATTAAATACAATTGTTAATATTATACAAAACTTTTTGTTACAACAAAGAATATAGTAGATAATAACAAAATTTTGAAAATTAAATATACAAACAACAATAGCAAATCTAAATTCGAGAAAACTCTAAATCTAGACAAAAGTTCTTAACTCTTTTTAATTCTTAATATATTGTTGTTGTAGATATTTAATAATATAGAACGCGCGCTCTAGTTTCTCTCGCAATCTTCTAGATTTATATTTGCACAATTTTGTTTATCGCGATTGTTGCATCTACTTTTATTGAAATTTGTCAAATTGTTAAAATTGTATTGTACGCGTTTAACAATTGAGCTAAATTTATAGTTGTTTAAATAGCTTAATTTCTTTCTTTATTTCTTAATTCTTTGCTCTTCTTTTAACAACAATAGATTTCTATCAATATTTTTTAAAATATTTTTTAGCGACTTTTGTTTTTTGATTCTAAGTGTTCTTGAGAGCGTTTTTAAGAAATTTTTATTTTGTTTGTCTTTTAATATTTGTTAATTTTTAGCTTTTAACGCGATATTCTCTCTTATTTTCTAGTTAACAAAACTTGCATTCGACAATTTTGCATTTGTTTTTTATCTATTTTTCTTTTTTTGTTTCTTGTTATTCTTTGTTGAAGATTTATAATTAATCTTAATTAGATAGAAGATTTGTTGCTATTCGAAAATTACAATTGTTTTGTTTATTGATTTTTTGTTTACTTTGTATTTGTTACGCAATCTTATTGCAATTATCTTATTTAATTTAATATTTAATTGTTAATTTTGTTTTAAGATTGCAAGTATCTTAACGTTGTATTGTTTTGCGTTATTTTATATATTTTTTATAATTTTCTTAAAAGTTGCTTTATCAATTATATGTTTGTCTTGAATTACTAGATTTTTTAATATTTTGTTAGACATAATTAAGCTTAAATAAAATTTAAAATAAGAATCGAAAAATACTATATAAGCTTTTTGCATTTTTTAGCTTTTTAATTGCTTTTTAAACTAAATTTTCTTTTTTAATACTTAAGTATTCTAAATATTAATTCTACTATAAAAGATAATAAGTATTTGTTTGTTCGAATTGCAATTTAAGCAATATAGTTTAAATTAAGTTTTGCTCTATTTTGCGAGACTTATACTATTAATTATTTTGTTATTAAAATATAGCAATTTGATTTGTCAATAACAATTGTTTAAAACGTTAATTAGTTTTTATATATATTTTTTCGAGATTGCAACAATATATAGTATCTAATTTATTTATTAACGCAATTATGTTATTTTTATTAATATTTTATTTTAATTGCAAGATATTTTTATTAAGATTTATTATTTAATTATTAACGTTGTTTTCTTTTTTAAATACTTTGTTGTTAGCACTATTTACTTTTTTAATAGTTGCGACAAAATTAGTATTAATATTTCTAAAATTAATTAATGCTTTAAAGATTCGAAATTCTATATATTACTTTAAATATAATATTATAAAATATGTTTGCTTTTTAACGTATTAATTTACGCGTTTAAGATACTAATATATTTGACTAATATTTTTAAGTACAAGTTATTAAATAACTTGTTTAATATTTAAATTGTCTACTTCTATTTTATAAATCTTAATACAAATTAGAATTCTAAAAAATAAATATAAATACAATCTCTTCTTAAAGATGCGTTAAATATATTTTTTGTTACTTTTAATTATTAATACTATTAAGAGAAGTATTTATTGCATAATTTTCTTCGAATATTCGAGATCTCTTATTTATTGTCGAAAGAACTTATAGATTTAAAATATTAAATTGATACTATTTATATATATTATTGTTTTTAATATATCAAATACGCTTTTCAAAATATTTAATAGAAGAAATTGAAAATTTAATATATTTTTGATTGTTTTCTTTATCTTAATAAATTGCAAAAATATCTTAGAACAATCTAATAATATTTGCAATATTGTAATTTATTTATTAAACTTATATTAACTTCGAATTATTTTCTTAATTTTGTTGTTTAAGATAGCAAACACTCTTAATATCAAAATCTCAATTAATAATTATATTTGAAATATATTAAGATTTGTATATTTAATTTTAAATTTTTGTTACCTTTTGATTAAGTAAAGCTTGTCAATAGCTAATATATATAGTTTAAAAGAAAAAAACTTGTGTCTTAATATTTTATTATTAAAGTATTAATTAATAGCAATTTTCAAGTTAGTAAATATTAGAACAAGATTAGTTTAATTGTTTTTTTTTGTTTTAATATTAATAGCATAACTAATTGTGTATAAAAATATTCGATTTTATCTTGTCTTGCGTCTTCGAATTGTTGTTGTTATTGTTTAATATTAACAATTTATATTTTAAAATACTATTTAACTTTTTATACTAATTATTCTTTAAAGTTAACAATAATATAATAATTAATACAATCTTTAAGATATTAAACATAAATAGTATTGTCTAAAATAGCAAGCTTTTCTCGAAACTAGTCTTTGTTATAACAATTAAGTTGTCGACTATTGTTTGCATTAATTTATTGATTTGCTTTTGTTTTGTTTCGAAGTCAAAACAATTTCGCACAATTATCTTAATATATTTTTGATTTATTTGTATTTTTTTAATACTTTTGTTATTTCTAAATGCGTCTATTGTTTTTGCGTCGATTTATAAAGTATTTAATATATAACAACAATAGCAATTGAGTAAGTTCAAACATCTATAAAACTATCAATTAATCGATTGCTTAAATTGTAGAATTGTAAAAAGTTTCAAATATAAAGTGTAAAATCTAGTCGAACTTAGAAATTGCGTAATAAGTATTAAATTTTTCGATTTTTTTAATTATTACAACTTGAAGACAACAATAAGAATGCGTCAAATATAATACGTATTTAATTTTAGCATTATTAAACAGAGCATAGACAAAAGTAGCAAATTAAACAACAATAATATTTATAATAACTATAATTGACATTGTATTGCGCAATAAAGTTGATTAACAATATTTTTAAATTGTAAGAAAATAATCTTAGTGTATTTATCAACAAGAAAGTCGATTTCTCTTCAAATTAAATTATATTGCTCTTAGACTTGTTGCAAAAAAAATCTAAAAACTTGCTAAAATATTCTCTATATCAAATTTGAACATATTTAGACGTACTAAAATCTAGTTTAAACTATCGCGCATAAGCTATTGTCTAGCTTCAACCCTAGCGTCGCCCTAACTTAAGCAAGTATTTAGAGCTCACTTTAGGGTTCAAGATTTTTTCTGCAGCCAGGTCTAAGTACTGAGGCAAGATTCTTGTGTGAGTCGCTATTGAGCTGCGTTGTTTTTAATTGAAGTATGATATGATGGAGGCATTTGTTAGTCACTATATTCAGAGGCCATAGAGGTTTGGTATCTCAGCGAGATATGGTCTGTCGACCTTGCTTGGCTTGAAGGAATCAAGGTTTTCGCGAATTACTTTAACTGAAGCACGGCATCTTTTACACAAGCTTGATGGAGAGGTTCTGGCATCGAGGACTATCGCAAATATAGTACGGCAATGGCAAGAATCTTGGGTGGCTACCTGAGCAAGCAACCAACCTAGTTCTCAAGAATGTTCTGAACGCGGAAGATTGACGGAGATCGAATTATGCAACCAATGAATTGGAGTTCCTCAGTATTTTCCTCGTAAATTTAGAGGCAGATACGGGACACCACAGGTACATTTAAGAGGGAGAACTAACGATTAAAGTCCAAAAAACGCCCTGTATTCCCCCCAAAAAGTCAACCAGACATGCCCAAGTCTAGTAAGTCCGAGACTGCTCTTCCACCGTCAATGAAGATCCCGCGACCCACTCGTATACAGGCTGCAAGGGGATACGATCATTTTTGCCCCCAAAAGTCCTCCAGAACCTAGCAATGTCGAGAAGATATCTAGGATTGGTCTGAAATGGCGTTCGTTTTGATCCGACCATTTTCGCAAGCTCCCGGGAGGCAACGACGACGACATCTTGGTCCATATCGTGTGAATTGTCCATTCCAATGTCGTTAGAAGTGACCGTGTTCTGGAATTGCTGGTATAGAATGGACAGGTTCAGCTTATACCTTTGCTTAGCGTCCCTAATGGCATTGATTTTCCTTTCAACTGCCTCAAGACCGTGTAAGAGTCTGGGATACAAGTCGAGGATGTAAGATGGGGTAGTGGAACGAAGCTCCGGATATCGGTGGTTGAGGACTGATGTGTTGCGACTGTTGACGATAGGCCGAGTACCATGATGCGGAGGTATGCTGTATAGCAGTACGATGTATTTGCAGCAATCGTAGAACCGCGCGTGAAGATCGTGTAGATGGTCGAGAAGTGCGTCGACAGAGCCGTAATCCTCGTCCCTAAGATGGTAGTAGGTCTCAAGCATCTTGGCGGGGAGCCTTTGCATAGACTCGGTCGCGAAATCTGTGCCACTTTCCAAAAGGTTGTTAATGTGATCGACGGCGCCTCCTGCCATTCCCATGGTCTCCATCATTGGACGGATGGAAAGAATGGCAGCATATACTCTCATTTCACTGTAGAAGGACATGGTAAGATATGGCGCAATTGGTACGATAGACTGGACTATGCGAAGAAGATATTTAAAACTAGAATCAGAAAGGATGTGAGCAGGGAGCAACCTTAAGAGTACGAGACAGAAGAGATAGAGGCTGGAACTGACTGGAGAACTGAGGCAAAAAGAGAGAATTAGACAGGATCTCGAAGTCAGGTGATCGAGAAGCTCAAGCCAAGATACACCGTTTTGAGGTAGTTTTGCGGATCTCTTGCTAAGATGGAAAACTTCGAATGTGCAAATCAACCTATCGTAATGGCGGTCAACCTTCCTCGTATCTCTAGTAGTACCCGGCATTCTTCGGATCAGGAACACTCAAGAACGCCAACCTCGTCTAAGCATCAAACCCCTGTCTACTCATCGCCATCATCCACATCAACCGCGCAGCTTCTTTCTAAATTGTGGCACTAGAGAACTAGAAGACCTACCAGACACGGCAGCGTCCCCTTCCACAACTCCATAAGACGACATTACCGGACCATTGGGCGTGTGACGATCAACAGCCTCTTCCGCGCTTTTACGACTTCCTTCCATTTCGTGACGGAGTGTCTGGATTTGCTTGCGGAGAACACGGTAAACAAGGTTGTCGTCAAGCTTCGAAGCACTTCCTTCGGAAGGCTCGCCGTTGGCTTCTTCTGGGGCCTCGCTGAACTCTTTGTTGGTCCCTCGTTGGACGGCTACAATGACGAGAAGAGAGGTGATGAAGGCTTCCTTCAGATAGGCGAAGCTGAAGTCTTCAGTAATGTCGGCGATGGCTTTGCTAAGCTCTGGAGGGAAGTCGATGGTTTTGTTGCTCGCTAGCTTGAATCTAGAGGATAAATCAGATGGCTGGCAATAGATTTCATCCACAAGGGCAACTCTACCTCCAGTAGTCACAGTAATTGACTCTTTCAGGGGTTGCAGGCAGGGTGAAATGGTACTTGCGATCGAACCGGCTAGGACGCTTGGAGATCCCAGGATCGAGGCGTTCCACTGCCAAAGATGTCAGCATCATGACCGGAAATTGGGGACAAAGAGTGCAACTAACGGTAATTGGTGCTTCCAATCATCATAATCCCATTATTTGACTCAAGTCCGTCAACCTCATTGAGAAAGAAGCTTCTAACCTGATTTGTGATCAAGCTGTCTAGGTCTTCGAAAACAAGCAGACAAGGGGCCATTTGCCGCGCCTTGACAAAGATTAGACGGATAGCAAAATGTGGACCACGGCAACCAGCAAGCGACTTCACATAGAGCGTGGGTATCGGATCTGGGCGAGCAAACAAGGAATTCATAAGCGCCTTTATTGAGATAGTTTTGCCATTTCCTGGTAGGCCGTAGAGAATTATTCCTCTTTTCCACGGGACAGCGAATTGCTTGTAGTCGTCCCTGCAGTCAAAGAATCCTTCGACGTCTCGTACCAGAACATCTTTCAGATCCTTATCAAGAATGACATCTTCCCAAGTCGACTGCTGAACACTCCTCCAGAGTTCCTTATTCTTCGTCCAACGCTCTTGGTCAAACATCAACACTTCCTCGTGCAAGTCGTTACCATACTGCGACGCAGCTGCGATCAGAGCGTCAACGGTCTTAGATTGGCCATTGACAAGGTCGTCTTCCTCGCGTTTGTAAAGGACCAAATTATGCCGGACGGTTTGAAAATTCTCGACGTAGTGCGCAAGGTATACCAGGAATGGGGTTTCCTCCCAACGATACTCATATTTTGCGAAGATTATTTGATCTTCGAACTGGCCTGGCATTCCTGCTGCTCGACCAGTCGCAGGTTTGTAGCTTCGCCGCAATATTGGCTGGTCAGTTTCTCTGTCGAGCTTAGCTTGAGCTTTGCCAGCGTCAGCAAAAGCTATCAAACCAGTCGACTCAGGTGTGACGGTTATGGTCCAGCCTGGATAATGCTTGCGTAGAGAGGTCACAATAGCGACTTCCGTTGAAGCACTGGGCTGATTACGATGTGCCTGGAAGTCTTTGAAGACACTCGCTTTGGCCTCTCTCAGTATTGCCGCTTCGTCGAACATATTACCAAATTTTGCTAGCTGTGTGAAAAGGGTACGGTATCATTCAATTGAGCCGGTGTGATACACTGGAACAATGCCATCGATTCATCTTTATAGTTTCATGAGTTAGGCTGAGACTTCAGTAACACCACTCGGTGTCAGGCAACAGCGCGC
>JAABUW010003314.1_pt1 | contig 23146 bp, 37 predicted proteins | sample 5560081 | NCBI WGS metagenome assembly JAABUW01 (sample SAMN10711882, study PRJNA513363) | rock metagenome | isolation source: Antarctica rocks | place: Antarctica: Victoria Land, Knobhead sud
ATCGATGGGCCTGGGATGTAATGTCGAGAAAAGCAAAGGCGCAAAGGCTCGCTGTCCGTGATGTCCTGCCGCCCCGCCGAGCACCGCTGCTCGTGACGCCACTACTGGCCATTGCTCACGATCAGTGTTCCGCATATTGCCCCTTCAGCATACAGCGATTCAGCTTGGACCCGGACCCTTGGCCTTTGGGCTGGACAGCGCCGCAGCATTACCGTCATTTGCCGCCTTCTCTCGCTTTTTCAGCCTGATAGCTACCCCTACTAGTGTTCATGCATCGATGAGCCTGGGATGTAATGTCGAGAAAATTCAAAGCCGCAAAGGCTGGAATATGTGCCTCAGGACTGATCTCCTGAATGCTCACAGACGCAAGGCTGTGGAAGATGAAGGGGAAAGCTACAAACGTCTGTGTCGACGATGAACCGCACGCTAGAGGTGGTCTGCCCGTTCGCGTTATCAAAGCGACCTTACGCGACCTCACACTATAATGAGATCCCTAACTGGTGCAGGTCCAACTTTTTGGCGCGCGTCTGACATTCAGAAGCAAGACAGATTGCTGGAGGCAATCTGCCTCGTACAAACACCAGCAGTCATTTCAATGCAGGGTGCATTCGCCATATATTTGAAATGCAAAGTGCTGAGCACAATTGCTACAAGTAGGCAGTCATTCGATCGGCAGGCGGCGCTTAGCAGCTGGTGTGGGTTGTGGTTGTGTTTGCAGGTGGTGGTTTTGTTTTGTGGTGTCGTTCAGTTTTTCTCGGCATCAGTTCTTCTCGACAGTTCGCTTGTGCTTCTGTGATCCACGTTCACGCGGGCCCGCGGGCTCCTAATATGCGCCTGTGCGGTTGGCTGAGGTTAAAGGGCTTGGCCCCCCTTCGGTTGTGGTCCTGGGGCCTAGGCCTCCTGGTCCTGGGGCCTAGGGGCCTAGGTGGAAGGCGCCTTCCACCCCACTTTTCTGATTCAAAATACCACACACCCTCGCCGCACAGGCGGGCTGCTACCGAGTGCTGGCCCGGCCCACCGCTTGCCTCGCGGCACCGGCGGCCCGCGCTCTCAGTGATGTCTCATCGCCCCGCCACCCGTGACGCCCATTTGGGCCATCGCTCACGATCTAGCTTGGACGCTGGCTTTTACATTGCCGCAGCATTCCACTGTAGGCACTAATGCCGCATTCCCTCTGCCTTCATCGTACATCTAGGGCAGTTTTCTAGGGCAAGACAGCGGTCGTATCCAGCCCAGTTGCAATGCGGGCCAACCGCAAGCCTCGCTGGCAAAGGCATGTTGCAGCCAGCGGTGGCCTCATTGTGCTGGAGTCAACACTGCTGCGCTCAGAAGCCCGTAATCCCTCAGCTTTGAAAGATGGGCATCTGCCCTTCCCTCCGGGTCTGCACAGAAAAACACAGAAACAAGTTCAGAGAGGGACGACGGGCAAGCTGTGGTTGCTACCGTGTAGTGAGCCCACCAATGACAAGGCAGCGTGATGCAACGTCAACCCGGCAGCATGATGCAATGTCCACCCTATCTGATACCGTTATTGTGACCGTCATGTTGGTGTTTGCAGAAGCTTGAATGGTGTATGAAGAGGCTTGAACAACAAAAAGCGACAGGCACCGGCCCAATGGCGCCAGGATTGCCAACATGCCAGCGGTGTTGTGCACGTGCCTGGGCATTGAAGGCAGCGGCCACGGCGGTTTTGCCTACCGCAAAGGCGTCGGCTGCCGCCTTTGCCGCGGTCTGCAACTCCTCGCTGCGTGCCTGATCCAGCCCTGCGTGTGAGCAACGCGGCGGCATACTTCATGCATATCGTGCACCTCTACATGCATCTCTGGAAGGCACTTGCCCCATACGCCACACGGTTCGAAACAGCCGAGCAGGCGCTGCCTCCACATCATGGCAATGCGTCAGGGGCCCTTGTGATTGGCCCTCGTGACCACTTCAAGAGTGCAGAGCAAACTCTCTGCAGCAGCTGCCTCCAACCACACGGGCTCACCTTCTGGTTCGGCAGCGTCGACATCCGTGACGGCCTGCTGGCCGCGCTGCCACCATACTAGATACTGTACAATTGTGTGTGTGATTGATAGAAATCATATTGACTCAGCCCTGTCTGAAAAACCTCCACACACACTCACCCTCGACCTCTCCATCGTCGTCCGTGACGGCCCACTGGCCGGCGCGCTGCCGCCTCGCCGCGCGGCCGGCGACAGCGGCCAGGCCACGGGCTGCGGCCTCCGCCTCGCCCTCCAGCGTGCCGCACAGCCCCGCGGTGTCGGCCGCCGCCGCCAGCGCTGCCGCCAGCGCCGCCTGCGCCGCCTGGCCGCCGCCCGCGGCGGGGGTCTGGGAACGGATACATGAAAGAAGGGTTCAGGGTTTAGTCATGAGGAGGCTTGCTGCTTCCGAGTCAAGGGGAAGACTGTGCGACAGTGACACCGCCGTGCGTGCAAGCGGCTGCAGCTACGCGTCAGCTGTGAAGCATGCGTCCCTGAGTCCAGCCGCGAGCTGCCTCGGCATGCATCTTTTCGGCTTTCTCCTTGTGTCCAGTGCTGCGTGTCCGCCGCCGTGCACAGTTGGTCCGCATGTTCTGCAAGTCCCGGAGTCGCACCAGGGGGTCGGCGGGCGGCGCCAGCAGCAGGCGGCGCTGCATACCGTCCACATATGCCTCGTGCGCCGCGATCAGCGCGTCCAGGTCGCCTACGCATACAGCGGCATTCGTGTGGGCACTGCCCAACGGCAGTAGGGCAGAGTACAGTTGCAGTTGCAGTCGAGTCAGGCGATTATTGATGAAGCAGTGCATGAGGGGTGGGATCCTCTGTGAGTCGTGCTGAGGGCGCGGCGCTGCTGGCAGGCTGAGTTTCGTTCCGCAATGCCGCAGCGCTTTGCAGCGCGGTTGTCCAACGCTTTGCAGTGCAGGCATTACCAACCTGCAGAGGCGGCGGCCGTTGTGAAATCGGACCAGGCTCCAGGCAGCACCCCATCATGTACGTGTGCCTGCAGGCGGGTTTAGGGTTTAGGGTTTAGGGTTTAGGGCGGGCAGGTCAGCCAAAGTGAGCACATCAGGCAGGTGAAAGCCTCGAAGTCTACATTCACAAAGTCTATCTATGTGACTTGCGTACCCTCGTGTCAGCACAGAGCCGGTCACAGCAGCCAGGACAGCAGGCGCCCTCAGCTGACCCAAGCAAGAAGTCGCAGTTCCGCTGCACAGTTTCATTTTCCCTTCGCAACGGCTCGCGCCGCACCTGCAGCCGCGCGCAGAACGCGGACGCGGCCGCGCGCCCCGCGTGCAGCTGCTTCAGGGCCTCCGCCGCGGGCGCCAGCGGCGGCCGGTCGTCCAGGCCCAGCCGCCGCTGCAGGGTGGCCGCCGCGGAGATGTGACGCTGCGCGCGGCCGAGCGCCCGCCAGGCGCCTGACAGCGCGTGCTGCGCCCGCGCCAGGCCCCAGATGAGTCTGCTGGAACAAGGTCAAATCGTCAGGCTGGCGGCGCGGCAGGGACTAATTTTTGCTTTAGGGTTTATGAATTTCTTTTATAGGGTTTATTTTCGAGGTTTGCACATCTGCACGGCAGCCTCTGGCAGGAGCGCGCAGCCATGCGGCAGCACAGCAGGTCGGCGTGCACGGACAACGAGAGGGTCAGCAACGGACAGTTCGCAGCGCAACAGCTGGACAGGGTTGCGACTTGTTGATGCGTCTATTGCCTGTTGCAACGCTTTGGTAACCCTAGCAGGAGCGTTAGCGAGTTCGCTGAACGTGTCAGCTACGCCAGCCTGAATGACAGCCGGAGCAGCATCACGATAAACCCTCAATTAAAAAAACCAAGCTCGACAAGTTTGTACTTGACGGGCGTGGCTGCGCGTCATGGTCGCGCCCCGGGAGCGGCGGCGGTGGCCGGTCATGGCGCGCGGCGTGAGCGCGGTTGTCAGCAATGCATGAGGTCAGGGGGTGCGGTCGCCTCTCATTCACACTTCAGGGTGGTCAAAGGCAGCCACGGCGTGCTGGGCCTGTTTCCCAGACCCTAAACCCTAAACCCTAAGCCCTAAACCACGCACCGGGAGAGGCGGCGGTAGCCGGTCATTGCACGCGGCGTGAGCGCCGTCGCCAGCGGCTCGTCCAGGTCGTACACCAGCCCGAACAGGTCCCACCCTGCAGCGCGATGAACGCGGCTGTGTTCCCCAGTTGGTGTTCTGCCAGCGGCGCGGGTTTAGGGTTTAGGGTATGCATGCTGTCGGATCACAGCCAGACCTAGGCAGCGCGTGGCTTTATAAATATACTTGAAGTTAATAAAAAAAATCAGCCGTCAACCACTGCGCAGGCCTGCAAAAGACCGACGCAGGATGCGGGAGGGATGCTGCCGGCGTGGACTCGGGAGGTTTGTTAGGGTTTAGGGTTTAGGGTTTAGGAAGGAGCCCGAGGGCCCAAGTCTCCAGGGCGCCGCCGCGCAAGGACGCACGCGCCGGCTGCGACCACAATGAATGCACAAACCGAAATCGAAGCAGGAAAATCTAGACTTTTCGTTTCACTCGCGATCAATGCTGCGGCGGTGCCCGCAGCGTCGCCAGCTGATTCGAAGGTCGATGAAAGTATGTATACTTCCTCCTGCAGGATTTCCTGCGCGGGAGGCATGTGTTTGGACCGCACAGGCTGCCTCATCAACAACGTTGGTTCGGGTTTAGGGTTTTAGGGTTTCGCTCACCAAGCTCACACTCGTGCGTCCAGGGGGCTGCCGCGGAGAGGCGCAGGCGCAGGTGTGTTTGCGACAAGGTTGAATGTTGTGTACGTTTCGGATGTAGAACAAACGAACGGCACCTGTTCCAAAGGGCCGCCACGGGAGAGGCGCACGCAAGCGGCACGCGGCGAAGTTTTTTTCACACATAGAGACTTCCGACACTTAGAGAATTCCGCCACACAGAGACTTCCCACACATAGAGACTGAAAACACATCAACATGTGTTTGAAGATGCAAAGTGTGAAGGAAACGAACTGCACCCCTTTCCAGGAGGCCGCCGCGGAAGAGGGGGGCGGCCCGCGACGATACTGCTTTTTTTTTCCGACACACGGAGATTTCCGGCACATAGAAAAAGAAACGCATCAACATGTGTTTGAAGATGCAAAGTGTGAAGGAAACGAACTGCACCCGTTTCCAGGGGGCCGCCGCAATAGAGGCGCACGCGAAGGCGGCCCGCGACGATACTGGCTATTTTTCCGACACATAGAAAATTCCGACACATAGAGAATGAGACCCATCAAATACTGCAAGGTGTAAAGGAAACGAACTGCACCCGTTTCCAGGGGGCCGTCGCGGAAGAGGCGGGCGCGAAAGCGGCCCGCGACGATACTACTTTTTGTCCAACACGTAGAGTATTTCGCCACAGAGAGCATGAGAACATAGAGAATGAGACCCATCAAAGACTTGATCGAAGATGCAAGGTGTAAAGGAAACGAACTGCACCCGTTTCCAGGGGGCCGCCGCAATAGAGGCGCACGCGAAGGCGGCCCGCGACGATGCTGCTTTTTTTATCCGACACACGGAGATTTCCGACACATAGAGAATGAGACCCATCAAAGACTGCAAGGTGTAAAGTAAAGGAAACGAACTGCACCCGTTTCCAGGGGGCCGCCGCGGAAGAGGCGAACGCGAAGGCGGCCCGCGACGTCGTCCGCCTCATGCCGCGCGCCCGAGCCGCGGATCGCCGTGTCTAGCCCACCGTTCAGCGAGTACGCTGACGTCTCCGACGCCTGAACACATGAACAGCGGGATGCATTAGGTTTGCAGGCGGTGCGGATCGCCGTCTCCAGCCCACCGGTCAGCGAGTACTCTGACGTCTCCGACGCCTGGAGACATGAACAGCGGGATGCACTAGGTTTGCGGGCGCTGCGGATCGCCGTCTCCAGCCCACCGTTCAGCGAGTACTCTGACGTCTCCGATGCCTGGAGACATGAACAGCGGGATGCATTGGGTTTGCAGGCGGTGCGGATCGCCGTCTCCAGCCCACCGTTCAGCGAGTACTCTGACGTCTCCGACGCCTGAAGACATGAACAGCGGGATGCATTAGGTTTGCAGGCGCCGCGGCCAGGGTATTCAATGTCGAGGACCCAAATACGGAATGGCAGACGACCTTGATCTCAAGAAACCAGAAGCAGACCTTGCCGGCGAGCTCGGGGCCGACCGCGTCCAGCAGCGCCGCGGCAAAGTCGCCGGAGGTCGCCAGCAGGTAGCGGCGCAGCGCCGCGCAGTGGCGCAGCAGGCCCCCCCGCTCCCGCACCGCGTGCAGCAGGTACCTGTCCACGGCGCCTGACGACTGCTCCACCACCCGCCGCAGCGCGTCGCCCTGTGTCGGCACATGATGCACGATGCGACTGCGATCCCGGCGCCCGGTCCTGTCTGGGATCATCTGCTGAGCAGCATCAGCAAGGTGGCAGGCGGCAAGGGATGCGTTTGCGGTGTGGGCTCTTTGCCGACATTGACACGGCGGCGTGAAAAGACATGGCTGTGCTGGTGAAGACTGCATGGTGCTGCAGAAGGAGAATCTGCACGCGCGCAAGAGTCTCAGGACGGCATGCCTGCAGAAGCGACGCGGCATCCGCTGGCCACAGAGCGTCATGGGCCGCGGCCGCCGCAAAGTCTGCGTCGCCGCACCGCTCGCGCAGGAAAACGACGCTTTTGCCTGCGACATTCCACGAAACGCTCCAATACAAAGTCTTATTTTACATGTTGATAAGAAGTAATAGAAATCCTTCTACGAGTTTCAATCGTAGATTTTTATTACTTGCTTAAATAGCAGATAAAACTTGTAAAAAAGTAATTTATCACACGACCTCTGCCTGCTGCAGTTTCACCGCTGCAGTGCCATCGTCGCAAGCCATGTCTTTCAGGGTTTAGGGTTTGCAGACGTGCTGTGTGTCCTTGACACAGTGCAAGCACGGGTTTGCATGGCGAAATTGTTTTTAAATCTCTGGATTTGTTTATATTTTTATGTGATTTTTTACTTTCTTATCTTTCCTCGAAAGCATTTTCTCTTTTTCGTGTGAATGGCTCGCCTGTGCGCAGGATGGTGGCCGCCAACGCCGGGTTGATGAAGGGCGGCAGCCGCGACTCCTCCACCCTGTAGCGGTCCAGCCACACGTTGGGCGCCGTGTCCCGCGTGCCTGCATGCCACAGGGTTTAGGGTTTAGGGTAAACCCTGAAACCACAGCGCTGCCCCTTGGCACCTGGCGCTGCAGCGGGATCGCTGAAGGAGTGTGTTGCAGTGTGAGTCAGGTGGTTGCTGTCTTTGCATCCGTGGTGACAATGCGCAACATGCAGCGGTTGCTGTCGCTCGATACCCGCTTCACAACAAACACCACCTGTACAGCCGCATCAAACACCGCGCGAAAAGCTGGGCGAAACACTGATATATATCCCGTCTGCCTGCCCCAGCCCACCTCGCAGCTCGGAGACGAAGAAGTCGGCGGCAGCGCCAGAGGGCAGCTGCCCGTGGGACAGCCAGCGCCGCGTGGCGGCCAGCAGCGGCGCCGCCGCCTGCGCCAGCACGTCCGAGACCAGCGCCGCTGCGCCCGGCGCGCCGTGGCGGCTGTGCGCGTGCAGCGTCGCCAGCAGCGCCCCGCCCTGGAGCGCAAAGCTTCCGGCGATGGACTGCTTGATGAACCGGTGGTTACCACAGCCTTAGGGTTTAGGGTCTATGGACGACTGATGCTGGTGTTGCAGCTGTGCAGCGCATGGCGGGCCTAGGCGGTGTGTGCGCGTGCGGCGTCACCAGCAGCCGCCCACCCCACTGCGGCTCTTCACAGATTCCTTGATGTGCAGGCAGCTGCGCGGCGCATTCGCGGCAACCGGAAAGCTTCGGCGCGGCGTCTGCATGACGCAGCGCGTTTCTCCTGGCGCCTTGTCAGCAGGTGGAGCAGGTGGGCCGCACGCGTCTCAGCAGGTGAAACGCAAAACGCAAGCACCGCAGCGGCGCCGTCAAAACCGCACCTCGCACCCCTCCACGGCGTCGGCCAGCACGCACAGCTGCCGCAGCTGCTGCGTGGGGCCGTCCAGCCACAGCGCCAGCCGCCGCAGCGTCAAGTATGGCGCCGCCTCGTCGCCGGTGCCTGCGGGCGCGGTAACATGTCGGGCTGCAGCACATTCTAGCACAACCCAGGCTGCAACACCGGCCCTGGTGCTGGCGCCGCCGCGAGTTCCACGCCTCACCCCTCTTGGGACTGCAGACTCGCGCATGTTCGAAGAGTGACTGGCGACGCCACGAGTCCACTTCAGGGACCCACCTCTGCCGGGCAGCGGCTTCTGCAGCTGCAGCTGCAGCAGCGCGATGGTGCGGTACTGCTCGGCCAGCCGCGCCTGCAGCGCGCAGCCGAACGCCTGCCGCACGGCACCGCCTACAAACCGCGTTCGGCAGAATCACATGCACGACTGGCGCATAGCGACGTTGCTCATGCAGCCGTGCCCGGCCATGACAGCAGCTTCCTGTGTCAGATTCGACTCAGAAAGCAGCTTTCTCGTTCGCGCAGGCCAAGGTGACGAGCCGGAAGTTGCGCTTGATGTACCTGTTGGTGCGCCGTCCGCATCTGCCATGCTGCGAGCACACTGCTGTGCCCGACTGCAAGCGCAGACGCCACAGCGGTCAGCTCAGGTGTCGGCCGCCGCTGTGAAGTTGCTGCCGGAATCGTCACAGCATGCTGGAGGGACTCGCCCTGGTGCAATCTGGCAGCCACTCGGCCACCTGGAGACGCACAAGAGTCATGCACATTGCATCGGTGCAGCAGTATGCCGGCGACAGGCGGCCATACCTGAACAGCCAGCCGTACTCGCAGTGGCGCGCGATGAGCTGCCGCTGCGGCGGCGACAGCCGCTCCGAGACGGTAAAGTGCTGCTCGCCTGCCGCGTCCAGGCTGCACGTCACCGTGCCGCTGCTGATGCCCTGGCAGGCAGACAGCACGTCCCGCACCAGGCCCGGCTCCGCCACCTGCCGCTCCCCCGCACTCAACTCTGGCATCATCAGCAGCCAGGAGCAAAGCGGGCGCCGCCGCACCGGCTGCGGAACGCAGGGCCTGCCATGCAGGGTGCGAGATGCACAGAAGTTGTGTGGATGACCTGCACTGCGATGTGCTGCATGCCCATCATGCTCACCGTGTCCATGATTGCGTCTGGCAGCCTGTGGACGCTTGCCGCACGGCGGAAGAAATCAGCTCAAGTTCTGCATGCCCGCTCCCATCGAGCAGCCCTGCTGAGTCCTTTGTTGCGTCTATCCTGCTTCAATACGCTGATTGTTGCGCGCCGAATACGTCCGTCTTGATTTTCGCTGGAATCTCTTCTCCCACTAGCGAACGAAATTGTGGGCTCCCGCAACTAGAACGCAAGCACGGTGCCGGACGCCACTGCCATGCCCTGACTATTCCAATGGTTCCTCCCGACACAGGTGTTGCGATAGCCTGGCTGATGCACTGCTCACTTGTTTCGCCAGCTCACTCGAGGTTTGAACAGGTGATTAGCAGTCTATTCAGGACTGGTGAGTCCTAATCATGAAGTCATCGTACGTGTTCCACCACGTGGTGTTCGACAATATGGAATGTGCGACAATATCCGCTATCGCCATTTGCAGTCTGGCAGCTACCGTTGATCGATTTTCTTGGTGGGCGCTCGTCTGGTTTTTGTGAAGTTGCGGCCGCAGCTGCGGTGCTTCTGTCGATGCGGAACACCACCAGGCGATCCAGACCTGCAGCAGTGTGGAGGCTTGCAGCCGCTGCGATTCTCTGCAGCACGTTTACTGCTGGTTTTGCATTCGTCTCCATTCACAGATCCAGTAGCACAGTCCACCTGACAGCAGAAGAGCATTCTGGCAGCCGCTGCGGCAGCGACCTCATCACAGCCTCAGCGGGCAGCCACGCGCACCATAGCGCAGTCCCGGACCGCATGCTCGTGGTGCCGAAGCTTGCCAAAGACGACATATCATGGCTGTCCGTCTGGCTTCCAGGCATCCCGCACACAATATATGATATCGGTGATCCATCAGCGCCGCACCATGTCCCTGCCAACAGAGGCAAGGAGGCGATGACTTACCTAACCTACATCATTGATCACTTCGACTGCCTGCCGGCGAAGATCGTGTTCATGCACTCGCACCGCAACGCCTGGCACACCGCGGACGCCGTCGAGTCGTTGACAAAGTTGAGGTAACAAACACAAAGGCGGCTGAAATCATCTGCTGCGGCTGTTGTGAATCATGTTGGGGAACATCCCTGATGGCCTGTATTGAAGGATCAGGCGGGGTCCACGATGACGCCATGAATCATGGTGGGGAGTCGACATTGACAACCCGCATTGAATCCCAGGTGGGACGCGCTCGAGTACGCCAACCTCCGCTGCGAGCACAATCAGGGCTGCTCGGGCGGCCTGGACCCGTACAACATGGACGTCGAGAAGAGCTGGGCGAAGACCCAGGTCAGAGCCTATGCGGACGCCTGGCCAAGGCTCTTTGCGGGCGCCTTTGGCCAGATGCCGCACAACATCAGCTCGGCGTGCTGCGCGCAGGTGACGGCGGCCCCTGCATTGGTGTCCTGCCTGCCGAAGTCGTCGCATGCATCCATGCATTATTGTTTCATGAGAGCCCAAAGCCCTTCTGCGCACAACATGTGCGCTTTGTCTCCTTGGCCGTTGACGATCGATGTGCTGCCCGCAGTTTCTGGTGAGCCGGGATCGCATTCTGGCGCACCCCAAAGCTTTTTATGAGAGGTGCCAGGAGTGGCTGATATCGCAGCAGACGCACAGTGACCTGGACGCCGGCAAAGTCTTCGAGTTCAGCTGGCACATCATCTTTGGTGCGCCTGCTGTGCTTGTGGTCCTCAGCACCTGCGGCTGTCTCGGCGCCTATGGCTGCAAAGGCCACGCAGCGGCACTTGCACTTCGTTGCTGGCATGTGACGCGTCTCTCATTGGTTGTGCTTGGCGCGCACAGGCCAGCCGGCGGTGCACTGTCCTTCTGAAGCGAAGTGCAAATGCGACCTCTACGGAGACTGTCCAGCCTGAGTGGCAGCTGACCACCTCGCGTGTGACGCCTGACGGCCATGTGGACTGGAAGCAGCAGGTGCGGAGCTGTGGGCTTGGATGAGCATGCCGAGCATCTGCGCACATCACTTCTCTTCGGTCATGAGTTCCCCTTTTTATGTCTGCATCGGCAAAACAGGTTTTTGTGCGCTCTACATAGTATGTGCGCTCTACGACATGTGCACTGTACGACATGTCGCACTATAGTATGTACACACGTACATACTATAGTGCGACATGTGTACACACGTACACACGTACGACATGTCGCACTATAGTATGTGCGCTCTACATAGTTCTGACTGACTTTTGCCTGCCAACTCCAGGACCTTCAGCGGCGTGTGCTGCAATGCGACCTGGTGGACACAGTTGTCCAAATGTGCACATGAGGCAGAAGCCCAGTGATCGGATAGGAAAATATTCACAATTTGATCGTGAGTGGTGGTGACCCAGGAATCCTGATCAGTTTCAGATAGATTATAAACATTGACGCGAATGGGTTTATGAGTTGTTCGTAGGACTGGTGACCAAACGTATTGCATTTCATTGCCTGATCGACAGAATCTAGTCTCACGAATTGTCTCGAGGCAAACAGGTGGATGTATCTGGAAGTATGTTTCAAGACTTTCGGTATCTAGCATTGCTGTGCACACTGAAACTGAAAGGAGCAGGTGGCGCACGAATGCATGCCCTGGATCTTGGCCTCCGGTTGTGAAAAACAGAAGGTTCCGGTCATCCGCTGAAATTTGGAGGCAGCTCCGCCATCAGTCGTCGAACGAGTGCCAGTCGTTGTTCACAAAGCGCTTGCCCTGGTCCAGCGCATCTAGCCGTGCCTGCGCACAGAGACAGGGCCTTCGTGTGAGGCAGCGTGAGCAGATGCGGGTGCATTCAGGATCATGCATAATGCACTGGATAGGCAAAAAAGGATGGGCAGATGTTGCTCAAGATAGCTTCATTGCCTATAAAGCTATTCCAGATTCATCGAGCACCGGCCGTCTTTGCCTATCGACACTTCACAACTGCATAGTTCAAGCAGCAGCAGCAGCAGCAGCAGCTGCTCCGCACCTTCTGCTCGTAGCTCAGGCGCCACTCGAAGAGGCCTTCGATATTGTCCTTCAAGTGACCGGGCGATGACGCCTTGGGCAGAACCGCCATCCCGCGCTGCACATTCCACCGCAGCAGCACCTGCGGTGATGCATGCTGTCGTGTCTGAGAACCAAGGCAGAAGAAAAACAAAGCCGGACGACGACGGCTTGGGCAGCACCGCCATGCCGCACCGCACGACTCGTCGCAGCAGCACCTGCGGCACAGTTTGCAAAATTGGCAAAAGAGCAAAATTGGCTATCGGCAAAAGAGCAAAATTGGCAAAAGAGCAAAATTGGCTGGTCCAGTAGATCACTGCACCGGTCCGCAGGGACGCTGCTCGAGCCCTGCACCGCCACAGCATCCCGCCCGCAGCTTCATCACAGGGTTTAGGGTTTAGGGTTTAGGGTCTCTGGTGCCCCACCGCCTCCATGCGCATTGAATGCGGGGCAATGGTACCCAGCTCAAGAGCAGGCGCCACCCGGGATGCACCTGCGCCGGCGAGCGGCCGACCTCCTCCCCAATCGCGACGACATCTGGGTGCTCCAGCAGGTCTGCCTTGGAGTGCCCCAATGGCCCGTACGCCACGCACGTGACGCCCTGCCCACGCGACGAGCCAGGAATGAAGGGTTTAAGAGCCAGGAATGAACATGGGGACGATTTCGCCCGTGGACGGCGTCGAAGAGAGCAGGTGGCACTGCTGCGAGGTGAGCACCCCCAACGTCTCTGCTAGGCGGCGTCAGCAGCAATGCGGGGGACGCGCTCAAGCGACGTCGGGCTGGGCTGATGCTACATGTGCAGCGGTCTGGCCAGCACCCTGGACGCAAATGCCGCGCGGCTGCTGCACAGGCGATGGGCGCGGCACAGGGTCCGCACTCCCAGCGCTGGAGCTGGGGCAGTATCCAGGCCACAGATGCACATGGGGTTTAGGATTTAGGGTTTATCCTAAACCCTAAACCCTATGGCCTGCCGGACATGATAAAAATACATATATCAATGGTGCTATTCTACACATATTAAAAGGATTCCTCATAAGTTAGATACCACGAATTTCTTGAGCTTGAAGGCTCACCCTGCGCACACAGAAGCCTGCCAGGCGGCGCTGCGACAGCAGCGGGTGCAGCTCAACCTGGTTGACCGCCGGCTTGATGCACGCGATGTCCAGCAGCGCCGTCAGCTGGCGCTCGCTGAAATTGGACACGCCGATCGCCGCCGCCGCGCCCTCGTCGACAAGCTGCTCCATCGCGCGCCTGCGAAGAACAGATACGCAGTTTGAGATATAAGTTCGAACATAGAGTCCCCTCTCGTAGCCAGCTCAGCTGGCGCTCGGTCAAGTTGGACACGCCGATCGCCGCCGCCGCACCCTCATTGACCAGCTGCTTCGTATCGCGCGCCTGGCATGCACCACCACCAGCTGCATCAGGGCGCATGCTGCTGAGGCACAACCCCAAGGCGCACACCACGACGACAAGCGGCGCGGTTTACGGTCTTGTACCTTCGAATGCTGACTCCTCCTGACTGGAGGTTGAGCACAGGTTGAGCACAGGGTCAGGCATGCAGGTTGCCGCCTGATATGCGGCGACCCTGACCCAGCATTTGGCAGCGTGCTGCATGTGCTCTACCTCGCAGACAACATCCTGTGGTTCAGACAAGATGTCAGCGGCAGCCGCACCAGGTCTCCTCGATTGTGACCTCTGCGTCGGGTTCTTTGTCGCTGCCGGGCACCCAAGCGTCGGGCCAGTGCATCAGCAGCAGGTCCAGCTTCTCCACGTCCAGATCTGCCAGCGTCTTGCGCACCGACTCCCTGCGAAGTTGCAGGCGAAATGCTGAGAGGGATACATGAAGCGTGTGTTGCAACGGCAGACGTCCGGCCAGTGCATGAGCAGCACGCCCAGCTTCCCCATGCCCAGATCCGCCGGCGTTGTGCACCGATTCGCTGCCCGAGCACCCTAAACCCTAGCTGGTAGTAAAAATACTGTTCCGGAAGCAGTGCTCGGACACAGCACCAGAAATTTTGGCTGAGCAGAGATGCCGTGAACATTGCGCAGGGACGCGGGTGTGAGACTCATTGCCTATGCAGACCCTTGACAAAGTGCGACGAGGAGTTATGCGATCGCAGCTGCGCCTGAGCCGACCTCACAACAAGGATTTAGGGTTTAGGGCTGCGCTGTAAGCCACCCACCTTGCCAGCTCTGGGCGGTGGGCGTCGTTCCAGATCTTGCTGGTGAGGAACACCGAGTCGCGGCCGTGCTCTGCCAGCCAGGGTTTAATGGCGGCCCCCACCAGCGCCTCGTTGCCGTACACCGGGGCGCAGTCCAGGTGGCGGTACCCAGCCGCCAGCGCGGCCCTACGCATTTGCACGTGCGGATTTGCGTTCGAGGTTGCGTTGCGCGCTGTCCCTAAACCCTAAACCCTAAATAGTAGGTCGCAGTGAGCATGAAGGGGAAGAGAGGTCTGTGCCATGTGCGCACCGATGCGCAGTCCGGGAGTCCTGGCGGCACCCATAAAGAGCTTGAAGTATTGATGTTTTCAGAGGACTGGATAGTATCTCAAATTTGACACCGCCCCCGTGCAGTCCTGCACATGCAAAGGATGTCCCACTGCAGGTGCAGCGCAAGGTCGGCACTTGAAGGGCCGGCGCTCCTTGCGGTGCACGGACGCGCGGTCCAGGTGGTAGGAGCCCATCGCCAGTACAGCCTTGCGGTTTGTTGAAGGATAACGTGATTGATCCTTTCATGTTTGTGCGGTCAGCGATTTGGAAGCCAGCGTGCGACAAAGTCCCACAGCCAGCACTGCTCCACGCGGTGATACGCAGTACGGTTGATTGGCAGCGTGTGACAGGCACCCTGCTGCCGGCGCCGTCTACTAATTTGGTTAGATTCACTGCCGTCAGATCTAGGGTCTGATTTGGAGAAGGAGGCTGGCAGAGCTGCCTGCGCTTTGGCTTTCCGAATAAACACACAGGTACTGCAAGCAGGACTTTTCTCTCAAGTCCGTAGCTGCAGTGGACTGTCAGCAGCAGCAGGGGCGGCCCTCCGTCAGTGCGGAATGCCCATGCTGCCGCTGCCATTCGGGTCAACACCGCTGCGGGAAGTCTGCAGCATGTGCGACAGCGAGATTTGCCACCCCTGATGCATGTCTGGCATAGGGTTCTTCCTTTTTGCCCCCATGAGGTGAGGTTGGCAAGCCACCTTCTTGGCTGCTCACTCTAACTTTGCAAGTGCAAGGTAAGTGCCCTTCGGCTCCCCAGCTAGCCTCACCTGATGGCGTCCTCGCTCTCTACTTTGTAGGTGCCAAAGCCGATCAGCGGCATGCGGCCGCCGCCCGGCAACCGCACTGCATCAGGTTCCTGCACAGGCTCCGCCTGTTCGGCTGCCACGCCGCCAGCAGCGCCAGCCACGCTCTGCGGCAGCATACACGTGCTTGGAACATGAGCTCTCTGCGGAGCCGGTTGTGGGGCAGCACGCGGAAAAGATGACCGATCGTGAGATCCATACATGCAGTGATTGTGAGCGGCAATAGCCGTGAAGCGTACCCTTGCCTGGCCGCGGGGCGCAGGGCCGTTCCATACGCCAGTGGCGGCCTGCAGTCGCGGCACTGTCACCGTCTGGGAACTGTTCACAGATTCTGCAGCGACCCCTGACCAAGACATCCGTATGCACCACATATGAGGAGATATTGAGCACCTGCACGCCGTGGGCCGGAGCGACATCGCCGGAAGTTGCAACAGTCGCTGGTCGCTCTGCATGCACCAAAAGAGCCAAAAGAGCCAAAAGAGCCAAATTGCAGTTTGCATGCTTTGAGCTTGAAGGCATCATCATGAGACGTGCTGCCGTACCAGCAGAGGATGCAGGGTGGTGCATCAGGTAGCTGAATGCCTGCCCGGTCCAAGCTGGCAGCTGGCTTCCGTCAGCAGCCATTATGCTTTTGCGCCTGCGGCCAGGAGTGGAGCAGAGGAGCAAAGAAGGGGAAGGAGTAGCTCAATCTTACGCTGTGCACTGCGAGCATGCTGTGGGCACGCGCGAGCAGCCAAAATGCTTCGTCACAATCGTGACATGCCCATGCAAGATTAGGAATGACTAGCATAGCCAAGTTGTTGCAGTAGGTTAGGGTTGGCAGTAACCGCACTAGGGGTGCGGTTGGCAGTTGGCGGTTGACCAACCGCGGTTACGACCGAAATGTATTCGGTTACTGTCTTCTTTTTGCTGTTTCTGTCCGGCAATGAGCTTCCCAGCACCATGCAAGCCATGTGCAATGGAAGGCTAGCTTGAAAACACTCAAAAGTCGTTCAGTCTACTATTTGGCACTGGACACCTACCGCCGCGCCGCCGCCGGCATGCGGCGCGCCTAAACTGCGCAGATTGACCATCGACAGTGTGTCAACAATACTGAAATCACTGCTGCACTCCCAGGGTGATCAGCGGTGTCGTCCGCAGCACGCTCAGCTTGCATCTGAGCACCCCAGGCAGCGCCAGCGCATTGCCGTATGGCTCCGCCGCCACCTTCGCCGCCGGCTCGTTGCACAGCGCATTGATTGCGATGTTGAAGAGCCCGGCATTGCGGACACCCACAGCAGCGAACCAAGCTCTAGCAGCGCTGCGCAGCCATCAAGCACTCAAAGCGGATCGAAACGAACACACAAATGCCGGGCCGATCGTTCAATCCGTTCAAATCCACAGGCTGGGACGGCAGCTACATCTGTAGAAGGAGATTCTTGCAACCCAACCGCAGCTAACCGCAGATTTAGCCTGCGGTTGGCAGTCAGTAACCGCGGTTACTGCGGTCAGCCAACCGCCGGTCCCGGTTGAGTGCCAACCCTACAGTAGGTATAAGAATAGAAGTAGCAGTAGGGGGTATTTAATGCGTTCAAAAACCCCTAGTAGCAGGGTACTTCTAAGCACGCCGGTAGAGCACATGCTAAGTACCCAGTGGAATTATTAGAGCACATGCCAAGTACTCAGGGGAATTGCAGCACTGCATTTTGTTGAGGAATCTCCTTCAGGTTGAATATGTATTGTCACTTGATGTCTGCAATTCCAGCGGGCGCCATGATATGTGAACTGATTCAATAAAACTGGCAAACTAGGTGCTACAAATCTGAACCCGATGGCCCTACGGCAGCTGACGACCGGCAACCAAAGTCATTTTCCGTTTCCTGCACTGCGTGGCGAAGTGTCCATACACCTTGTAATCCGGATCTTGCAACAACCGCTCGTCCCGAAACCAGTTAACGCCGTCTTTCTGCCGTGTGACTTTGAGGTCCATCAACCCCAGGGTGGAGTTCCAGATCAGGTGCCCATACTGGAAGGCCAGCAGGTGGTACCAGTCGTCCATCATGACCAGGTCCGAGCAGAACCCGGTGCGCAGCAGGTGCAGGTCCATGGCCATCATGCCGTAGTTGGAGGAGTAGGTGCCGAAGAAGACGTCGCCCATCGCCAGGGTGTACAAGTCCCTGAAGATGGGCGCCTTCTTGTTGCGGTCGAGCGCATCCGCCGCGGCATTCTCGTACGCCAGGAATGTGATGTTGGGGTACGCCGAAAACTCGGACGTGACATTTGCGTCATCCGTGCACACGTGCACGTGCGCAACGTCTGGGTGGTACTTGTACAGCGCGTCCATAAACTCGGACATGGGGATCTGCCGCCCCTCCATTGGCTCCTTGTCGTCGTGCCGAATGTGGAACGTCGCGACCCGCTTGCCGGGCGGCCAGAAGCCCGGCCGTCGCCACTGTGCGAGCGACTGAAACTGGGCGTCGTAGCCCAGGTTCAGCCGGTTGAAGTAGGACATGCCGATTGCGCGCCAGAAGAGCAGCGTGTCCACCAGCGCGCCGTGGCGGGCGCGCAGCCGCCGCGGCACTGTCGCGGCAAGGGCGACGGCGGTGTCACGGCTGCCCCAATAGTGCAGCCGCGATGCCTCGGGCAGCATTGTGTGCGCGTCATCCCACACGCACTCCTCCACGTCCACCGGCGCGGAGCCGTTCACCAGGCGCTGCAGCTGGTCGGCGCTGCAGCTGCTCCACTGCCGCAGCGGGCAAGCAGGCGAGTGGCAGAACGCCGACACCAGCGTCCGCTTGCTCAGGTGCGCGCCCAGCAGGCACGCGCGGTAGAACCAGATGGCGCTGCCGGTGCCGGTCACGCCTGATGCTCCATATTCAGTAGTGATGAGCGCGAAGCGGGCGGGCGAGGCGCCACCGTTCGCCAGATGCTGCTGCGTGCTCGATTCGTCGCACGGCGATACCGCGAATTGTGTGCTGCCAAAGAAGTCGAGCGGCTCGACTGCGTCCTTGAGGCTGGGCGGAAATAACCTCTGCTCAGGGTGCGCCCGCACGACGGCCTGCAGCAGCGAAGACATCCCGTCGCCAGCTGAGAGCTTTGAAGGACCGGCGCTCAACATGTGCCGTCACACGACGTGCACCTGCGGCGAGCTGCCCCTCGTCGCCAGCAGGAGGAGGAGCAGTAGACCCGAGAGGCCAATGAGGATGTGCCACCGTCGCGCCCACACCAGAGTGCCCCAGTCACTGGGCCTCCTTCGCGACATCCGCTCGGGCGCGCCTTGATCGTTCGGAAGGCAAGGCAGATCACGTACGGCGGGCCCGCGTCATTATGCGACGAGCACGATCAGCTGCAGGCTGAGGCATGATCTCGAGTTTCCAATTGACGTTCGGGCTCGAGCTTGTCAACAGCCTTGACCTCGTTGCCCAGCAGGTTCCACTGTACGTATGGACTTGCAATCTGCAGTTTATGTGTGTAGAGGTAGTGAAGCGGCTAGTGTGTAGAACGGGCGCTGCATTTTAGCTTCTTCCTGCTACCAGGGACCTAGGGGGAAACACTACGATGGAAAACCTTTCAGTCCCGCTAGTTGCCCTTAACTAATTGGGAATCTCAAATAGGCACTCTCGGGCGGTGGTAGATGACCTAAGGCTGCGGCCGTTTCCTGGATGCCCGTTCGTGCTTGCGCCGCGTGCGACACACAATCGTGTGTGCTGCGAGTCGGGGGACTGCGAGATGACGCAGGAACCTCCTTCCGGTAAAACATATCCGGAACTTTGCCACATCAGATCACGGATCTTGCCACAGCAACAGTACCAGGTTGCGGCGATAGCTTTCGTCAACATGCAATAAAATCGCACGTGATCCATGGCAAGACGCCGGCTAGAGAACTCAAACGCCGGCGGCATTCCAAACGATCCAGCCGGTGCAAAGTCCACCGGAGCGACCCTGTCCTCATGAGTCGCGATCGCTGATATCTACTATTGGGCACCGCCAGACGTAAACGCTTTCCTCTGCTGCAGCTGATCCACAAGTCCGGCGCTTCAAGGGACCGGAGATTAGCCGACAGATGGCGTTGAAGGGGAATGCATGGCAAGCTGCAGCCCTATCCAGCGGTGTTAGTCACTTAGCTCGTATCTCATCGAGGTTTCTTCCCGTTTTTTAGAGCCGGTTACCTTCCCAGGCAATCCAACAGAAAAAGAGGGGGACTGACTGGTATGTGTGCAGGAAGGGTTCAGTCTGAGTGGGCAGATTAATTCCCTCGGTGTGTTTGTAATTAATCAACTATTAACACGATGTTACTAATCATGTTATTAATCCCTTCCTGACCGCCACTCAAGCTGAAACACCTCGGAAAAAGTCGACAAAATTCAAACGAAGAAGCTGAAAAACCCAGAAGTCGAAATTTTCACACACAAAAAAAACATCACGCCAGGATCGAGTTCAGGAATGCGTCGGGGTCGACGCACTCTCCCGGCGCGGCCGGCGCTATGTCGGTAGCCACCGGCTGCTGCATTGGCTGCGCTGCGCCGCTGCCAAACACTTCCTTGCTGCTGTCGCTGCTCAGGTCGTAGTCCTGCAGCACCTCCAGCGCCGCCAGCGGCAGCTCGCCATCGACCAGGTCAGGGAAGCCCGACTCAAGGTCGGCTGCCGTGAACTCTGCCAGCGCCAGCACCAGCTCCTCGGCGGAGGCGGAGTCCTCCGCCAACTCAATGACGGAGGAAGTGCTGTCGCCCTCGTCGTCGTCGCCAGGCAGCTGTAGGCTGCGCCAGTCTGCACCAACGCGGCTGTTGCTACGCGCAGCTCCGTCGTCAGCGCCTCCACGCCGGGAAGCTCTGGGAGGTCGGCTGTCAGGTCTGGCAGCGTCGCAGCAGCAGCCGGCGCAGCACCGGCCAGCTCGCCAGCTGGCGCACTGCTGTTGGCACGACCCTGAAAGGTATGTTACACATGACGAAGAAGAGCAGCAGCGCCGCATGGATCTGCTGATCCTGGCCGGCCGCGTTGCTGGCGTTGCCTTTGGCCACCCAGCCATGCAGGGTGCGACTCCTTTTGGACCCACTGAGGCCCGCAGGTACAGCTGCTGTCGACCCAGACGAGGCTGCTACTACCCTCCTGCTGCCGCAGGCGCTGGTGGCGCAGGGACTGCTCTCTCCGCCTGCTGCTCCTCTACCTCAGCGGAAAGGGCTGGATGCTGCTGCTCGAACAGGGTGCAACCGATCAAGTGCGCAAACTTGTCCGACAGGGTGCGGCTCTGAAAGTTTTTGTGGCAGTACTTGCACTGCACAAGCAGCCTCTGACTGGGATCAGACTTACAAAGTGCGCGTTCACAGGGGCTCGGGTCGACCGGCCCTCGAAGCAGCTGCCATAGGACTTTGCCACGGCGTGCGCAAACTGGTCTGAGCAGCAACTGGCCCTGCACTGCTCGAAATGCCGGCGCTGAAGGCGCGTGCACCACATGTTACAAACCCTGTTCGTAATTAATTATATGCATTAATAACATGCAGGGTGTTTATAACAACTAATTCCGAACATGGCCCGTGTTCAGGGGGAGTAGAAGCCTGCCGTGTTCAAAACCTATTAGGGTTGGCACTCAACCGGGACCGGCGGTTGGCTGACCGCAGTAACCGCGGTTACTGACTGCCAACCGCAGGCTAAATATGCGGTTAGCTGCGGTTGGGTTGCAAGAATCTCATTCTACAGATGTAGCTGCCGTCCCAGCCTGTGGATTTGAACGGATTTGAACGATCGGCCCGGCATTTGTGTGTTCGTTGCGATCCGCTTTGAGTGCTTGATGGCTGCGCAGCGCTGCTAGAGCTTGGTTCGCTGCTGTGGGTGTCCGCAATGCCGGGCTCTTCAACATCGCAATCAATGCGCTGTGCAACGAGCCGGCGGCGGAGGTGGCGGCGGAGCCATACGGCAATGCGCTGGCGCTGCCTGGGGTGCTCAGATGCAAGCTGAGCGTGCTGCGGACGACACCGCTGATCACCCTGGGAGTGCAGCAGTGATTTCAGTATTGTTGGCACACTGTCGATGGTCAATCTGCGCAGTTTAGGCGCGCCGCATGCCGGCGGCGGCGCGGCGGTAGGTGTCCAATAGCCAAATAGTAGACCGAACGACTTTTGAGTGTTTTCAAGCTAGCCTTCCATTGCACATGGCTTGCATGGTGCTGGGAAGCTCATTACCGGACAGAAACAGCAAAAAGGAGACAGTAACCGAATACATTTCGGTCGTAACCGCGGTTGGTCAACCGCCAACTGCCAACCCTAAAACCTATTAATAACACGTTATTAACAACCTTTGTTAATAACGAATTAATTACACTGCCCACACTGGGTGTCAGCGCCCAACACTGTGTTGGCAGAATCGTGCATCACGCAATAACTTCCGCTCTGATCTCCGACTCTCAGACGTTGCGCTGGCCCTCATCTGATAACATGCGCAGGTTGCACGCAAGTTGCTTTGCATGAACCCCTTCCTTGAGGGCTTTTAGCCGACGTGCAGCAGGGTGAGGACACGTGTGCTCGAATCTGCTGCAAGGGCGGTTGAATCCTCGAACTTACACAGACGCCCAGACGACACCTCGGATGCTGTCCGTCTTGTCTGCAGGATGATTAAATTCAACACAGAGCAGGAGCTGCAGAACTTCCTGGGGAAGATGCAGCGAGGGTATGGTGACCTTGCGCCAGCCCTTTGGAAGCACGGTGTGACCAACAGCAGGCATCTCAGCAGAGTGCCCCAATCGCGACTCCGGGCCCTGGGGGCGACGCCAGCGCAGGCGACAAACATTCCTGTCGCATCCCGCATCGCTGGTATGGTCATTACTTGGGCACTTGCATACACAGCACCCTTCTGCCGTACCACGAACTCAATGTCCAGCATGGCATGTGCCGCCACAAAAACGCAGTGTCCAGCATAGCCTGCGATCGAGATGTGTTGAAACCTTTCGAAAGCTTGCCCTGCATGCGGACTCCAGATGGGGTTTGACAATCTCTGCAGATGCGGACAAGCAGCCCGTCTACCACTTTTTCACCTACTGGCTTCCAGGCACCGTGGCATGCTGCGCCGCAATGGCGAATGGACTGACATCTGGTATGTGCAGACTGTCTCTTGAAGCTGACTGTCAGGAGTGCACTTGGACGGCCGCTTTTGGGTCGTCGTGCACGCCCTTTGAGCACTCGAGAGTCATTTTAACACCTGGTGGCCTGCGTCATCTTCTCAATGCTTTCGCTCTTAGCGTGCAGTGCCGGACTACGCAAATATCAACAGGAAGTTGGACGAGGCAGGACAGCAACAACTCAAACTAGCCACTCGAGGGTAAGGTTTGAATGCTTGGCCGGGCATGGACCCTGCGACGCCAATAATGCTTGATCCGCTTGTATTTCCTTGAGTTTGGTGAGTTGTTGCGATGTGTCTCGTCCGAGTGGGCCTTTCATCTTGGTGCTCAGTGTGATCATGCAGTGCTGAGATGCCTCAATGGAACAGGGAGGGCCGTCAACGGCATCGTGAGAAGTTGGAAGAGGAACCTGTTGTGATTGGACAGGAAAAGCTTCAATTGATGCACATAGGACCCAGTGGTCCTATATATACAACAATTCCCCCCCACTCAGCAACCGCACGTCCCGGGCGGCTAACTCCGCAACGGCTTTTTGCCGGTGACCAGCAGGCCCCACTACTTCCTTAGTCACAGAGGGAGCTTTTCCGCCAATCCAGCATCCAGTTGACACCGGAAAGAAGCCGGTGCCGAGATTCGAACCAGCGACCTCCCC